>Ga0310342_100003768_pt1 | contig 10039 bp, 5 predicted proteins | sample S15DNA20500_MG_FD_206155 | JGI IMG/M metagenome (GOLD analysis project Ga0310342, IMG submission 206155) | Marine microbial communities from station ALOHA, North Pacific Subtropical Gyre - S1503-DNA-20-500_MG | ecosystem: Environmental > Aquatic > Marine > Oceanic | place: Pacific Ocean: North...
CTATTTGAAACAGCACGGTCATGAAGTTTTGAATCCAGCGCTGCCGGATGATGATTTTGAAGCGGCGGTTCGTATTGCCCAGTCCGATTACGACCAGCAGCGGCCGGATGTGATTGTTGGTTCCTCGCGTGGCGGTGCCGTGGCCATGAACATCGAGTCTGGCGACACCCCATTGGTATTGCTTTGCCCGGCCTGGAAACGTTGGGGAACCGCCACGATCGTCAAAAACGAAACGATGATTTTGCATTCAAAACAAGACGATGTGATTCCGTTTTCAGAAAGCGAGGAACTTTTGCGGCGTAGCAGGCTGTCCCATGCGGTGCTGGTCGAAGTCGGAGAGGACCACCGGCTGGCGGATCCAGAACCGTTGACAAAGATGTTAGAGGCTTGCGAACGCGTTGTTTCCGAATTCGGGCTGGTTGAGGTCACGGTTTACTATCTTGAAATGCTCTCGCATTCATGCCGATCCCTACCAGCACCACGCGAGGGGCTGACGGTTCTTTATGTCCAACACCCGTCCGTGTCGTACTACCGTTTTCTATACGATGCGGTTGGCCGGGATTATCAATGGACCCGAAAGTTGAGGTGTTCAGAAGAAAAACTGGCCTCCATGATCCAACATCCCCAAAATGAGCTGTATGTACTGCACGTGGACGGATCACCTGCTGGTTATGCGGAGTTAAGTCGCCGTCAGGCGGACGAGATTGAGTTGGTGCAATTCGGGCTCATGCCGAATTTCATTGGCCAAGGACTGGGGAAATGGTTACTGCAATGGACGATTGACAGAGTGTGGAGTTATGAGCCAAAAAGGTTTTGGCTGCACACGTGTACCATGGATCATGAAACAGCACTGCCGTTCTATCAGCAGGCCGGATTTACCCTGTATGATGAGCAGCGTATGCGACAGGTGGGTACGGTCAGGAACTAGATACGCAGCCAAGTCGTGGCTAAGTTCGCGTTGATTTCATGCCAGTAGTTCCTTGACAATCCGTGCGCCGGTCACTTCCGGATCGGTCAGACGTTCGGAGCGACCACTGTGCAAGTAGGACAGACGGCGGTGATCCAGCCCGAGTTGGTTCAGCAATGTGGCGTGCAGATCAGGAACGCTCACGCGGTTTTCAACAGCAGCGTATCCAAATTCATCGGTGGTTCCATAGGTGAGGCCGGGGGTGAAGCCTCCACCTGCGAGAAACATGCTGAAGGCATTCCGGTTGTGATCCCGTCCATTGGCATTTTCCGTGATCGGCAAGCGGCCAAACTCGCCGGTCCACATCACGATGACATCGTCAAGCATCCCACGTTGCTTTAAGTCTTTGATCAGCGCCGCACTTGGCTGGTCGACCTGTGCTGAGATCGTTTTGAGTCCGCTTTCCAAATTGCTGTGGTTGTCCCACGGTTGAAAAGATGGCTTCAAGGGTGGGAAGACTTGTACGAACCGTACACCATGTTCGACCAACCGTCGAGCCATCAAGCATCGCAGCCCATAGCCCGACGTCGTGGGATTGTCGAGGCCATAGAGCGCGCGAGTCGATTGTGATTCCTTGGCCACGTCCAGCGCGTCGACGGCCTCCAACTGCATACGGGCAGCCAATTCGAAGTTTTGAATTCGCGCATCCAATTCTGATTCATGGGGGTGACGTTGCAGATGCTTGCGGTTCAAATCTTTCAGAAGTTCCAAGCTGCCCGTTCGTGCTTGAACCGACACCTCCTGTGGAGGATTCAGATGATGGACCGGTGTGCCGCTGGAGCTAAACTCAGTTCCTTGGAACACCGCTGGCAGCCAACCGCCGGACCACACCATCTTGCCGGATGTGTTGTAGCCCTGTGGATCTCGTAATACCACGTAACCCGGTAGATTTCGGTTTTCGCTGCCCAGGCCGTAACAGATCCAGGAACCCATGGCGGGACGACCGGGAAATGTTTTTCCCGTCTGCATCATGCTGATCGCAAACGGGTGGTTGTTGTTCTCCGAGAACATGGATCGAACCAGGCAGATGTCGTCGGCAATCGATGCGATATGCGGAATGGTTTCACCCAGGTTCATACCACATTGGCCATAACGTTGAAATTTGAAAGGGCTTTTCATCAGGACGTTCTTGTTGCCCAGCTGAAATGTTTCAACTTCACCCGGATGGGGCTCTCCATTGCGTTGGGTCAGCTCTGGTTTCTCATCAAACATGTCCATTTGTGATGGACCGCCGTTTTGAAACAGTTGGATCACGGCTCGAGCCCGTCCGGGAAAATGTCCTTGGCGAGGCTGAAGGTTTGTCGCGTGGGAACCCTCGTTGGCCGCCAGTAGCCCAGCGTCCTGCAGCGTTCCGGTAAGCGCCAAGGTACCGAAACCCAAGCCGGCCTGACGTAACAAATCTCGACGTGTCGATGGATAGGACATGATCGGTACCAATAATCGCAGGCTGACTAACTATTCAATGTAAAGGAATTCGTTCGCACATAGCAACATGTGGCAGAGGTCTTTAAGTGCCAGGGACGATTTTTCAGCAGCCGAGGAATTTTCATCTTGATACACGGCCGCTTGCGATTCAAGGAACTCGCGACACCGTTCAACTTCGCTGGCATCCGGCTTCCGCGACAGCACGGTTTTCCAGGCATTTTGAATTTGCTGCTCAGCGTCACCGGGTGCCGATTGTTGGATTTGCTGAGCCACGGCTGCGGCCTGTTCTAAAATGAATGTGTCGTTGAGTTGTGTGAACGACTGCAACACGGTGGCCGATGTCATGCGTTGAGTACAGTTGACCGGCATGATCGGCGAATCAAACACCTCGAGAAAGGATAGCGGATAAACCCGTCTGGCAAAAAGATAAAGGCTGCGACGTTGATGGCTGGTCGGCGTTGGTGAGTTCTTCTCACGAGAAAGTCCCGAGACAGGATTGGTGATCTTGACCGGCGGTCCATCCGGTGTCGCATCCAAACGGTTGCTGACGGCCAATACCGCGTCGCGGATGATTTCTGCTTCCAATCGCCGCAATGGCATTCGCCAGAGCAACTTGTTGTCCGGGTCGACTTCACGTGCACGGGATTGGAAGACATCCGTGGACGTTTGGCGAAAAACGGTCGATGTCATAATGAGCTTGTGCAATCGCTTTAAACTCCAGCCACGTTCGATGAAGTCGACTGTCAACCAGTCCAGTAATTCAGGATGGGTGGGGCTACTGCCCGAGCGACCAAAATTACCAGGCGTCTCGACAATTCCACGTCCAAAGTGATGATGCCAGATACGGTTGACGATCACCCTTGCTGTCAACGGATGGTCTGGCTCGGTTAACCAGCGCGCCAAGGCAAGCCGCAGACCTGACGACTCACCCACCGTATCGATCGGGCGCTGGGCAGTAGTGGATCGACCGTTGGAAAGAATTTCCAGAAATCCGGGTTCGATGGACGGGCCTGGTGAATTCGGATCACCCCGTCGAAGAATCCTCGATCGGGGTGCCGGACCGACATCCCATAGCGCCTGGATTTTTGAATAACTGCGCAGCGTTTTTCGCAGCTGTTGGATTTTTCCCTTCAGTTGTGCGACTTCTGTTTCCTTACCGTCGGTCTCAGCGGCCTTGGACTGTTCTTCCAATTTTTTAATCTGTTGTTGAACACCTTCATTATGCTTGTCAATGTTCTGCCGCTTATCAAGTGAAACGTCCGCCAGCCAACGCTCTTGGGGTCGTAGCCATTGATGGGGATTCAGTGCCGGTTCAATCAGGGACATCAGCCGAAAATAGTCGCGTTGCGGAATCGGATCGAACTTGTGATTGTGACATCGACAGCATTCCAGTGTCAGTCCCATAACACCGGACAACATTCTCATGGTGTCGAACACGACTTCGTATCGTTTGGGGATACCGTATTGTGCTTCGCTGGTGTGATCTTCAATGCTGCGGAAGAACCCTGTAGCTTCCAAGCGGTCGATGATCTGGGGAGTGAACTCTGGCGCGTTGCGCCAATCGACCAGTTCGTCTCCCGCCAACTGTTCCGTCAAAAATTCATCGTACGGCCGATCTTGATTCAAGGCTCGAATCACGTAATCCCGGTAACGCCAAATTTGTTCGTTTTCGTAAATGGTGCCAAGGTCGCCGTCGAACAACCGATTATCGACATACCCGACGGTGTCCAACCAATGGCGTCCCCAGCGCTGGCCGTATTGTGGAGAAGCGAGCAACCGATCGAGCAACCGCTCCCAGGCGTCGGGTTGTGGGTCGGTAAGAAACCGATCCAGTTCATCGGAAGACGGTGGTAGGCCGATCAAACTGAAGTATGCGCGACGCAGCTCGGTGGCGCGATCTACGTCGGGTGACAACATCAGGCCATGCTCTTGAAGCTTGTGGGAGATCATTTGATCGATGGGAGTTCGCATTCGGCGAGAGGTCGAAACGGTTGGCAGTGTCATTTTTGTGGGACTGCGAAAGGCCCAAAACTGCCGGTCTTCTTCGCTGAGCATGGTACGTGGCGGGAGGATCACGACTTGCTCGTCTGCGGGTGCCCCAGCGCGAATCCAACGTCGAATGAGTCCAAGCTGAGTTTCGGTGAGTGGATCGTTGCCTGCGGGGGGCATCTGTTCTTGCTCGAGCATATCCAATAGCAGGCTGCGATCAGGTTTGCCAAGAACGATCCCGTGCCCATTCTCCCCACCTTGTAAAATCGAAGTCACCGTGCGCAGATCGAGCTGTGCTTCCTGCGTGTCCTCGCCGTGACAATCGAAACAGGCGCTGGCCAGAATGGGGAGAATGTCCTGTTCGAATTTTGGGGGAGCAGGCCTTTCTGCATTGCGCATGGTGATCGTCACATCAAATCGGGTACCGTCGCTGTAGTGGCAGGTTGCCGTACCGTCGGCACGAGCATCAACGATGAAATAGACAAAGTCACCTGGCTGGACGGTTTGATCTTTGATGTGAAACCTCCCCAGTTGCGAGTCGGTCCCAAAGTCGCTGTGGCCTGCCTGTAAACTCCTGGATTGAAAGCCCTGTTCGACCGCTGGTGCGGGGCCGCGTTCGACGTACCAATTGACTTGTGAGTTGACCTCGCCTTTTTGCCCATGCTCAAACAAACCTTCAATTTCGATTTGTCCGGCAAAAGGGCTTCTCCAGCCGATGACGATTGCGTGGTCAGGCCCGGGCGAAACCATCATCTCTCCGATTTTCCAATGGATTCCTCGAGAGAGGGGTTCAGTACTTCGCCCGACCAGCGGTGACAGATTGGGATTTTTTTTGAAAATCCAGCCAGTGATCGGCTCATTGAAAAGCCGTGGGTCGTATTCGGTAAGTGGAACATAGCGTCCATCGCGCAACCATGTTCGTGATTCAATGGGACCTTTGCTTTGCGACGTTCGCAACAGGAACCAGACAGGATTTTCGTCAAGATCGGTTAAGGGATTGGGCGGATTTTCAAAACGCTGAAAATCCTTGGAAAAATTCCACTGGACGGTTGGGTCAACAGGATCGTCACTCGCCTCTTGCCCAAAGCCATTCGCCAACCAGCAGCAACTGTAAGCCACAGCTGTCAGAAGAATTCGTCTTGAAAAAACCTGAGGCATCATGTGTGATTGGCAACGAAAAAAAATGATTCACGAAGGTTACCAACCTGCAACTCACAGGAAATACTTCGCTTGTACCGAGTCAATCAAAGCGTGATTGGCATCCCACTCCCACGTACAAATCATATCATGCAGGATGCCAGAATGCTACACGTTTGTTGTAAGCTATTTCAGTCAAAAAACATCCAACGGTGTCTCGTAATTTGACTTTGTAGGTGGGTGAGATTTCGCTCAATTCAGGGGTGTGTTTTGCAACCTGGATCGCGTCGTTATGAGGAACAAGGACGTAAGTTCTGTTGCGCCGTGCGAAATTACAGCTTGTTAACATGCATGACAGCTCCGACATCATTTCTCAATTCGTGGAATCCGCAGCTTGTTATTTCTCACTTGGGCATCTTCTCGCCGTACGAATTGCTCGGTCACGTCGAAATGCGGCTCCACGTCCCAGGATTCAGCCGGCCCCTGTGACGTTGCTTCGTTAATGATTCGCCGGCGTTGCTGACTTTCCAACACTCGGCGGCGCACTTCATCATCATCCCAATTTGCTAATAACCGCGTTTTCAATCGCGTGAGCCTTTCGAGATAGGCAGGGTCTGCAGAATGATTTTCTGTTTCCTGCGGGTTGCGTCGCAGGTCGAACAACAAGTCCTCATGTCCTCGGACATGAATGTATTTTAGTCCGTCACCCACGATCATACGCATCGGTTCGCAAACGCCCTCACTTAAATATTCGGTGATCGCACTATCTTTCCAGGACGAGTCGTCACCTAGCAGAAGTCCGCACAAGCTGTCTCCGGGTACGGTCGGTTCGATTTCCTTTCGGTTTGCCAGCGCCGACCACTGGTTCATTGTCGGTAACAGGTCAATCAGGCTGACAGCCTGGCCGACGCGATGGCCCTGTCGGCATTGTGGGCCGGCAATGACCAGGGGTACCCGAACGGAGAAATCAAAAAACGTTCTTTTGAACCACATGCCGTGTTCACCGAGCATTTCACCGTGATCACTGGTAACCAGCACGATGGTATTGTCGGCCATTCCGAGTCGTTCCAGTTCGTCGGTCAGTTCGCCAACCCGGTTGTCAAAGTAACTGACCATTCCATAGAAAGCATGACGAGCATTCCGAATGTCTTCATCGGCGGGTGGGAATTGATCGACCATGTGATGAATCTGCAGCCATTGGTTATAAGGGTGCATTTCTTCAATGGGACAACTGGCGACTGCCGGCATGTCGATTTCGTCATGATCGTATAAATCCCACCATGGTTGCGTGGTGATGAATGGATCGTGTGGATGGGTATAACTGGCACAAAGAAAAAACGGTTGCGACTTATGTTGTCGTCGTGCCAGGTCACGAATGGCTTCCAGGGCACGGAAGTGTACCTGCTCGTCGTAATCCAATTGCAGATTCCAATCGCAGAGTCCAGCATCCTTTAATTGGTTCACGGCGGTACCCGGATTGTGATACGCTCCCCGCATCCAATCGGGTGTCCAGGCAAAGTTGGCAGGATAAATCTCTGGCGTCAGTCGCCGTTCAAACCCGTGCATCTGATCGGGGCCGAGAAAGTGCATTTTGCCAGACAAGAGAACTTCGTATCCGGCGCGCCGTAAATGATGCATCAAGGTGGGAGTGCTGGCGAGAAAATCGGTTCCATTATCAAAGGCTCCGATTTCACTGACGTATCTTCCCGTGCACATGCTGGCTCTTGAGGGTGCACAGATTGGTGAATTGCAGTAAGCCGATTCAAACAACACGCCACGTTCGGCCAGACGATCGATGTGGGGTGACTTGATGAGCGGGTGTCCGTAGGCCCCCAAACACGCGGCTGGCAGTTGATCTGCCATGATCATTAAGATGTTTGGACGCATGATATTCCGGATGATTAATAATAGTGATAGAGCATGAAGATCGCTGTCGCCGCCAGCAATCCGGCCCACGTTCGATCTTCGGTGAGCAGCGATCTTGGACCTGCTGCTGAATTTTTGGCATGGCGAATTGCCGAGCGAGCACTTGCCAAAAACATGGCCCATGTCCAAGCAGCCGCAATCAGGCCCGCTATGGTTGGCGCCAAAATCGCTTGAACCATCAGGATTGCAAGCCCGCTGTAAACCACCAGCGACACGATCAGCCAACGCACGGTTTTGCGCAGGACGTGCGGGTCATGCCCGCCGAGCTCGGTCCAGGTAAGCTGGGATTTTTTTTCGTCGACTCGGGATGTAAGGCTCACCAAAACGTGGGCCAGCGAGGCGACGATTGCCGCAAAAAATGCACTATGCAGGAAATTTAATTTCGTACCAAAAATCGATGCAATCGTTTCATTGGTAGACAAGTAGTTGTTGTAAAATGCTTCCCCTCCGTAGCTCGAAGCGACCCCGGCCAGAATTGCAGCCAAACCGCCGGCTGACGTTGCGCGTCGCCAGAACATCCCGAGTGCGAAGGCGACGACGATGCCCGTGACCAGTTTGGAGGTGTGGCCAGCGACATAGGTGAAGAAGTGTCCCTCGCGATTAGGATCCATGACCAGGATGGTGAGCAAGGCGGCACCGCCAACAAAAACGGCAATGCACATTCGGCCGATCAAAATCAGTTCACGCTCGGAAGCCTCGGGACGAACATAACGCCGATACAAATCGAACGTAATGATAGTGGCACCGGAATTGAGCAGGGAATCGATGCTGCTGAGAATGGCGCCGACCAGCCCCGCTGCGACCAGCCCGACAATTCCACAGCCCACGGGGGCGACGACCTGTCGAATTAACATCGGGAAGGCGGTATCACCATCAAATTGGGCTTCGGGTAATCGCGCGGCAAACAAGTAAAACGCAGCCACTCCGGTGCCGATTGACAGGAAGGGAATGGTGAGTTTGAGAAATCCGGCGAAAATGATGCCAATGCGAGCTTCACGATCACTGCGAGCAGACAAGGCTCGTTGAACGATATACTGGTTCGTCCCCCAGTAATTGAAATGTAAAATCAACAGCCCTGTGAGCATTCCGGTCCAGGGTCGTTCGGGATGATCTGATGGCAGGTAGAGGTGGATTTTGGATGCTGAACCGGCGGCCGTGTCCAGTGCTCGCATTCCCGACCAGCCATTGATTTCAGCGGTGGTGAAGGTCAAGAAGGCGACGATTAGAGCTGCGACAATCATCAAGATCGATTGCAGAACATCGGTGACAATGACCGCCTTGAGTCCGCCGACGATGGTGTAGAATCCAGTTACCACCGCCATGATAAGGATGCCCAGGACATAAGGTTGAAAGCCGATTTGTACAGCACGCGGCTTGACGCGGTCGGCAGAACTGGGCGGGTCTTCTACCTGGACTTTGGTTGAGCTGTTCGTCTTTGTTGTTTCTGCCGATGCAATCGGCTGAATTGCCGGACCCACCTCGGTCGGTTTTAGAAATAACACGTTCAGCGAGCGGGAACCGATATAAAATGCCGGCACCATTTGAACGACGACGATCAAAAAGACCATCAGCATGGCATAAATGATGCGGCACGGCTCGTTGTATCGTTGACTTAAATACTCGCTGAGCGTGTACAGATTCAGCTTTCGATAGACCGGAAGAAATCCGTAACACATCAATAACAGGCCGGCAATGGCGGAAATTTCGAAGTGGCTCTCAACAAATCCGAGCGAAAATCCTACACCCATCATGCCGACAATGTGGTTTGCCGAAACGTTGGAACCAAAAATCGAACCGGCCACGCCCCACCAACGTGTTGTTTTGCCAGCCAGATAATAATCTTCAGAAGTATCCTCTTTACGTCCGGCCCATAAGCCAGCTACCATCACAGCCAACAGGGAACCGACGAAAACGGACAGGTCAAGTAGTGTAAAAGCACCCATGATGGTGAATTATCATACCGTTTACAGTAAGCATGACAAGCGCCCTGAAGGTAGCATGGCAAGACGGAGGAAGTCGTTTTCGGATGGACCCAATGGAACGGTTCTCTGGGGTTGGATGAGAGTTGAAATTGGTTGAGTGCCTAAGGCGTGTTCCACTGGGAAGCTTTGCTACCATGACGAAATCGAAATCGATAGATTCTTATTCGAGCCGGATTGCCATGGGTTGTCGATGCTTGATGATGAGCTTTTTGGCTGTACAGGCTTTTTCGTTGGATGGTTTTAATCGACCGGCGCCTGCCCAAGCACCAGAATCGGTCGTCAGGGCCCGTTCCAAGTCGCCACCGAATTTGTTGTTCATTGTTGTCGATGAGCAAAGATTTGACACTTTGGCGGCATACGGTAACGATCGCATTCGGATGCCGAATCTTAATCGGCTCGCTAGCGAGAGTCTGATTTTCGAACGAACGTATTGTTGCCAGGCGGTATGTGGCCCTTCGCGATCGAGCATTCTGACCGGTACATGGCCTCATTGGAATGGCCAATCAGAGAATCGAAAGCGGATGAGAGACGAGATTCCCTGCCTGCCTGCCATGATTTCGTCGGGCAATTATGTGAAAGGGTTTCTGGGCCGTATCGGACATTTAAAAAATAG
>Ga0310342_100003769_pt1 | contig 10039 bp, 6 predicted proteins | sample S15DNA20500_MG_FD_206155 | JGI IMG/M metagenome (GOLD analysis project Ga0310342, IMG submission 206155) | Marine microbial communities from station ALOHA, North Pacific Subtropical Gyre - S1503-DNA-20-500_MG | ecosystem: Environmental > Aquatic > Marine > Oceanic | place: Pacific Ocean: North...
GACGGGTAAATCCACGGCGGTTGTCGCGAGCCGAGCACCATTTACAATGCGTTGGCGGCCTGACGCAGTACATTCCTTCCCTTGATGGACCGGTACCATGTTGTTGAATTCCAAACGTCTGGCAGTCTGCATCTCCTGTTTTTCTATGGCCGTTGTCGGTGGCTTGGCCTTGAGTGGCGACGATTACTCGGAGAATACCGGGACCCAGGGTAACGGGAATTTCACCATCGGACCGGACTACAAGATAGACCCCGACCTGACGGACCGAGGTAATCCAAAAGGGAAATATTTCGAGTTTTCCATGCGCCTGGCCGACAGCACGATCTTTCCTGGCGATGATGCCACGCTCGAGGCGGCAAAGCCAGTACGTGTGCTGCGGAAGATATTTGTCTATGTACCGGCCGCTTACAAGGATGGCACCAAGGCGCCGATTCTTGTCACCCATGACGGACCGAGTCGCCTGAACCTGGTACGCAACGCACTGGACAACTTGACGATTTCCAAGGATCCCGATCGCAGGTTGCCTGCATTCATCGCGATCGCTGTCCAAAACGGTGGCAATGATGGTAAAGGGAGCGAGCGCGGGCTGGAATATGACACGATGTCCGACCGCTTCGCCCGGTTCATCAACGGCGAGGTCTTGCCCGCCGTGCTTGCCAACAAGGAGATCAAGGCTGCCTATCCGAAGATCGCCTTCACCGACAATCCCTGGGGCAAAGCCGCCATGGGCTGTAGTTCAGGTGGTGCGGCAGCGCTCAGCATGGGCTGGTTCCGTCCCGACCTGTTTCGCCGCTTGATCACCTACTCCGGAACATTCGTTGACCAACAGGACGATGACGCGCCGGAAGAAGCCAGCTACCCGCTCGGCGCGTGGGAATACCATTCCAGCATGAAGCTGATTGAAAAAACAGAAAAGAAACCGCTACGGATCTTCACGCACGTCTCCGAGAATGACCTGCGTGCCAAGGATCCGGAAAGTACCTATCACAACTGGGTGATGGCCAACGAGCGAACAGCCGCGGCCCTCAAAGCCAGGGGCTACGATTATCGTTATGTATTCAGTCGCGCTACGCGGCACTGTGATCGCAAGGTATTCGAACAGACCCTGGCCGATACACTTGTCTGGATGTGGCGCGGCTACCACGCCGAGTAATCCATTCAGCCGGTCAGGATCCCATCGCCACCCGTGGCCTCGTTAACCAAGCGTAAAGTCAGGCAACTGGACGACCTGGCCGCCCTGCTCGGCCGACTCGTGAGCGCAGATGCCGACACAGGTCCAGTTGGCACTGGTCACCGCGTTGGGCCATGGATCACGGTCTTCGATCAGGGCCTGAAGGAACTCGTTGACCAGGTGGGGGTGAGAACCCCCGTGTCCACCACCCTGGATAAAGGAGAGGTGGTCCGCATCATGGATTTCCTGCGGCATCGTGAACCTGCGAATCGGCTCGGGCAGCAGGTGGGCATAGTCGGGAACCTCCACTTCCTCGGGAATCTCCGGCTCGGGCTTCTTGGCCGTGTGAATCACGTGGGGTTCGTTTTCGACCAATGTCCACTCGAAACTCTTCTTCGTCCCGTAGACGTCGAAACTCTCCCGGTACTGCCTGGCGACATCATACAGGCATCGCCAGATGTGAGCCGTGACGTCACTCTCCTTGACCTTGATGTGACACGATTCCACGGCAAATCGATTCCCCGATTTCTCGACGATGTCGTCCCGTACCGTTCCGGATCCGAAACAACTGACGTACTCGGCCAGTCCATTCAAAAGGCCCAGGCAGGGACTGACCACATGTGTCGCATAGTGCATCGGGATCATTCGCTGCCAATAATCCGGCCAGCCGTCCATGTCCTGCGGATGGGAGGCTGCCAGGTGCTGGATCTCCCCCAGTTCCCCCCTCTCGTACATCTCCTTGATAAACAGGAACTCACGGCTGTAGACGACCGTCTCGGCCATCATGTATTTCAAACCGGTTTCCGCGACCTTCTCGACAATCTGCCGGCATTCATCGATCGTGGTTGCCATCGGCACCGTGCAGATCACGTGCTTGCCGGCGTCCAGTGCCTTGAGCGACATCCAGGCGTGATCATCGATAGGAGAATTGATGTGCACATAATCGACAGCCGGATCGGCAAGCACATCATCGTAGTTCGTGAACCGTTTCTCGATCTGGAACTGGTCACCGGTCTTGTGCAGCTCCTCCTCGTTACGACGACAGATGGCATACACGCTGGCATCGGGATGATCCTGGTAAATCGGGATAAACTCCGCACCAAATCCCAGCCCAATCATGGCGACATTGTATTGCTTGTCCGTCATCTTACTTCTCCAGGAACACGTGCTACGCCATCCGAATCATGAATCTCTATGGTAATAAGTCTGAAGGGACGGCGTGCTATCATCACGAGCGTATTTCAAAACTCGCTGCCGGGAACAAGAGACAGTGCTGGCGATACTGAATTCACCCCGGCCCCGGGATGGAAATGGACTTGAGGACTGCGAAAACCAGGGGCGCATTTTCCTGATCCGGCTTGACTCGCGCCGGGCAAAGCGGCGTAATAGATCAAGGCAGGTCAACTCGAGTGCATGTGGGAGATGAAGATCGTGAGCAGGATTCGCTTGAGAATAGTCCTCTGGGGACTGCCGCTGCTCTTCGCTTCTCTTTTCTGTCTTGCCTCGGCCGACGAGAAGGACGTCGATGGCAAGGTACGGCAGTGGATTACCGACCTGGGACACCGCAGGTTCGTGATCCGCCAGACCGCTTACGAGCACCTGCTCAAGCTGGGCGAACCGGCCTTTCCGCAGCTGGAGCAGATTGCAAAAACCGGCACCTCCGAACAGCGCTACCGGGCGAGGGAGATCATCCGCCTCGTCCACTGGCGCACGCTTCACTCGGGCCTTGTGGCCCTCAGCCGGCAGAAGGATGAACAGCTCGACCTGGAGGAGGGAATGTGGCTAATCTCGCTGATTGTCGACCCAAAAGTCCAGCGCGAACCACTACAGCGGCAGCTTGACCAGATGGCAAAGGACGTCCGCGCACGGCTTGGCAAGCAGGTCGATCCGGCCAGGGCTGAACCAGAGGTCGTGATCGATGCCCTGGTTGCTGTCCTCAAAGACAAGTACCAGCTGGCAGGTGCCCACTCGAATTATGACCACCCGGACAACAGCTCGCTGGACCGGGTCCTGTCGAAGAAAAAAGGGCTGCCGATCATGCTCTCGCATATTGCCGTGTCGGTTGCCAACCGCCTCAAACTGCCGATCGTCGGCTGCCCTCTTCCTGGCCGCTACATGATCAAGTATGACGGCGCAAGAGCACCTGCCGGTTCCCCGAAGGACGACATCATCATCGATCCGTTTGGTGACTGGAAGATCCTGACCCAGGAAGGGATCCTTGAGGTCATCCCCAGGTTCGATCCGGAGAGCGGTCTTGTGCCAAGCTCACGCCATGAAGTCATCAGCCGCATGCTACGAAACCTGGCTGCCGACTTTGAAGCGACAGGACAACAGGAAAAAGCTGCCGATACGATGAAACTGCTGCTGCTTTTCTAGCTGGCCGTAACGTGGGACCGGGGATTGTCCGCTTCTGCTTGCCAGCAACTCATCGCCGGGGGAGAATAGAAACAACTCATACGGTTCTTCACCCCACCCGACACCGATGATTCTCTCCCCCCTGCTAGGACGAGTCTGCCTGCTTACCGGTCTTCTTGCCGCCATGGCCTCCGCTGCGGAGCCAGCCAGTGAGAACCCGCAGCAGCGTGAATTTTTCGAGCAGAAGATCAGGCCGCTCCTGGTCAGGCACTGCTACGAATGCCATGGACCGAAAAAACAGGAGTCAGGCCTGCGGCTCGACACGCGAGATGCGTGGCGCAAGGGTGGGGACGGCGGCCAGGTTATCGTTCCTGGTGACCCGGAGAAAAGCCGATTAATCGCTGCGGTCAGACAGGATGACCCGGACCTGAAAATGCCGCCCGGGGAAAAGAAACTCCGTCCAGACGAGATTGCCGACCTGGAAAAATGGATCCAGCAGGGGGCCATCGACCCTCGGCTGGCTGCGGCAGGCGTTCCAGCATCTCGCATGGGACTCAAAGAGGCCCAGGAATTCTGGTCCTTCCAGCCGGTGAAGAAAGCCCCTCCACCGGTTCCCCAGAATAAAACCTGGAGCTGGACACCCATCGACAACTTCATCCTCCGGGAGCTGGAAAAACGGCAACTCATCCCGGTCCCGGTCGCTGACAGGCAGACCCTCATCCGCCGAGCCACCTTCGACCTGACAGGCCTGCCACCAACTGCAGCGGAGATTTCCCGGTTCCTGGAGGACGATTCGAAAGATTCCTTTGCCCGGCTTGTCGACCGCCTCCTCGAGACCCGAGCCTACGGAGAACGCTGGGGGCGACACTGGTTGGATGTCGCCCGTTACGCGGACACCGCCGGTGACGGGGCCGACTACCCTGTGCGAGAAGCCATCAAGTACCGCGACTGGGTAATCCGTGCTTTCAATTCGGACCAGCCTTTTGACGACTTCATTCGTGACCAGATCGCCGGCGACATTCGCGCCCTGGATGGGCCCGCCGAGGAATTTGCTAGTCGTGTGACCGCCACCGGTTTCCTGGCAATCGGAAAGCGATACGGGTACAAACCCTCCCCCGACTACCAGCACCTGGATTTTGCAGATGTGATCGATTCGATCGGCCGTTCCCTGCTGGGACTGTCACTTGGATGTGCCCGCTGTCACGATCACAAGTACGATCCCGTCTCTGCCGCGGACTATTACGCTCTTTACGGCATCATGCAGAGTACGACATGGGCTTTCCCCGGCGGCGAGGAACAGAAGCGACCATCCCTCTTTGCCAGGCTTGTCTCCCCGCAGGAAGCCACACGACAAGAGGCGGAAAAAGATGGCGAGCTGGCCATGATCGATCAGCTGACACAGAGGCTGCTGGACGAACGCACCCGGATAGACCCCAACTGGCATGCCGGTGGCCTGGACCTCGGCATGGAAGCCCAGCCGATTGGCAAGCCACTGACGGCACCATGGGTCTGTTCCGGCCCGATCGAGGTCAGGGCCGAGTCCCAGAGCCCTTTTGCGCATGCCCATCCAGCCGGAACACGGGGTGTTCAGATCGGTAGTGGTCTCAAGACCGATGGCATTCGCTACGTCTTCAAACACCAGCTGAAGGCCGCCCCGGGAAAGAAAATGTATTTCAATCTCGATTTTCGCACTGTGGCTGGCTCCGATCAAAAGGGAGCTTACCGGTTTTACCTTGGCCAGGGGGTCGTCCAGTCTCTTGCCATCGAATGCAGTATCACCGCGGATGCATTTGCCATTCGCGATGGCGGAGACTGGGATGTCATTCGCTCGCTTGAAACCGGCACGTGGTACACGTTGCAAATCACGATCGACCCGGCCAGCAAGACCTATTCCGGAGTCGTGGGCCCGAAAGATGACCTGACGGAGTTCAGCAAGCGAAAGCTGGCCCCTGGCTGGAATGGAATCGCGGACTGCTTTATCTGTGATGCCACCGGCCACGTTGCCGGTCCCGCCAGTGCGAGGGACATTGATAATCTCGGACTCCAGGAATCTCCCTTTCCCCTGCCGGGAAGTAAACCCCTTGCTCCCCCGATGGAAACCCAGCCGGAGAAGACACGAATTGCAGAAATCACGCTGGAAATGGAACGGCTTGCGGCGCAAAGAAAAATCATTGCCGACCGCCCCCCTTACGATGTGGCCTACGGGGTCAGCGAGGGAACGCCATCCGATGCGAAGATCCAACTTCGTGGAGAACCGTCCAAACCGGGCGAGGAAATTCCCCGTCGTTTTCTCGAGGTTCTCGGTGGTGACTCGCTCCCTGCCGGCAGCCAGGGAAGCGGGCGAATGCAACTTGCCGACTGGCTGACCCGGGATTCCAACCCGTTAACAGCGCGCGTCTTCGTCAACCGCGTCTGGCAATGGCACTTCGGGGAGGGAATTGTCACCACGCCAAGTGATTTTGGCTCCCGTGGAAATCCCCCGACACACCCCGAGCTGCTTGACTGGATCACAGCAGACTTTATTGATTCTGGCTGGTCCGTAAAACACCTTCACCGGCGGATCATGCAATCGCGGACCTACCAGATGGCAAGTATCGACCAGGAGGACAATCTGCAGCAGGATCCGGACAATCGCTGGCACTGGCGCTATTCTCGCCGCAGGCTGGATGCCGAGTCCATTCGTGACGCCATGCTGGCAGTCAGCGGTCAACTGGATCGCACCATTCCAGCAGCCCACCCATTTCCCCCGGTCGAGAGCTGGGGCTTCACGATTCACCATCCATTCTATGCCGTCTATGACTCGAGCCACCGCAGTGTCTACCTGATGATCCAGCGCAATCGTCGCCACCCCTACCTGGCCCTGTTCGATGCGGCTGATCCAAACCTGAGTGTCGGCCAGCGGCAACCCACGATCACACCAACCCAGGCCCTCTACCTGATGAATTCCTCCTTCGTCCATCAGCAGGCCTCGGGATTCGCAGAGCGATTGCTCGCGTTTTCGGTGGATGATGATTCCCGGGTCCGCCTGGCCTTTAAAATGGGACATGGACGGCAACCAGGCGAGGCCGAGATCACCAGTGCCCTGGCCTTCCTGGAGGATTATCTGCACAAGCTTGCCGGCCAGGGAGAGCCCCAGCCGGACCATCGCCTCGCTGCCTGGTCGGCATTGGCACGCGTGATCCTGACCAGTAACGCGTTTCTCTTCGTTGACTGAAAGACCTGCGACCCAAAACAAAACGATGCCCTATTCATTCCCACCAACTCGCCGCCAGTTTCTCCAGCACGCCTCTGGTGGTTTTGCCGCAACTGCCCTCTGTGGTATCTGGAATGACCTGCAGTCAGCTCCTGCCGATCCACTTGCTGCTCCTGCCGATCCACTTGCTGCTCGTGCCGGGCACTTTGCTGCCAGGGCGGACCGCGTGATCTTCCTCTATTCCACCGGGGGCGTTTCCCATGTAGATACGTTCGACCACAAGCCACAACTGACGAAAGATCATGGTAAATCCGTCACGGCATCCCGCTGGCTGAACAAGCCAGGGAACTTTGAACGGTTCCTGATCAAGCCCCGCTGGAAATTCAGGCAGTACGGTGAAAACGGTACCTGGGTCAGTGACCTGTTCCCACATCTCGGCTCGGTGATCGACAATGTCTGCGTGCTCAATGCCATGCACTGTGAGAGCGATGGACACGACAAGGCCACGCTGGCGGCCCATACCGGTTCGGCCCAGTTTGCCCGCCCCAGTGCCGGAGCCTGGGTCAGTTATGGCCTGGGAACCATCAACCAGAACCTGCCTTCCTTCATGGTCCTTGCTCCGGCGGCCCCTTATGCCGGTGCACAGACATGGGGAAGTGATTTCCTTCCTGCCTGCCACCAGGGAACCCACGTGATACCCGGAGACAAACCACTCCCAAACATCCAGCCACGAGTCGCATCGCTGGAACTGCAGCAGATGGAACTTGGTTTCCTTGCTCAACTGAACCAGGCACACCAACACCAGAGGGCCGCCGACAAGGCACTCGATGCCCGCATCCGGTCGTTCGAGACCGCCTTTGGCATGCAGCAGGAAGCCCCCGAGGCGTTCGACCTATCAGGGGAAAGCGACAACTCGCTGGAGATGTACGGTCTCCAGCGGGGCCAGACAAGTGGCTTCGGCTGGCAATGCCTGATGGCACGACGACTGGCGGAACGTGGGGTACGGTTCATTGAGCTGATTGACGTCGGTTCCAATGGAAACTGGGATTCTCATGGCAACATGGCAGACCATGAAACACTGGCCATGAAAATCGACAAGCCGATTGCCGGTTTACTGGCAGACCTCAAGCAACGGGGCATGCTGGAACGTACGCTGGTGGTCTGGACCACCGAGTTCGGCCGCACCCCGTTTAACACCACGGCCGGTCACGCCGGGCGGGAACACCATAATTTCTGTTTCAGCTCATGGATGGCAGGGGGCGGCGTGAAGGGTGGAATCGTCCACGGAAAATCCGATTCGCATGGAATCCTGGGAGTGGAAAATACTGCCCATACCCATGACCTGCATGCCACCATGCTGCACCTGCTGGGAATTCACCACGAGCATCTTACCTACCGTCATTCCGGTCGCGACTTTCGGCTCACGGACGTGCATGGCCGTATCCTGCACGACATCATCGCCTAGCTGGCCGCTGGCCTTCCCTGCCCGGCACGCGAACCGTCACGGTGTTGGAGAGACCGGTTCCTTGCATTCCGGCCGGGGTGCGATGAACCGCGTAAACCCGGTAACGATAGGTCCGGCCAGGGACGACCTTGCTGTCCGATGCGGTCGTGATATCCGAACCCGGTTTACCGACAATATTACGGAAGTCTTTCCCCTTTTCCCCGTCGGATCGCTGCACCATGTGACCTGCCTCGCCTTCCGTGTTGTCTTTCCACTGCAGCGTGACAGAGGAGCCCGATCGGGAAACGACTCGCAACTTACTCGGTGCGTCGGCCGATGGCTTCCCGGGCCGCGGTTCCTGGCCCGGTCGCGGCATATTTTTCACGAACGCGGGCGGCGCTCCGGGATTGTCCAGCTGGATCCGGGCGGTCTCGTATCGCCGCTGGATGAACTGCTTGATCGAGACGACGATGCTCTCGTAGCTCTGGTCCTCGGGGTTCGTCACGCGGCGATGCGGAAACGGATCCCTGGCAAGATCCTCACGGATCCGTTCATAAAGGGCATCCACTTTTGGTAACAGGACCCTCGGATGAAAGTGCTTTTCCAGGATCGAGTCGGCCAGTTGGCGATAGCGGGCCAGCAACTGCGGATTGTCGATGATTCGCTTGACCAGCGGGGAGGGGGGCCGGGGCATCATCGGCCAGGCGGCGTTCCAGCCGGCGATCACCGGGACCTGGCCAAACGCGTTATCGGCAAACCCGACATCCAGGTCCCAGGGGAGATAGTGCCAGCGCCGGCTTGCCGGGTCGTGATAGAGGTAGTAGTTGTGTGGGCCCCATCCGGTCAGTTGATCAAAAGCACCGGAAAACAACATCACCGCCATGGTCTTCAGGAAAGCGTCCATCTCCATGCTGGCCTCCATGATCCTGGCGAAGTCCTCGTCGGGAGTCTGGTTGATCCTGGCAATCAACTCGAGCACATCCCGTGCATCGTCACGGGCGGAGGATGATTTCGGTTCAAATGCCAGTCCCCGCCGGGCGTTCGGATCAGGCGACGGGCCAACCGGCCGCAGGTCACCACCCGCCCCCCCCTCGTCGTTCTTGTAAAGCGCCCCGCCCTCGGCAAAGTTGTTCCTGATGAAGACCGCATCAATTCGTTCCACGTTGGTGTAGACCCCGTGAAATCTGCCGTTCAAATACAGCCTGGCAAAGTTACATCGCGATGCCTTGATGCCAAGGTCACGAAGCACAGCGGTGATCAGCTGTTCGCTAAAGAGGCTGCCAAACTGCACCCCGTTGTCCAGTGCCACCCGCTCCAGGCCGAGAAAATCCTGCCCTTGCTCGAACTCGCTGAACTTGACCAGGAAACTGCGCTTGTGTCGCTGGTTCGGATTGGAAGAACTGTTCCCCTTGTAGCGAACCCCCACGTTCTCGATCGTCTGCTTGCCCCAGCGAAAGGTGGCCGGAACATAAATCCGCTTGGGCAGGGCAGCCTTCATCTTTTCCAGGTTGGCCGGCTGGATCTGCAGGTGAATCTCCTGGACCTGGTCAGGATGGTAGAAGGCTGCGGAGTCCTGCTGGTCTGCATACAGGGTGACATTCACTGCGGCGACAAGCGCCGCCAGCAGGAGAAGCTGGCATGCCTTCAAGCGAAACGGCGAAACATGTGGATCCATCGTGCGAACTCGCCATCTCCGGTTGGCTGGCCGTGAAGATGTCAATATAACGTGCCGGATCCCCCGGTGTTGACTAGGACAGGGCTCAATAATCCGCAGGCTCCAATGTTCGGCTGCAGGATGTCGATACAGGGTTCCTGCACGTGTTCACCTCCCTCGTGAGTCTGTTTCCTCAAGAAAACTCAGGATCAGCTGATTCAC
>Ga0310342_100003770_pt1 | contig 10038 bp, 15 predicted proteins | sample S15DNA20500_MG_FD_206155 | JGI IMG/M metagenome (GOLD analysis project Ga0310342, IMG submission 206155) | Marine microbial communities from station ALOHA, North Pacific Subtropical Gyre - S1503-DNA-20-500_MG | ecosystem: Environmental > Aquatic > Marine > Oceanic | place: Pacific Ocean: North...
AGTTGCAACGCTATCATTAACAGAATATGGATTTCCACCTGACCGACTATTCTTTGCACAGGAAGTAAATCCTGATGCTTGGGAAAGTCAGAGTGTTGTTCCAATGATGCTTGCAACAGCAGTAACAATATGTCTAGTCAAGGTAAGGGAACATGAGCGTGAAAAGAGTAAGCGAAAGATAGAGGAATGGAAATAATGACCGAAGAACTTTATACATTCGAGCATAAAGAATGTCAAACTTCCATAGCAATGGCTACCATTGAAGATGGTAAAATTAACAAATGTGGTGTATGTAAGAAATCGTTTTACCAAGACGGTGATGATCAGAAACTAGGCATTAAGGAGTTGTCTGATAATTGATCACAACATATTTATTTTTTTTTAATCCCCAAGGCTGTGATGGATTTTATTAAGGAGTCAAAGCAATGACACACAATATCAACTTTGACGAAGACGAATCCGAATTGAGAGCTGGTTTTACTGATGAGGAAATCCGTAAAGCCGAAAACAAGGAGTGGCACTTAGTTCCAAATAACACCTTTCCAGAACATAAAATCCTAACAACACAACTTTACTGTGACAATGGTACTCTAACAACAGCCAAGAAAAGTATGTGCCTAGTGCATGATTTGGCAAATGGTGGAATATGGAATTGTTCACAACAATATCAGGTAGTACCACATGGAGCTTTGAACAAGCTAGTGGATACAGTGGCTGATGAGATAGGCATTGAGTTGAAGATGGTAGAACATTCTGCCATGAGGAACTCCAATGGTCATTTTCAGGAGGCACAAAATCCTCACAGTGGTCGCAAGAGCTACTTCAAGTATAACGAAGCAGGGGCAGTCATCTCAAATGATGGAAGATATATGCTCGCATCGTATATGCCTGAAGATGAAAGTCAGATAGGAAGTGTGGATGTTAGTGAAGTACGAGGTGGAAGAACAGACCAGATACAATCTGGTATAACAATAGTCAATACGCTTGATGGTACAACAGCAGTTCATGTTACGCCATTCTCGTTAAGACTTTGGTGTATGAATCAGTTTCATATGTTCTTGCACAAGGTAGCAGGCTGGCAAGGAGATTATGGAAGTGCTTATGCAAAACAGATTGCAGAAAAGGCAATTAATGCTTGGAACCATAACCTGAAATTACAGGAAAAATATGGAACAGCAGGAATTTTCCTAGAGCAATTACATAGAGGTAGGTTTCTACACACAAAGAAAATCGAAGAGCAGGCATTAGCGAATACGATTGCAGTTCAATTGGAATTTGCAAAAGGCTACTTAAACGACTTTGTACAATTGGCAAAACAGCCATTAAAACAAAGTAGTGTTGAGCAGATAGTTGATGCCATGCCAGTAGGTTTGAACGAAAGACTGTCTGATTTGAAAGATGCAGTCATCAATGTAGAACGCATAAAAGAAACAGTTGGTACTGAAGAGAAGATGGTCAATGTTACGACCATAAAGAACACAAACAAAACAAATTATGAGTTGTTCAACAACTATACAGATGTTTTAACACATGACCCAACAGCAAGTACAACACTACCAGCACATCTTAACAAACACAAGAAATTAGTAGAAGTTTTCAATTTCGGTCAGCAACAGGCAGTTGCACAATAACCATCCAATTCTTTTTTTTTCTAACCTCTCTAGTGAGGTTTAAGTAAAATGGGTTTATCAACTAAAGTTACAATAAAGTATGGTGATTTCGGTCACGAAGTAATGGTGCCTGTAATAGTACAGGCAATGCAGGAAGATCTAAAGTCATCATATAGCTGGCACTTGACTTGTCCTGATTGTGCAACTGAAGGTAACTACGCAAAGGTAGGCTTGAGGAAGTTTTGTAAAAACGCAGACTGTGAGAACCATAACGAGATTGCTAAAGAAAAATATGACGAGCTAAGAACGCTTGATTATAAGACTGCTTATGATAAGGAAAAGATTGATGCTTGTGATAATGAAGCAAGCAAAGTCTTTGAAGTATTAGGTTCTGAACCAAAAGATTTTCCAAAGAGTAGAATATTAGGCTGTCATTATCTTGTTCCAAATCCAAAAGAGAAAGGATCAGATGTTGCGTTTCAAGTTCTGGTTCAAGGACTATTAGAACATTCAAAGAGATCAGATGGCAAGATGTTGATAGTCAGTGATGCACGATCAAAGATTGAAAGGCTGGGAGCCATAGGAATTGATAATGGAAATATTGTGATGTTTGATGTTGCATTTGATGAGCAAATAAAACCATTGAATACAACGTTTGAATTGGATGTAAATGAAAAGTACACAAAAATGGGTGCAGATTGGATTGACAGTCTACCTGAGTTTGACTTTGCAACAGTATCATCAAAGAGAAATGAAAATTATGAGAGATTGATTGATGGTGATGAAATAACTGTGGCAACAAAATCCGAGAAAGTTGAAAAGTCTGTGGAAGATATGTTTGCAACAGGCATAGCAACAACAGGTACAACGAAAGCAGACAAGGCTGAGAGTGTAGTTAAGGATATTTCGACAAAGAAAGAGAAACCAGCGAAAGCAAAATGAGGTGATAGATATGGATATGGATGGAAATGGAAAGAAATGCAGTGATTGTGGAGAGAAGTTTAACCAGTTCTCAAGTTATGATTTTGAGGGAAAATTATGCAACAAATGTTTTGGTAAGACAACACAGTCACAGTCAATGTTTGGTGGATTGTAATGGTGCCTGAGATAAGTCAGGAAGAGTTAAAGAAAACCTCAAGATTATTGGGTGATTTAACTGCTACTAACAAGTACAAACAAAAAGAGGGCAGTCATATGGTTCACATTAGCATAGCACTAAACGGCTTGCAACAGGAAGTAGATGATTTTTATGAATCAATAAATTCAAATGATTACGATCAGCCTGATCCACAGGATGTATTGGATGCAATACTTGATAATAATGACTTGGATAAATACAGGGCTGAATTGAGCAATGTAATCAGCACAGATAAAGCAGAGAAAGTAATTGAGGAGATTGAATCATAATGGGTTATACACATTACTGGAAGTTCAATACGAACTACAAGATTAGTAGCCTAAAGTGGAAAGAAATTGTTGATGACTTTAATAAGATACTTGACGTAGAGATTGATATTCCTAATAACGATCTTTATTGTGGAACAGAGGGATTGACAAGATTGCGAAGTATCTTGGAACCAGATTCGGATCAAAGATTAGAGATAACAGATAATGAAATTCGATTTAACGGTAGAGAGGAAGGCGATAGAGGACATGAAACATTCTCACTACAAAGAATGTCAGATAAAAGACTTGAAGAATATGCTGAACGATTGGATAGGAATTATATCTTTGACTTTTGTAAAACTGCACGCAAGCCATATGATATTGTTGTATGCTGTCTATTAGTTATTCTAAAGTATCATCTTGGAAATATGATTGAGGTTAGCAGTGATGGTGCTGACTGGACTAATGATGAGGGAGTGTATTACGAGATTGACGGAGCATGGAGTGATGCCATTAAACTATGTGCAAAAAATCTTAGTTATGATCTTAATTATGATGATTTGCATAAACATCTATTCGATGAATCTGTCCTTGAAGATGATAAAGCATTTGGCGTTATCGGAAATGACGGTCGAATAGGAAACAGTGGAGTATATCTTTCCCTGTAATCATGGAAATCAAACCAAAGCAAATAACATGGGCTGAAATTCCAAAGGGCTGGATGGTACAGCCAAAGTATGATGGCGAGTGCAACAAGCTAATCATTGATAGAACCCATAATCAGGAAGCAGTAGCAGTGAACCTTCAGAGGTTTGAGGGACGCAATAAGACCGAGTTTTATCCAGAGATTATTGAGTATGCAAATGAATTAGGTTTACCTGACATGGTTTTGGTTGGAGAGGTTTGTGTATTGCTTGATCAATACAAGGCAAGCTTTCCACATATACAACTAAGAATGAATACGCAGAACAAGGTAAAGCAAAAGCTTGCGATGAAAGACAAGCTGGCTACATTCGTGGCATTTGATATTGAGGAATACAAAGGCGAGAACTTGGATAAGAAACCGTATAAGGAAAGGTACAAAATAATGGAAGATGGATTCGGACATATTGTTTCAGTGCTTAACTCAAGTAAAGTGTTAAAGCATGACAGATTTGATGATCTGGGTTTGAGAATTGTGGTAGTGGCAAATTTGAAACCACAAAAGGATTGGAAAGAGTTTGTAAAGAAACATGAAATGGAAGGCATCGTAGTAAAGAATCCTGAAAGGGCTGCAGAACAGGTTAAGTTAAAGAACTGGGATGAAGATGACTTTAAGATTATTGATACTGAACTAACGCAGGAAGGAAAGGACAGAGGTTGGTTTATTTCCAAATTGAAACTTGAAGATGTGAAAGGCAAGCACGTTGACAAGGGAATGACATTTGACTGCAAGTATATTAATTATCCACAGACAGAGGAAGCAAAGGAGAAAGTAATTGGCATGACGGCAATCATAAAATACATGAAGATGAGAGGGCGTGACGGACAGTACTTGGCACCACGACATCCATCATTGGTTGAAATATTGGAGCTTGGAAAGCCATGAAGAAAGGATCAACTGGTAATAGATACACCAAAAGAAAACTAACGAAATATCATAAACAAATGTTAAAGGCTGATGCTATGGATAATCAGGATATATACGCAGGATCAACTGCAGAAATGGGTGGATTCGATGGTTCAACAACCGTTGATGCAGACATCTACACAGAGATAAACAAGGACTTTGGCAATACAAAGTGGAAGGAGAATGTAGGAGACGATGGTTTAGCCAATTGGGATGACCCATCAGAAGATATGGTTATACAAGAAAGAGTTGATGATCTGATAGGTGCTTACATTGATACCTTGAAACTTGATCCTAACAAAAAAGGATCATTTACAAGAGAAAGCGAAGAATGGACTGCTAAACATATGCAGACTTGTAATCTTGGACATGAGCATTTTGTTTCTTAGTCAATTTGGTGATTATTAATAATGACTATGACATTAGCAATTAAAGTATTGAATATGATTAAAGATGATTATTCATTCAAACCAAATCGTGCAACAATTCCAATTCATAGAGGAATACCATTAACAAGTGATAGGTGGAATCACACAAGTCCATATTATTCAATTTATGGTTATTCAAATGGTCGTGAAGATGGATTTGCAATTCAAGTAAGTGGTTCGGCAACCGACAAGTATCACGATAGAGGAGACGACTTGGTAATTATTTTCTCGGAATATAGATCATCTGATGGCTTGGTAGTTTGGCATGGATTGAAAAGAGACTTTCCAAATAGTGATGGCATGATACGAAATTGGAATTTTGATTCAGATCAAAGATGGAGAGAGCAACAGGCTAGTTTCAGTCCAACTGATAAAGGCTTGAAAAAGGCAAGTGAATACATTGGAAAAAGATTGTTTGAGAGATTCATCAAAGAAGTGTGGGTGGTTAATGACAAAAGAAAGGAGGTAGACAAATCGATAGATTCTGTATTAGAAGCAACTGCATATGAATTTGATATTGAGGATATTTGTGGCAACAAACATAATGCTAAACTAAAGAAACTCTTTGACCAGCGTATGAAATTAATGACTACCGATACAAGTTACGATAGATATGAAAATCAACAACTAGCAAACGCCATTCAAGACAATACAGATCTGATTAATGATTTTACAAAGGTAGTGAATGAAAAGAAATTACAAAGGTTGCAAGTAAAACCACCAGTGCTTGAAAAGTTCAATGTAAAGGACTATGTAGGACGGAATAATTTTTAACCCTTTTATTTTTCCCAATCAATTTGGTGAATTATTATGTATGAGCTATGTGATTGTGGACACTTTGGTGGAGCATCCCCAAATAGTTTACACAAGAATACCTTTCAGGACGGACACGGACAGTGCAACGAATGTAACTGCAAACAATTCACTTGGACTAAATTCTGCGATGCCTATGGCAAGGATTTAACTGACGAACAGATCAAAATAGAGATGACTGAAGTTAAAAGACAGCGTGGGATAACCAATGATGAGTTGTAGTAGTAAACACATTAAGATCACTGACGAAGAGAGTGGCGAGATTCTATGTCAAAGATGTGGAGTAGTTCTGGGTATGACACCTGTACTAGATGTTAATTATGAATTAAGACCTGAAGCAAAAAATCATCCTGATGTGAAGTGGAGACTTGGCAGTTATATTGGAAAGAATATTAAAGAGAGAGATCAAATCTCAAAAAATCTTCGTGGTCAGTTTGCTGTTGAGAAGACAGACAAGAACCTTATCAAAGGTAAGATATTGATTGAAAAATATATACGAATGTTTACAGGACAGTCGGCACCAATAACGACAGCACAAAAGACTTTTGCAGAGATAAGAAAGTATCGAAGGTGGGAAGTAGAACCATGTGCTGTGGCTTGTATTCTATATGCGTTTAGGGAACACAATATTCCAATTTCTGTTGATGAACTTGCCGAGAAAACATTTGAGATTGCAAACAGTCATACAAAGCATAAAAAATCTGCTCAGGTTTGGGCGACATACTTTACTCCATTATACAGGGAAATTTACGAGGAGCTTGGCAAACCATTGCCATTAGACAGGGCTGTGGACAAAGTTGGAAATGTAGCATCAAAGCTTAATGTGTCTGAGAAAGTAAGACGATCAGCAGTTGAACTGCTTAACAGGGTTACAGGAAGTACTGGTGCTAATCCGTTTGGAGTGGCTGCAGGAGCATTGTATATTGCAAGCGAGCATGAATTAACTCTTAGAGAGTTGGCAATGGCGTCTGGTATGGTGGAACCATCAATTAGAAAATCTGCAAATTGGATTCTTAATGACTTGGGATTAAAGCCAGAAGACTTTAGGAAGTATAGTGGGGGATGGAAAAAAACAAACTCAGGATATAGGTGTCCATAATGAATGAAGATAAATTAGAAAAAGAACGCAGTAAGTATGAGAGAGTTCATGGTAAAATAAATGATAAGCGAAAGTGTGAATGGTGTAAGAGTGAAAAAATTGATGTACACCTATTGCTTGCACATCCAGATTGCTTTGATGAATATGGCGAATGTCCAGCACTAGATTACGGTGTGGTTGAAAATGCAGATGGAACAATAACTTTTGAACATTGTGAAAAATGTAAAGCGAATATTGACATAATATGGCAGTCATATTGTTCTGATAGATGTTATCAAAAGAATGAGGAAAGAGAAGCAAGTAGATTTAGATTCACAAGTAAGTTGGCATTAAAAGTTGAAAGAAAGTTTGGCAAGCTTGACAAGGAACAAAGGTATCTGATATACAGAAAATATGCAGAAACTGGTTTGACTATAACAACGGAGCAGTGGGAAACAGATGCGTGGGAATGTGATGCTTTTGCAGAGAATTGTTCAGAACAAGCAGATGAAACTGATCTTGGGTATTACCCTCACGACTTCATACAATGGCTAGTGTTTGATTCGTATGGCGAGGAACTGTTTGCAAAGATACAGAATTATGTTAAACCGAAAGATGATTGGAATAGGGATTATGAATGGAAAGAATGTGAAATGAAACATTTAGGTCATTATGATCATTGGCATAAGCCAACTGGATGTCTTTGCATATTTCATAAATTCAAAGATGAAAAATTAAAGTCCGAGAATGAAAAGCAATTAAAAGAATCAAGGGAGAGTTCAGCAAGAATGAGTGCGTTAAACTAATGCAAGTATTACAAAAGTCCAATTCAACATGGATTGACAAGTTCATTAAATTCCAAATGACATTGGAACTGGCATTGGCATTGACTGGTGATCTTTCTGACCCAGCGAAGATGCCATGCAAGGCGTATGCCCTGCCAACTGAAGCGTGCCAAAAGGGCTGGAAGCTGAGACAGATTGCTGGTTCAATATGTTCAAGGTGTTATGCCTGTAAAGGAAATTATGGAATTGCCAATGTTGTTTCAAAGATGCAGGAACGCCTATGCTCATTAAGAAATCCACAATGGGCTGAAGCAATGACTTTCATTATTAATAAAATAGAATCAAAGGATGTATTCCGTTGGCATGACAGTGGAGATCTTCAGGGCGTATGGCATCTTGCTAACATAGCAAAGGTGGCAGTATTAAGTCCAAACGTAAGGTTTTGGCTTCCTACAATCGAATATGATATGGTGGAAGACTACCTGAAAGGTGGTGGGGTCATTCCTAAGAATTTGCATATTATGCTTAGTGCTGAGTATATTGATGAGCCACACGCAGTTAGGCGTGTCGCTAAAAAGTTAAATATGTACTCAGGCGTAAAAAACGCAATGGGCGTGAGTTGGGTAACAAGAGACAGGAAGATTGCATCCTGTCCAGCAACAACAATCAGGCATAAGTGTCTTGATTGTAGAGAATGTTGGAGTAGTATGGAGGTTGTTTATCATATTCATTGAAAACAGCTTCTTTATTTTTCACTCCTTTCTAGTGATGAGTAATTATCATAGAGGTGTAATGTAAAGAAATGACTATGGATGAGATTACATCTGGACTTGGATCGATGTCAGCAATGCTGATAATTATTTCCATTGTTGCTATTGGAGCAGTAATGGCAATAAGAAATAAGGTCGCAAACAAAAAGCGAAGGCGTACTCAGGCTGCAGAAGAGCCAACAAGAAGCGAGTCGCAAAAGCCAAGTAGTGAACGACCAAAAACTGAGACCAGTGTAGATTCAGAATTAGACAGATTAAAGAAGGACATGGATGATTAAACATCAGTGTCCTTTGATAACCTGATTCTATGATATGACTGTTAATTATCAGAAAAATTTTTTTCTTTTTAATCCATTTTAGTGAGATATGCAATTGAGTAATGTGTTAACAAAAATTGATGGAAAATATAATGAAACATCAAAAATATTATCACAAAATGATGTTAGAGAAAACCCAACGGAGTATCATAAAGCTCAGGGTATGAATGATGTTTATAGGTCTGCAGTGGGTAGACCATCAGGTGTAAACATTGGCGTGGCAAATAGTATGCTTGATGAATATATGTCAGTGCTTACAACATTAAATGAAGTAACAGAAATTGAAAAACAGCAAGGAATGATAATTGCGTTGAAATATATAATAGCATTATTGGAGGAAAAATAATTACAATGAACAAAATAAATGAACTTAAGGAAGGCGATACAGGTGTAAATCTTATGGCAGACATAAGTCGCTTGGAGGAAGTTAGAGAAGTCACTACAAAGTTTGGTGAAACTAGCGTCCGAACGGTATTTCTTAAAGACGATTCTGGTGAGATTAAGTTCACACTCTGGGGCAGTAAGGCAACGAAAGCCAAGATAGGCGATACAATCGCTATCATAGATGGCAATGTCAATACATTCAGAGAGGAACTTCAATTAAATCAGGGTCGTAAGAAATGACCAAGAGCACCACTGATCTTAAGAAGGACTTGGAAGTCCAAAAGAGAACAGTGAAGCTGAGGGAGCTTCTTGAAAAGAAGTGGAAAGAATTACCAGATAATATTGGAGTGGGACGTTTTTATATCAAATTAAAACCTGATGATTTTGAAGAAGCAGGGTTTGAGAATATACACCAAGCTGGTTGTGCAAGTGGTAAAAATGGTTTTTATTCCAACCAAAATCCTGACGAAAACGGACTTTTGCCATCTCAAAATACTGGAATATCAGGAGAGTGTGATTGTTATGGTGAATTACATCAATACAAACTTAGTAGCCAATATGAGATATACCAATGCAGATCATGTGGTCAATATTTAGGTGCATTGGCTAATCGTGATTTGGGATATACTTTTGAAGATCGGAATGATTGGCAGAGATGGAAGCAACAATGCTTTCCCTGTTATCAGAATTTTGACAAGAAAACAGACGATGATATTCAGACGTTGAACCGAAATCTAACTGCAAAGATAGAAGATGCCATTGTCATACTAAACAAGCATACTGGCAGTATTGATGAGTTGAACAATGGGTTTGACAATGAGAAAAATGAGAATAGGCTTGATGAATTAGAAGCAAAAA
>Ga0310342_100003771_pt1 | contig 10037 bp, 7 predicted proteins | sample S15DNA20500_MG_FD_206155 | JGI IMG/M metagenome (GOLD analysis project Ga0310342, IMG submission 206155) | Marine microbial communities from station ALOHA, North Pacific Subtropical Gyre - S1503-DNA-20-500_MG | ecosystem: Environmental > Aquatic > Marine > Oceanic | place: Pacific Ocean: North...
GGGGGCAAAAGCCTTACCCCAGCCGGCGCGGGTGGGGCGCTACAATGTGCACGTGGCGGGTGGCCGCCCCTGACCCCCGACAGAGCCGACGCGATTCAAATCTTCGGAAACACGCACGGTCTCAAGTCGAGCCATGTTCGGCAGCTCGAGCGACTCGGGCGTCGGCGGCTCGCCCCTGAACACCTGGTGACCCAGGAACTCGCGCGCTTCCTGTCCGAGCTGACCCACGAGATCGGCCGGCAGGTCGGCGTGCTCGTGGACCGGCGCGGCGCCGTCACCCACGTGATGGTGGGCGATGCGCGCTCCATCACCCTGCCCGACTGGGGACGCATGCGCGCCGGCCGGGGGCGACTCCGCGGCCTGCGCTGCATCCACACCCACGTGGACGACGAGCCCCTCACGCGCGACGACCTGACGGACCTCGCCCTCCTCCGCCTCGACGCGATGGTGGTGATCGGAACCCGGGAGGACGGGCTCCCAGGCCTGGCGCACGTCGCGTCATTGCGGCCGGCGAACGCGGACGGCACGGCCGTCGACCTCATGGAACCCACGCCGCCCGCCCAGCTCCAACTCGACTTCCGCGAGTGGATCGGCGCGCTCGAAGAGGAGCTGTCGCGGCAGACGCGCACGCGCGAGGTCGGGGGCCGCGAACGGGCGGTGCTGATCTCGGTGTCCGCGGGACGCAGCCGGGACGAGGCGGAGGGCCAGGTCGCAGAGCTGAAGGAGCTGGCCCGTTCGGCCGGCGTGGACGTGGCCGAGGTGGTGACCCAGCAGCGCTCTCGAGTCGATCGCAGGACCCTCCTGGGCTCCGGACGTCTCGAAGACCTGGTGGTGCGGGCCTTCCAGCAGGACGTCGACCTCGTAATCTTCGACCAGAACCTGACCCCGGCCCAGGCCCGCAACCTGGGCGAGCGCCTCGACCTCCGGGTCATCGACCGCGCCCAGCTGATCCTCGATATCTTCGCCCAGCACGCCCGCACGCGAGACGGCAAGCTCCAGGTCGAACTCGCCCAGCTCCGCTACCGGCTGCCGCGGCTGGCCCAGCGGGCGGACCTGTCCCTCTCGAGGCTTGCCGGTGGAATCGGAGGCCGGGGGCCGGGCGAGCAGAAGCTCGAGATCGATCGGCGCCGCACCCGCGACCGGATCCGGCGGCTCGAACGCGAGCTCGAAAAGCTCCGGCGGCAGCGCAGCGCCCGTCGCAAACGGCGCGAGCGGCGCAACCTGCCCATCCTCTCGATCGTCGGCTACACGAACGCGGGCAAGAGCACCTTGCTGCGGGCGCTCACCCGGACCGAAGTGCACGTCGCGGACCAGATGTTCGCCACCCTCGACCCCACCTCCCGGCGCCTGCGCTTCCCGCGGGACCGCGAAGTGATCGTGACCGACACCGTGGGCTTCATTCGGGATCTGCCGCGGGACCTGGTGGCGGCGTTCCGAGCCACGCTCGAGGAGATCTCCCGGGCCTCGCTGCTGCTCCATGTGGTGGACGTGGCATCGCCGGATCTCGACCGCCGCATCGCCGCGGTGCGGGAGGTGCTCGACGAGATCGACGGCGCCTGTACGCCGGAGATCCTCGTCTTCAACCAGATCGACCGGCTCCCGGCCGGCGTCGGCGCCGCGATCGCCGACCGTCACGGCGGGGTGGCCGTCTCCGCGCTCGAGCGTCGCGGCTTCGAGGAGCTTCTCGCCCGAGCAGGCGAGAAGCTGTGGAACGCCGCGGGCGGCGCGAACGGAGCCGGCGGGGGCAGGAACGGACCCGACGGGGACCGGGCGGCTGACGCCGCCCAGGGGGGGTGAGCAAATGGCGCGACCGGAGGGGACCAGCGCGCGACGAGCCAAGATCAGCGGAACCGGCATGTACGTGCCGGACCGGGTGGTCACCAACAACGACCTGGCGAAGCTGATGGACACGAACGACGAGTGGATCCGCCAGCGCTCCGGGATCGTCGAGCGGCGCTTCATCGAGCCGGGCCAGACACCCGCGGATCTGGCTCGGGCCGCCTCCGAGCGCGCGCTCGAGGCGGCCGGGCTCGAGGCGACCGACCTCGACTGCATCGTGCTCGCCACCCTATCGGCGCAGGCGGAGTTCCCGGGTACGTCCTTCTTCCTCCACGAGGCCCTCGACGCCGACGAGGTACCCTGCTTCGACCTGCGCGCCCAGTGCAGCGGCTTCGGCTACTCGATGGGCGTCGCCAAGAGCTTCGTCGAGTCGGGCCAGTTCCAGCGCGTGCTGGTCGTGGGCTGCGAGGTGCACTCCACGGGGATCGACCTGAGCGACGCGGGTCGCGACGTCGCGGTGCTCTTCGGGGACGGCGCCGGGGCTGTGGTGCTGGAGGTCAACGAGGACGACGAGGACCCGTCGGAGATTCTCGAGGTGCGCCTCCACGCCGAGGGCGCCCACGCCCGCCGGCTCTGGATCGAGGCGCCGGGCTCGGGGTTCACCCCGGTCCGCATCAACAAGGAACTCATCGAGCAGCGGCGCCACTTCCCCCACATGGAGGGTCGCTTCGTCTTCAAGCACGCGGTGAAACGGATGCCCGAGGTGTTGCTCGAGACCCTGCACGCGGCGAGCCTCAAGCTCGAAGACGTGGATCTCTTCCTCTTCCACCAGGCCAACCTGCGCATCAACGAGTACGTGGTAGAGCAGCTCAAGATCCCGCCCGAGCGCTGCGCCAACAACATCCAGCGCTACGGAAACTGCTCGGCCGCCTCGATCCCGATCCTCTTGGACGAGGTGGTGCGCGACGGGCGGCTCGAGCGCGGGCAACTCGTGGCGATGACCACCTTCGGGTCCGGCTTCACCTGGTCGAGCACCGTCGCCCGCTACTGATTGCCGCATTGCGTTGACCAGCGGCATGCATTTCTAGATCTCAAGATCCTTAAATATATGAGAAAATTCTGAAATTTCGGGTTTGCCCGCCGAGCCTTGACTCTATGACGCGCCGTGTTAAATTTCCCGCGAACCCCACAGCGTGCCCGAACCGCCACCCCCCAGGGACCCCCGGGCGGTCGGGACCCACGAGAGGAGAGGACCATGGCAGAGACCCAGGAGAGCATCGTCGACGAAGGCTGGGACCGGCTGACCGCCGCCCGCGATCGGATCGATGACGAGATCCAGCGCGTCCAGGAGGACCTGAACGGGCGCCGCAAGCAGCTCGAGAAGCAGTTCGCGAAGAACCGCAAGAGCGTCGAAAAGCAGGCCCGCAAGCAGGTGAAGCAGATCCAGCGCGACCTGCGAAAGAGCCCGGTCGTGAAGGGGCTCGAGAAGTGGCGTGGCCGCGCCGAGTCGCAGTTCGGAGAAGCGGTCGAGAGCCTGCTCGGGATATTCCAGGTCGCGTCCAGGGACGACCTGAAGCGGATCGACCGCAAGCTCGCCAGGATCAGCAAGCGGCTCGCGCAGATGGAGAGCGTGCGCAGCACCACGGGCTCGGATACGTCCACCCCGGCCTGAGCGCGACGGGTTCTGGTAGCCTCGGAGATCCCAGTGGCGGATTTTCAGGGCGTCGACTTCCTCGAACTCGATTCGCTCCTCTCGGACGAGGAGCGCGCGGCACGCGACACGGTGCGCGCGTTCGTGTCGAACGAGTTCCTGCCGTGCATCCAGGAGCACGTGCGCCAGGACGGCTCCTTCCCGATGGACCTGGTCCCGAAGCTGGCCGAGCTCGGCCTCTTCGGGGCCACCCTCTCGGGCTACGGCTGCGCCGGCATGAACAACGTGGCTTACGGGCTCGTGATGCAGGAGCTGGAGCGCGGCGACTCGGGCCTGCGCTCGTTCGCCTCGGTCCAAGGCGGGCTCGTGATGTATCCGATTCACGCCTACGGGAGCGACGCCCAGAAGGACCGCTGGCTGCCCGCACTGGCCGAGGGCACCGCCATCGGCTGCTTCGGACTGACCGAGCCCGACTTCGGCAGCCACGCCGGTGGCCTGATCACCAAGGCGGTGCGCCACGGTGACGGATGGCTGCTAAACGGCACCAAGCGCTGGATCACGAACGGCAGCGTCTCGGACGTGGCGCTCGTGTGGGCCCGCACCGAGGACGACATCCGGGGGTTCCTTGTCGAGACCGACCGGCCCGGTTTCGAGGCGCGAGACATCAAGGGGAAGTTCTCGCTGCGCGCATCGATCACATCGGAGCTCTTCCTCCACGACGTGGAGGTTCCCGAGGCGAGCCGGTTGCCCGGAGCGGCGGGCCTGAAGGCGCCTCTCTCGTGTCTCAACCAGGCGCGTTACGGAATCGCCTGGGGCGTGATCGGCGCCGCGATGGCCTGCTACGAGGAGGTGGTGCGCTACACCGGCGACCGCATCGTGCAGGGGGGACCGCTGGCGGGCAAGCAGCTGACCCAGGCGAAGCTCGCCGACATGCTCACCGAGATCACCAAAGCCCAGCTCCTCGCCCTGCGGGTGGCCCAACTCAAGGACGAGGGACGCCTGCACCACGCGATGGTTTCAATGGCTAAGCGAAACAACGTGGACATCGCGCTGACCGTGGCGCGCGAGGCCCGGGACCTGCTCGGCGCCAGTGGGATCGTCGACGACTACCAGGCGATGCGGCACCTGGTGAACCTCGAGACCGTGCGAACGTACGAGGGCACCCACGACGTCCACACGCTGATCCTCGGCAAGGAAATCACTGGGCTCTCGGCGCTCTAGCTCAAGCACGGCCGGTATTCCCCCGAAGCGTCTCATCTGACGCCACTTTTCCGGGCTGCGTGTAGACGGCTCCTCTGGGTGGCCACCGCTCGTGGGAGTTCGATAGCTTTTACGGGACGAGAATCCCCTTGCCCCACTCCCAGTCCTCCACCTCCCTGCGACTCCTCCGATCGCTGGGCCTCCTTCTCAGCGTGTGGCTGGCGGTGCCCGCCCACGCCGTGCTCATCGACTCGGGCGACGGTTCCGGCAACACGACGGCGCCGGCGGACGATCCGGGCTTCGCCCACGTGGGCAAGCGCTCCCTGTTCACCGCCGTCTATCTGGGCAACGGCTGGGTGCTCACCGCGAACCACACGGGCGTGGGCCCGGTCGAAATCGACGGCACCGTGTATCCGGAGGTCGTGGGCTCGAAGGTTCAGTTCGACGACGGCGCCCTGGCGGACCTGATGGCGTTCCGGATCGACCCGGCGCCGGCGCTTCCGATCCTGCCGATCAACTCAAACCCGTTCCTGACCGGCGAGAGCGTGGTCATGATTGGACACGGAAACGACCGGGGGGCCCCTATCACCGAGTGCGGCTCGATCGGCGGCTACGCCTGGTCGGGATCCAAGACGATCCGCTGGGGCACGAACAACGTCACCGACTACGCCACCGTGGTGCTACTGGGCCTGACCACCGAGTCGTTTTACGCCACGTTCAACCAGGCTGGAAGCAGCCACGAAGCGCAGAACGTGAACGGCGACTCGGGCGGCGCGCTCTTCGTGAAGAACGGCGGGACCTGGGAGCTGGCGGGGACCCTCTTCGCGGCGGCCACCTTCGGCTGCCAGTCGCCCTCGACCTCCCTCTACGGAAACACCTCCTACGCCGTCGACCTCGCCACGTACCGCGACCAGATCATCGCGACCGTCCGCCCCGAGTGCAGCGACGAGGTGGACAACGACGGCGACGGCCTCATCGACTTTCCCGCCGACCCGGACTGCGTGAGCCTCGAGGGCGACCGGGAAAAGAATCCCGCCGCTCCGAGCCTCGGGCCGACCGGCCTCACTGCCCTGGCGGCAGCGTTGCTCGCGGGCGCTGCGAGGGCACGTCGAGGCCTCGCACAGCGAAGGCCTCTTCCGGGGCGAGCACCAGGCGGTGGCGACCCCACAATGCGAACCACACCAGGCCGAGTGCGTACCAGGCGAGAGCCCCGATGACGACCTTCCGGTAGATCGGGTCCACCACGAAGAGCGCCACGAGCGTGAGCAGCGAAATCGCGAGCGCGGTCCAGGCGCCGGCGACTCCCAGCGGGCTTCGGTACGGGCGCTCGACGTCGGGGAGGCGGCGGCGCAGCAGCAGGAACGACAGCATCTGGAGCCCGTAGGAAACCACGGCGCCGAAGACCGCCATGTTGAGGAGCACCGCACCCACCGGGTGGTCCGAACCCAGCCGGTGGATCGCGAACGCAACGGCGTAGCCCAGTGCAGCGCCGGCGACGAGCGCCACGTGCGGCGTCTGCCGCCCGCCGTGGGTGACCGAGAGCCAGCGCGGAAAGTAGCCCGCGCGAGAGAGCGAATAGATCTGCCGGCCGTAGGCGAAGATGATCGTGTGAAAGCTGGCGACCAGGCCCGCGACCGCGAGCAGGGCCAGCAGCTTCGTCCCGATTCCCGCGCCGAAGATGGTGCGCAGGCCCTCGAAGAGCGGCTCGTTGGAACGGCCCAGCGCCGCCGCACCGGGCGCGATACCCGCCGAGAGCACGAGGGTCAGGAAGGCGCAGACCACGAGCGTCGCGAGACCCAGCAGCAGGCCGCGGGGCAGGTCGCGCTGTGGCGTGTGGGCCTCCTCGGCTGCCAGCGGGAGCTGCTCGATCGCCAGGTAGAACCAGATCGCGAAGGGCAGCGCGGCCAGCACGCCACCCCATCCGAAGGGCAGGAAGGCGCTGCCGCCGGGCGCGGGCTCTATGTCGAAGGCGTAACGCGAGAAGTCGAGATGTCCGAGCGACCCGATCCAGAACACGGTCAGGATGGCGAGGGCGAGCAGGGTGATGAAGACGGTGAAACGGAACGTGGCCTCGACACCGACGACGTTCAGGCCGACGAAGACCGCGTAGGCTGCGAGCCACCAGAGCGGCGCCCAGGCGTCCGGTGTCCCGAAGATGGCGCCGAGGTAGCCGCCGATGCCGACCACGATGACCGCCGGCGTGAGGATGTACTCCATGTTCTCGGCCAGGCCGGTGACGTACCCGCCCCAGGGCCCCATCGCCGAGCGCGCAAAGGAGTAGGCGCCGCCCGTGTGAGGCATCGCCGCCGTCATCTCGGCGACGCTGAAGCACAAGCCCACGTAGAGCACCGTGATCACGACGGTGGCGATCAGCAGGCCCCCGAAGCCCCCCGCCGCGATGCCAAAGTTCCAGCCGAAGAAGTCGCCGGAGATGACGGCGCCGACGCCGAGGGCCCAGAGCGAGCCCACGCCGGCGTAGCGGCGCAGAACGCGCCGCTCGAAGTAGCCGGCCGGCGCCTCCTCGTAGCGGACGCCCCCGGGTCCCCCCTGCGCTCCGTCGCTCAGAGCGGGACGTTCTCCGGCGCGAGGCCCAGAATGACCTGCGCCGAGTCGATGTAGGTCTTCTCGTCCACGAAGATATGCTGAGTGCCGGCGTGGATGTCGCGCCACGCACGCTGCAGATCGCTCGGCAGCCGCAGCGAGTCGGTGCCCGCGAAGCGGTAGGCGAAGTCCGCGACCTCGGCGGCGACCTCGGTAGCCCAGGTGGTAGCGGTGCGCACCAGGGCGCGCTGCTCCAGCGTCGGCGGGTCGCCGCCCAGCACCCGGTCCTCGAGCGCGCCGAAGGCCTCGTGCACGAAGGCGCGGGCAGAGCGCAAGCTCGCCTCGGCCCGCGCCAGACCGAACTGGAAGCGCGGACTCTCGGCCACCGACGTCGTCGCGCCCATGCGGATCTTGCGGTGGGCGAGATCCTCGATCTCGTCGAGCGCGCGGCGGCCGACGCCGAGCGCAAAGCCGGCGTGGCCCACCGCCGTGGCGGACAAGACGCCCGCACGGTAGAGGGCGCCCCCGGTGCGCGGCGCGTCGATGAAGAGGGGAAAGGTGAATGCCTCCGGCACCTCCTGGTCGTTCACGCCGTAGTCGAAGCTCCCGGTTCCCTGGAGTCCGGCGACGTGCCAGTTGCCACGGAAGAGCACCTTCTCGCGCGGCAGCACCGCGATGCGCAGTTCGGGAAGCCCGTCGTCGCGCATGCGCGGCTGCCCGGCTTCGAAAGGTATGAAGCCAGCGGCGACGTAGGCGGCGTAGGCCGTGCCGCTGCCGAAGCTGAAATCCCCGCTGACCCGGTAGCCTCCCTCGACCGCGTGGCCCTGGCCCCGCGGCGCGAACTGCCCGGCGTGAGCGACCCACGGACGGGACCCGAACATCTCGCGGGCGGCGTCGGGGGCGCAGTAGGCCCCGGCGAAGGCCGACGCGCTGGCGCTCGCCATCAGGCACCAGCCTGCCGAGCCGTCGGCCCGCGAAAGCTCCTCGTAGACGTCGATCTGGGTGCCGAACCCCTGCTCACCACCACCGAGCGCCGCTGGCACCGCGATGCCGAAGAGCCCCGCCTGCGCCAGCGCCTCCACCACCCGGTCGGTGAGCGTCCCCGCCCGCTCGGAGGCCAGTGCGTCCTCCCGCGCGACGGGCGCCACGTCCCGCGCGCGCTTCCGCCAGTCGATCGACGCCGTCGATGCCTGCGCCATCACCCCACAAGTTACCCGTTTCGCGATCGGGCGGTCGCTCGCAGGGCGCCCGACCCGGCGGCGGGCCCCTCCGTTGCCTATTTTGGGGCAATGGGGGCGTGGCGGCCGGGGCAGCTGCTCTTCGCGGGCTTCGAGGGCACGCGAGTTCCATCCGACTTGCTGGGGCTGGTGCAGGAAGGACGGTTGGGCGGAGTGATCCTGTTCGCGCGCAACGTGGAGGGGCCGGAGCAGGTTCGCCGCCTGGTGACGGAGCTCCACGCGGCGGCGCCCACCGAGTACCCGCTGCTGGTCGCGATCGACCAGGAGGGCGGCCGCGTCCAGCGTCTGCGCGCGCCGTGGACCGAGTGGCCGCCGATGCGCACGGTGGGCGAGCGCGATCGGCCGGAGGACACGCGCACACTCGGCGCGGCCCTGGGCCGCGAGCTGGCCGACCTCGGCATCGGTCTCGACTTCGCTCCCGTGGTCGACGTCGACACCAACCCGGAGAACCCGGTGATCGGGGACCGCAGCTTCGCGTGCACGCCCGAGGCGGTCGGACGCCACGCCGCAGCGCTGATCGCCGGGCTCCAGGGGACCGGGGTCGCGGCCTGCGCGAAGCACTTTCCCGGACACGGCGACACCCGGGTCGACAGTCACGAGGAGCTGCCGCGGGTCGGCCACGCGCTCGAGCGGCTCCGGGCAGTCGAGCTGCCTCCGTTCCGAGCCGCCGTCGGCGCCGGGGTGGCGAGCGTGATGACGGCGCACGTCGTCGTGGAAGCGCTCGACCCGGAGCGGCCGGCCACCCTGTCGCAGAAAGTGCTCGACGTGCTGCGCGGCGAGATCGGCTACGACGGGGTGGTCTTCGGCGACGATCTCGAAATGGCCGCCGTTGCGGACCACCACACACCCGGCGACGCCGTGCGGCTGGCGCTCGAAGCGGGCTGCGACGCGGTGCTCGCGTGTCGCCGGACGGACGTGCGAGACGCTGCACTCGCGGCCCTCGAGGCCCTGCCCGATCGCCTGCTCGAAGACCCGGCGCGGCGCCTGGCCGCCCTCAAGGCGCGCTACGGCGGTGGCACGAACGCGTCGGACGCGATGCCGCCCTACGCCGCGCACGCAGAGCTCGCCTCACGGCTGTTCGGCTGACTCCCGGTCTCACTCGGAGTTTGACCGCCGACTGCGCCGGACTTACGCTCTTTTCCATCTCTCGCCGCGCCCGGAGGCCAACCTGTGTCGCTCAACCCCCCCGTGACCACGCTCGAAGCCCTCGACGAGGAACTCGAGACGATCCTCACCTCCTTCGACAGCAACTACGTCTGGAACTACGGCTCCGTGAAGGAAGGCCTGCGCGCCCTCTACGAAAAGGCGAAGAAGGAGCAGTGGAACGCCACCGAGCAGCTCGCATGGGACACCCCGGTGGACCCGGAGAGCAACATCCTTCCCGAGCAGCTGAACCCGCTCCGGGGCTACGGCCCCTTCGAAAAGCTCGACCAGAAGGAGCGGGCGCGGATGCGCCACGCCCAGGTCGCGCTCCAGCTCTCCCAGTTCCTGCACGGCGAGCAGGGAGCGCTCATCGTCGCGTCCCAGCTCGTGGGCGCCGTACCGTGGATCGACGCCAAGTACTACGCCAGCACGCAGACCATGGACGAGGCGCGCCACGTCGAGGTCTTCCACCGCTACCTGCACGA
>Ga0310342_100003772_pt1 | contig 10036 bp, 15 predicted proteins | sample S15DNA20500_MG_FD_206155 | JGI IMG/M metagenome (GOLD analysis project Ga0310342, IMG submission 206155) | Marine microbial communities from station ALOHA, North Pacific Subtropical Gyre - S1503-DNA-20-500_MG | ecosystem: Environmental > Aquatic > Marine > Oceanic | place: Pacific Ocean: North...
TTTAATCGTCATTCTATCAGCTCCTTTTTGCTGATTGCGTTTTGCTGCTCGACTGAGTCGAGTTGTCAATCAACGTTTGATTGACTATGCGTATTGTAACATTTATGACACTTCGCTGTCAAGTGTGACAGTAGCATGTCACGCAGCTCCCCCACTAACACTCTGAGCGCACAGCATGTGTACATCATGACTTCCCTACTAAAAAAAATCTGCGGAGGTTTTTTTATAGAAAGCGAGTTGGCTCTCATGTATAATAGTTATCATCAATCGGGGTAAAAAGGTGGACATGTTAGATTATTTACAGCGGAAGGTAGACAGTTATTGTGATGGGAGGAGGAGCGGAGGGAAGGATGTGTCAATTTACGAAATTTACAAGGGGTTGGATAAGCAGTGGTGGAATTTGGCGGCGGTGTTATATGGGTCGTGGTTAAAAAGGAACTCAAGTCTTAAGACGGAGGAGTTATCTAGGCGGGGTTGGTAATATATGGGTAGGATAGAGTTAAACGAGTTATTGGCGGTTACGGGTTTAAAGGCATCGACATTAAGGAAGTACATCGGGTTAAGATTAATTGGGAGGCCTCATGTATCGAGAAACGGGCCAGGCAGGGTGGTATCGACATATCCTGAGGACACATTATATAGATTGGGTAGGATAGAGGAATTAAAGGGATTTGGTTTAACATTAAAGGAGATGGTAACAGATATGAGAATAGTGGAGAGTCCAGTAACATCGAGATGGGTAGAGTTTCGGGTGATGCAGAGTCAGGTAGAGGGTAAGGGGGTAACGGTACAGGAGTCGGAGGATGCGTTGGAGTTGGCGGTGGGGCGGATGCACGAGGATTTTGTCGAATTAATTAATGGGTGTATACAGGAGGTACGTAATGAGAAGAAAGAAGAAACTTAGATCGATTAGGAGAGGTGAGCAAAGTCAGGCTGGGGGAATAGAGTCTAAGATCAGGCATCCCCTGGCGCCCGGTTCGAAGACATTTGGAACGAAGAGGGATTATAACAGGGGGCAGGAGAAGCAGAAATTCAAGAGACTGATAGATTTTGAGGAGGATGACGAATAATGAATGAGGAGGAGGGGTGTGTTTATTTCATAAACATGGAGGGCACAAATTATTTAAAGATTGGGTACACGTATAATTTCGACAAGAGGTTAAGGCAGTTACAGAACAATGTGCCAGTGGGGTTGCTAGTTTTGGGTCAGGATTGGACGGGGCGGCCTAAGGAGTTGGAGGCGGATTATCACAAAGTATTTAAATCGTATAGATTAAAGTCGGGTGAATGGTTTGATATTCCCAATATGGAGCAGGAAATATCAAAATATAGAAATATGTTTGCAGAGAGTTATGGGGTTAAGGAAGAGATAAGGGAGTATTTTGAGTATGATGAATGAAGAGGAATGGATGACGGTGCGGGAGGCAGCGGAGTGGGTAAATAGAAGCAGGTATACGATTTACACATGGGTGAGGAGAACGGTGGAAGGGGTTGCGGAGGCGCCCTTAACATTAAGGAAGAAAGAAAACACGAAGGGCTGGTTAATCAAGATTGATTCATTAGCGGAAGCGGATAGTCTAAATGGGGGAAGCAGAGGGAGGGGGTACAAACCCAAATCGACGTACAGGCTACGTGGTTCGACGGTAACAAATCGTCATGATGCGACTTTGGATACGATTGAGCGGGTGCAATCGGACAGAAAAAGATGGGTTAGCGGGTGGATAGAGGAGGGAAAAACGCTAGACAGAATATTGGAAGTTTTTTCTTCAGGGCTGCATCAAGAGATTACAGAATATTATCATCAATTGGCTAAGGATATCGATTGTGCAATGTAAGCTTATATAAGCTTACAGATAATAGGATATAAATTAAGGATGTATGTACAATCGATATGTTCGGCGAAAAGTAATAAAATAAAGGAAAAACAAAGATGAATTCAAAGCTGAAGTCAAGGATGACTTCACTGAAATCTATAATGACATGTGAGTGGGAAAGTGAGCCCGGGAAACCCCAGAAGGATTTTAAGGGGGAATATTCTGAATTATTAGCGGCGGGTAGAACAAAGGATTTCCCCACGATGGAAGATTTTTTAGCTGCTATTCAGCATAATCGTGGGGTTTCTATTGAAAAATGTGGATTTGATAAGAGATTATTAGAGAAATTTCAGCGGAATGGAATAACAACTTTGGGGCAGGTCAGGGAACTTCAAGAGAGGAGTGGCTATCATGATATGAATTATACTCGTAAGCAGAAGGATAGTATAGGGGCATTTATTCATGATACTCATCTATATTATAAGGAATGACGAAAAAAGCTGAATGACATTCTTCCAGACAGGTTGGAGAAGAACATCATTCAGCGCGGAAGTTAAGTTTGATGCTATATATGATAGCATAAGAAGAGAAAAAAGTCTATGAAAAAGAGATGCGATTTTTGTGGTGCGAACTTGAGTCTCGTCTTTGTTCACGGGCATTATCAGTGTAGTAGATGTCATCAGGTTTGTATAACGTGTTGTGAGGGGGATTTTTGTGATGTTGACATCGAAACAATTTCAAAATATAATCAATCATCGAAAAATTCAGCAGATAATAGACGACGTAATTCGTCAGTATGGGGGAATGACAACAATGAATCACAAATTAAAAGAGATGGGATTTGATGCGATTAAGTCGAAAGATGGCACAGCAAAAGTTGTAATGATTGATGAATATGGCGTTATAAGTTTCAATACGAGATTGCGAGGGGATTTAAAGTTAAAGAAATGGGAGAATTCGGCTATTTACTTTAATAGTGATCAAGGGATATTGGGAATTCAGGTGGGTCGTTTTGACAAGAAAAGGGATAAGGAAATGCCAATTGTCAATATGCGTAGTGATAATACAATTCAAGCGAAAGATGAATTGAGATTGATTCAGGATGACTACTCACAATACAAGTTAATCCCCGAATCGGGACAAGAGAAGCTTAGATTTGATGATGTTGAGTTAGAGAACATGGAGAAAGGTAGTCGAATGATCTTGATTACAATTCCCAACTCGAAAAAAAGATTTTAGACAAAAAAAACGACTTAGTATCAAAGGTGGGGGACACTAAGTCGCTTTGTGTATTGAGCAGGCAATTCGTCTGTTGCGATAACAACAATTCTATTATATCAGAATAACATAAAAAAGTCAATTATAGGATTGAAAATGACTGCAAATACGTGCTATAATTGAACTTGTCGTGTTAAACGACACATGATTAACTTTAAAAATAGATTTTGTAGTCGGAGTCTTGTATAAAGTAATCAACTAAAATACAGAAAGCGAGGGTCTAAACGGGTTAATAGCTTTTCCCGTTCAGGCCCTTTTTTTATGAAGGTTAATTTAAGCGAAATATTTTATTCTATTCAAGGTGAAGGGCAGCTTATTGGGGTTCCCAGTACATTTGTTAGATTTAGTGGCTGTCCCTTGAGATGTTTGTGGTGTGATACCCCTTATACATCATGGAAAGCGGAAGAAAACTATATCGATTTATCGAATTTGATAGATAAAATTGATCAATACAAAACGAAATACATTGTAATTACAGGGGGAGAACCCTATTTACAGAAACAACAATTAATAAAATTGTGTCAAATTCTTAAAGAAAAAAAATATCATATAACAATAGAAACAGCGGGAATTATTTTTTGTTCGTTAGAGATTGATTTGCTTTCGATAAGTCCCAAATTAAGTAATTCAATTCCCATTTCAACAAAGGAAAGACATCTACAAGAAAAAAACAGACTTCAATTGAATGTACTGAAAAAAATGATTAATGAAACTGATTTTCAGTTAAAGTTTGTTATTGAGTATCCACAAGATTTTACAGAAGTTTTATATCTTCAACGATTCTTAGGTGTTAAGGGCGATAAAATATATTTAATGCCCCAAGCTAAAAATCAAGAAGAGTTACAGAATAAACAGGAATGGGTGATTGATTTGTGTAAAGAGTGGGGATACAGATATTCAACACGATTGCATATTGATATTTGGGGAAATAAGAGAGGAATTTAATGGAAAAAGAAAGTGTTATTAGGGATTTAAATCTTTTGTGGATACGTAGAGATGATGAGTATTTGTGTTATGATTTTGACGATAATAAGACTCGAATTTTAGTTGGGGTTTACGATTATAAAGATACGGTTTCTAAATCTGCGTCGAAACCTTTGTCTAAATCTATATCGAAATCTGTATCGAGTAATGGATCTTATCCCAAATCAAAGTTTATAGGCGTTAATTTGCATACTCAGGCGTATAGAGCGGGACGAAAAAATAAGTGGCAAGCATCTTTTATACATAAGGGGAAAAAACATCATCTAGGCACATTTGAGACAGATTATAGGGCAGCAGTTGCATATGACAATGGTGTTAAAAACATGAATTTAGATAATGTTAAGGAATTAAATTTCGGTTGACATTTTTCTTTCATTTCGTTACGATAGTGACAGATGATGATGATGAAATGGAAGAAAACAATATTAACGATTCGAATCACTCGGCTAATCCCGTTTATCAAGGAAAGACAGATCACGAAGTTATATTAATTCTTGAAGAACAAGTCACTGATTTAGCTAAAAATTTAGCTTCTAGTGAGAAAAACAATACGTTTTTGATGAAGACACAGGGTCAGATAAGTGTAGTCAGGCTAGTTTTCATTGGAGTATTAATATTAGTGGGCTGTATGGTGATGATGAGTGTGGTTTCTTGGTGGTCACCCAAGGGAACTGTGGGCATCGAAAAAGAACTCGCTTTTTTTGAGAGATTATTACTAGTTATGCTGGGTATACTCTCATCTGCGGTTGTTGCCTTATACGATCAAAGAGGCAGTGATGGTAACGGCTGAATGCAACGTGTGAAATCTGAGGATGACGATGATTAAAGTCTACAGTTCACAATTTAATTATAAGTATGCATCGTCTATTCATGTACCCTATAGCATTGCATCTTTGTTTTCATATATAAATTCGTTTTCTAATCTCAAAGATAAGTTTGATTATCAAAAAACATTTATATTTAGAGATAAGCTAGATGAATATATTGAACGTGTTGAAGATCCTGATTTGTTAGTTTGTTCTTGTTATGTCTGGAACTGGGAAATAACAAATGTTTTAGCTGAGAGAGTGAAAGACAAATATCCTGATTGCACGGTTATATATGGTGGGCCTGAGGTTCCTCTTAACTATGAAGGTGATTTCTTTGCTGATTATCCTCATGTTGATATTCTTGTTCATCAAGAAGGGGAAAAGACCTTAAAACAGATTTTTGAAGTCTATATGTCGCATAAGAACTATCTGTCTTACAATGATTATTCAAGTATAAACGGTTTAGAGATGAGGGGGTTAAGAACAATGCCCCAAACTAGAATTGATGATTTAGACAGTATACCTTCACCTTATCTGACAAATTTGATTTGGGATTTAGTCGAAGATGTTGATGACGTAGACTACATAGTTGCGTGGGAAACAAATAGGGGCTGCCCTTTCGAATGTACTTTTTGTGATTGGGGCAGTGCGACAAAAACGAAAGTGAGAAAATGGGATATAAACAAACTTTTCGAGGAGATTGAGTGGTTTGCAGATAACAAAATATCATATATAGATTGTTGCGATGCTAACTTCGGTATATTTGCTGAACGTGATTTTGAATTAACTAGAAAATTGAAAGAAGAGAAGCTAGAAAAGGGCTATCCAGGCAGAATTAGACCCGCATGGGCAAAAGTATCATCCGATAAGATTATACCTTTAGCAAAAGAGTTAATAGATGCAGATTTGTTACGAGCAGTAACTCTTGCTGTTCAGTCTCTTGATGACACAACACTAATTGCCATTAAAAGAAAAAATATCAAATTTAATAAATATAGTCAGCTTGTTAAACAGTTCAGAAGACAGGGTCTCGAAAATTATACTGAAATAATAATGGGAATGCCAGGCGAGACTATTGATAGTTATAAAAATAGTCTTAATCAAATGATGGGTTTGTTTCCTCGACCCGTTGTTTTTATTTATAATTGTGGTGTTTTTGTCAATGCGCCCATGAATGAGACTAAATATAAGGCTAAATACGAGATAAAAACAATTCGATCTCCCATTTATTTGTGGCATTCGTCTGTAGAGACAAGAGGTGATATTCAAGAATATGAAGATATAGTAGTTAGTACTAATACTTGCAGCACTGAAGACTTGAAACAGATGTTTGTTTATGGATGGGCGATACAAGCGTTTCACAGTTTGGGAATCCTTGAATACATATCTAAATTCTATTATCAGAAATATAAGTTAGAATATATTGATTTTTATGAGATATTCATAGAGTTTTGCAAAAATGGCGACACTATTTTTAACACAGAGTATTTGACTGTTAAAGATTATATTGAGACAGGATACTCTGGAGGAGGGTGGAATCATCATGATGAAACACTTTCAGATATATTTTGGCCCATTGAAGAGGCGACATGGTTGAGATGTGTGTTAAAATCTGTTGACTTATCTAATGATATTCGTAAATTTGTTTTGTTCTTAGAGTTTTCTAAAAACTTTAACACGGAATATGAAGTGATTTTTGATCTTGTTAAGTTTCAAGTATTTTTGTTGATGACTAGAGATAGAAATGAAGAAATAAAAGAAGATGATTTTTCTTATCATTGGAAAGAATTCGTTTCAAACGATGATTCTGAGTTGATAAAAGGTAATATTTCTTATAGTTATAAGAATAAAATTCAAGAATCGACGTTGAAAATGTGGTGTCATCAAGCAGCATGGATTGGCAGAGCGCAAGGTAACTATAAATGTCACCCAGAACAGTTAGATCAATTTATGATGGGTTGAAATATGATAATAACTTGGTGGCAGTTACTAATTGATGAGGTGATTTTGGTGGCGATACTGATTTCTGGTATTGGGTATTTCAACCGTCGATCCTTGCTGTCTGTGCAGCGGGCTATTTCTGCTGAGAACAAGAAGTATCTACAGGCAGGGCGACAGAAGATGATTGATATGGTCGCCGACAATGTGGGTAAATCTGTCTCTAATCAATTGGATTCTGTTAAAGTTGAATTGAAAGAGGCTCTGAATAATCTGATTGAAGCAGAGAAAGCACAAGTAGTAGCAGAAGATGCACAAGTAGTAGCAGAAGATGCCAATCAAGCTAAAACAGATTTCTTGTCTAGAATGTCGCATGAGATTAGAACACCCATAAACGGAATTGTGGGTAGTTTGGGATTGATTAACAGAAACAAATTGGATATAGAAACAAACGAGGATATTGACAGGGCTATATTATCATCAGATAGATTGTTATCTATAGTTAACGAATTATTAGATTGCTCTAAGAACGATTCTTTTGAGATTGAATATCAAAATCAGCCTTTCAAACTGATTGATTTGTGTCATGAAACGATTAATAGAATGAATCCTTTAGCAACAGCTAAAGGATTGTTTTTAGTTTTCAATCCTCTAAATGATAATTTTGATAGCATTAATCAACAGAGAATAGGCGATGAACAGAAAATTAATCAGGTTTTGATTAATTTAATTAGCAATGCTATAAAGTTCACTGAAAAAGGAACAGTTAATCTGAATCTTATTTTCGATAATTCTAGTAATAATGTTCTTTTTCAAGTTATCGATACTGGGATAGGCATTATTGATTCGAAAAAAGATTACATTTTTGAAGAGTTCTCTCAAATAGATGACAAAAACAATCGAAAAAATGGTGGAACGGGTTTGGGCTTGTCAATTTGCAAAAAATTTGTTGAGGGAATGGGTGGAGAAATAAGAATTAATAGTAAGTTTGGTATAGGAAGTACTTTTGAGTTCGATTTAGAATTGTTGCCTTATGAAAGAAAAGAGTTTTTGACGGCTTTAGTTGTAGATGATGATGAAATTAACAGACAAGTTGCTAAACGATATTTAGAAAAACTAGAAGTTAAAGTAGAACTGGCAGAAAATGGACAAATCGCAATAGAAAAAGAAAAGAATAATGGATATGATATAATATTTATGGATTTGCAGATGCCGGAAATAGATGGTTTTGAAACAACTAGATTAATTAGAGAATTTAATAAGAATATTAGAATTGTGGCATTGACGGCAAGTCTTGTTGGGGATGTAAAAGAAGATTGTCTCAAATCTGGAATGAATGGATTTCTGGGTAAACCGTTTAGATTATCTGAGATTCAATCTGAAATAGACGCTGTTACAAATTGAAAGAAGATCAAGCGTCAAGTTTAAGAAATTTAGTGGAACATATTCAATTAGATTCAGAGGATATTGGATTGTCGAAGAAATTATTTCAAGTTATTTCGGAAGCCAGAAAAGAGATAGAAAAGAAATATAAACTAAATCCGATTACAGATATGACGTGGGACGAAAAAATAGATAAGTTACCATCTGAAGCGTGGATGATGGAACAGGTTTTAGCGATGTTGGAAAGATTTACGGAAAGGCAAACTGGTCGAACTATAAGAAGTCGTTCTAGTTCGAAAGCGCCAGGACGACATGGTGATGTTTTGTAGAATTAATAGGGGTTTATAATAATGATAGCTAGAATAGTAGCGGCAATGACTGTTAGGTTGGAGGCATTAGAAAGAGAGAAAAGGGAAAAAGAGAAGAAAAAGAGAAGGATTCGAACTAATTCGAAGAATGTTAGTCGTGGGGCGGGGCGTTATATTGGGAAAAAACAATCTTCTGAGGTTGTTAATATTAACAAGGAAATTTTATAGCAAATAATATATCGCTATGAATGAGGAAACAAATAATCTTATAACAGATTCAGGGGAAGATACTCCTAGTAATAAAGAGCTTGCCCATGAAGTCAATTTGCAACTCTTGAAATTGATTTTATATCGTCAGGAGAGGAAATTTTTCCTTTCGGCGGGACTGTTGTTTGTAATGGTGGGTAGTGTTGCGGGCTTATTGGTTATGTCTGCCACGAAGGCAGAAATTGCTGACAGTGTTCAGGATCTTTTATTAATACTTCTTACGGCGACAGCGACGACTCAGGCCAAATTGACGGATTTTTGGTTTAATAATTCTAGTGATGACGCACAATTAGTTCAAGAAGCAACTTCATATGCTATGGGCAATGGTAAGAATAATAATCATAACAATCAGGCGAGATGAGATAATGTATAGAAGTGTTTGATGATTTAAATAATATTTGAAACTTTTAGGGATATCATGATATACTGCGGCTAGTAGTAGCTTAATGCTACTACTAGTTTTTTTATTTTAAGAGAGGAAATGAAATTTCAAAGGCTAATGAAAGGTATTATTTGTGTTTAAGTATTTTCAGTGTATGCCTGATTCATCTAAGTTTTTGCAATTTGTTCCCGATCAGATTGATGTTTTAGTTTCTGCTTATCGAGTATCTAGATTTAAACATGTAAAAGAGTTCTTGAATTTATCTAGAAGACTATTTCTAGATTCTGGGTTTTTTTCTGCGGGAATGAAAGGGGAGATTGAATGGTTAGATAACAATCAATATTTGTTTGATCTAGCTGATGAAATTGATCCAGACTATATTGCAGCTATTGATTTTCCCATTAGCAGTTCTGGCGGAAGAACAAGTGAGTTGTTAAAACTTGCAAACATGACATCTATACAGGCAATAGAAAAGACAATAGAAAATGCAGGGAAACTATTAGATTATGAAACGAATGCGATTAAAGTGTTGCCTATCCAGGGCTGTGATTTGATGGAGTATGAATATTGTGTGAGTTTATATGATAGAGAATTAAATGCTTTCGAATTGAATTCTGAACGTTATATGTTTGGATTGGGCGGGATTAGTATAGGTAATGATAGTAATATGGGGAACAGAGAAACAATATTACAGAGTAAGTTTGAGTTTGTGGAATTTATTAGAAAGTTAGTTCCCAAAGAATATGGAATTCATAGCTTTGGTATTGGCAATTTACAACAACTTCAAATGAATCATTCAGTAGGGGTTTCTTCTTCTGATTCTAGTGTATCTTCTTTAAATGTAGCACTTCACAAATCACCGTATTGTCGAAC
>Ga0310342_100003773_pt1 | contig 10036 bp, 8 predicted proteins | sample S15DNA20500_MG_FD_206155 | JGI IMG/M metagenome (GOLD analysis project Ga0310342, IMG submission 206155) | Marine microbial communities from station ALOHA, North Pacific Subtropical Gyre - S1503-DNA-20-500_MG | ecosystem: Environmental > Aquatic > Marine > Oceanic | place: Pacific Ocean: North...
TCGGTCGCCTCCCGGATATCGACGGGCGCGAACACGAGGTGGTGGTAGTCGCCGTGGCCGCCGCCGCGCGTCGCCTGGTTGTAGTCGCCCTGTCCGCGCGCCATGTGGAAGACGACAAGAGGGAGTTCTGAGCGTGTGATCTCGGAGAGCGACTCCTGCATCAGCGCGAGCCCCTGGCCGGTCGATCCCGTGGCGGCGCGCGCTCCCGTGGCGAGCGCGCCCCAGGCCATGCCGATGGCCTCGAGTTCGCTCTCCGCGTTGATGCAGGTGCCGCCCGTCTCGGGGAGACGCTTTGCGAAGTGCTCCAGCACTTCGGTGAAGGGGGTCATCGGGTAGCCGGCGAAGAAGCGGCAACCGGCCGCAATGCCGGCCTCGGCGATCGCCTCGGAGCCTTCCATGAGCCGCCGCGTCACGGGCGCCCCGCGCCGGCACCGGGCGCGTCGTACTGGAAGACCTCGAAGCAGAAATCGGGACACACGAGCGCGCAGGCGCCACAACCGGTGCAACCCGGCAGCAGTTCCGGCACGTCGAAGCCCTGCGGGTTGCGGACCCCCGACATGCGGAGCACGCGGGGCGGGCAGGCCGGGATGCAGAGCTCGCAGCCCTTGCAGCGCGCGGCCGCGATCGTCACCGTCCCGCGGCTCTCCATTGCGTTCATGCCGCGGCCTCGGCCCACGCCGGCGCGGCGCCCCGGGGCAGCGTTTCGAAGCCGGTGCGCAGCGCCTTTTCGTTGGTCGCGACGTGCTGGCTGCGATAGGCCGGCACCGACTCGCGCATGGCGGCGACGAGCGAGTCGAGATCGACGAGTCCGGTGAGTCCGGCGAAGGCCCCGATCAGCACCAGCGAGGCCGCGAGCGCGTTGCCGAGCTCGTTCGCGAGCTGGGTGGCGGGCACGTCGAAGACGCGCTGCGCGTCGCGGTCGAGCTCGCCCTCGAAGACCGACGAGTTCACCACCAGCAACGATCCCGGCACGAGCTTCCGGCGCACCGGTGCGAAGTAGGCGTGGTGCATTGCGAGCGCGCCCCAGACCTGGGAGACGATGGGCGGCGTGTCGAGCGGGTCGTCTCCTACCACGATCGTGGAATCGGTGTTGCCCCCGCGCATGGAGCCGCCGTAGGCGCCCAGGTAGAGGACGTGGCGCTCCTCGAGGGTGGCGGCGCGCGCCAGCACCTGGGCGGCGAGCTGCACGCTCTGGCCGCCGATGCCCGTGAGCAGGACTGCGCGTTCCACGGTGGCTGGATTCTACCGCTCAGCTGGCGTTGATGCGTTCGACGAGGAGCTTGCGCTGGACCTGGCCCGTCGCCACCGTCCGCGGCAGCTCGGGCACGCATTCGAGGCGGCGGGGCTTCTTGAAGCCGGCGATGTGCCGGTCGCAGTGCGCCTGGAGCGCCTCGAGGCTTGGCGCGGTGTCCCCCGCCGGCACCACCACGGCACACACGATTTCGCCCCACTCGGCGTCCGGAATGCCGACCACCGCCACTTCGGCGATCGAGTCGTGCTCGGCGAGGATGCCTTCGACTTCGCCGGGTGAGACGCTCTCGCCGCCGGTCCGGATGATTTCGGCGAGCCGTCCGACGACGGTCAGGTGGCCCTCGTCGTCGCGTTCGCCCACGTCGCCCGTGTGGAACCAGCCGTCTCGCAGCGCGCGATCGGTGGCTTCCGGAGCCTCGAAGTAGCCGTCGAAGAGGTACGGGCTCTTCACGCAGATCTCGCCGGCCTCGGCGAGCCGGAGCTCGACCATGGGCGCGGGGAGACCCACGCTGCCCGGCTTTCGCAGCACGTCCGCATCGCCGAGCGTCGTCGCGGAGCCGCACTCGGTCGAGCCGTAGTAGATGCGCGTCGCGGTGCCCGGGAAGCGTTGCTTCAGCGCGCGGACTAGCTCGATCGGCGTCGCCGACGTTCCGGTGTCGACTTCGCGCAGGCTCGACGTGTCGAAGCGGTCGGCCGGCGTCTCGAGAATGCGCGCCCAGACCGCGGGAATGCAGTAGAGGCGGTTCGCGCGCCGCCGCTCGACGGCGCTCAGGATCTCTTCCGCCCGGGCGGCCTCGACGAAGGCGATTTCGCCCCGCGTGTGCCACGCCGTGATCCCGAGCGTGAAGCCCGCCATGTGGAAGAGCGGGAACATGCAGACCGAGCGCTCGGGTTGGTCGCGGAAGACGCCCTGGAAGCCGCGCAGCCAGTTCACCCGGTGCGAGAGGACGACACCCTTGGGTTGCCCCGTGCTTCCGCTGGTGAAGAAGAGCACGTGCGGATCGGTTTCGCGCAGCTCCGGAGTTTCCACGTCGGCGTCCGGGCCGTGGTTGGCGTCGAGCAGGACGCCGGGACCGCGCTCGCCCGAGATCCGCGCAAGCACCGGGATGCCGAGGTCCCGCGCCACCTGCTCTCCGGCCTCGGCGCGCGCGGCGTCGGCAACGAAGAGCTTTGGCCGCGCGAGCCCCGCCACACTCCCGGCTTCCTCGGGTCCGTAGCGCGCGTTGAGCGGCGCGAAGACGGCGCCGAGCTTGGCCAGGGCGACGAAGAGCGGCAGCACGTCGAGGCTCGTGTCCGCCCAGCTGACGACGCGGTCGCCGTGGCCGATCCCCAGCTCGCGCAGCGCGTGGGCCAGCCGGTTTCCCGCCGCGTCGAGCTGGCGGTGGGTGACGACCTTTTCGCCCAGGGATGCCGCGACCCGGTCCGGGACGTGCTCGGCATTGCGGCGAAAGAGGTCGCCGATCAGGAGCTGCACGGGCGCGCCTGGTGGCTAGTCGCTGGCGAGCTGCTTTTTGGCCTTCTCCGTGGCGTCGTCGATGCTCTCGCTCGCCTGCTCGGTGGCCTCGTCGATCTGCCGGCCGACCTTTTCCGCAGGTCCCTCCTGCCGGCAGCCGGCGGCGCCGGCGATCAGGGCGGCGCTTGCCGCGATTGCGATCGGAATACGAATTCGCATGGGATCCTCCACTTGGGCCGCAGATTCTACTCGGCTGGGGCCCAGGGGCCTAATGGAATGCTGCCCGGGCCCCGACCCGGGTCGAGGCGTCATTCCGGGCCTGGCGGAGCGCAGTGGAGGCGCCCGCCGCGCGCCGTGACGCGCCAGCCGGGGCGCAGCCGCAGCACGGGCAGCGTCTCGCCGGGCGCCGTCCTGGCGCCGTGCGCGATGGGCGAGCAGGCGGGCGCCACGAACGCGTCTGCGTCGAAGGGCACCATGTAGACCACGCGCCGCAGCGCGCCGGCGGGCAGCAGGGTCGCCAGGTCGAGCGGTTCGGGCCCGGCGGCCTGGAGCCGGCGCCCCCGCGCCACGAGCAGGGGCCGCGCCTCGCTCGTGATCGCGAAGTACGGGTCGCGCGCCAGCTGGAGGGTCGTGAACTCCGGCAGGTCGTGGGCGACGTGGCGCAGCCCGTAGTCCCAGTATTCGCGCGAGGTCACGAGCAGGGTGTCGGCGGGATCGAAGTGCTCGCGGACCGCGGCGAAGCGCGTTTCGAGCAGGCGGTCGTGGAGCGCGTAGTTCGGGTCGACGGCGCCGCCCGGAAGCACCGCGCCGGCGCCGGCGACGAGCAGCGCGCTGCTCGCGCCCGCGAGTTGGCGGCGCCCGCCGAGGCCGGCGAGCCAGAAGCCGGTCGCCCGGAGGCACCACGCGGCAAGCGGCATGACCACGGGGGCCAGGTAACCCGGAGTGTCGTAGATGACGATCGCGTAGAAGGTAAAGGCGAGCGCAGCGCCCTGGAGAAGCGGATCGAAACGGGCGAGCGCCGCCCCGCCGCCGCCGCGCAGTCGCCACGCCCCGAGTGCGGCGAGCGCGGGCGCCAGGAGTCCGAGACTCACGGCGAGGTCGGAAAGCATCTGCCCGAGCCGCGCTCCCCAGCCGTCGAATCCCGCGACGAAGACGGACTTCGCCCAGACGTTGCCCACTACGAGGGCCCCGGCTGCCTCGCGGTACGCCGCCAGGCCGCCGCTCTCCCACAGGAGCGGGACGAGCCACGCGAGAACCCCGGCGGCGCCGGCTACCGCCATGCCCGCGAGCTCTCGCAGCGAGGCGCGGCCGGATCCGCGCTGGCCGGCCACGAGCAATAGCGCCGACCAGAGCGTGAGGGTCGGGCGGATCCCACCGGCCAGGCCGGCGGCGAAGGCGAGAGCCACGAGACCCCGGCCCCGGGGACGCCGCGCCAGGACCAGCAGCCACGCGAGCCACACCGCGCCCTCGGCCGCGTAGCTGAGCGCCGCGACTCCCAGGCGCGCGGTGAGCGGAGACGCCAGGGCGAAAGCGGCCGCCGCACCAGCGAGGAGCAGCCGCGCCGGCGCAGCGAGAGCTGCCGGGGCGCGTCCAGCGGCAAGCCCGGCGAACAGCGCCACCGACGCGGCGGACACGCAGCGCAACGCTCGGGCCGGGTCGCCGACGACGGGAGCCAGCGCCCGGCCGAGCAGGACGAAGAGGTAGTAGCCCGGCGGGTGGGGCTCGTGCCGCGCCAGGTCGAAGTGCGTCACGCCGTAGGAGAGCTGGAACTCGTCCCAGTGCCAGAGCTTCTCGGGGAAGCTGGCGAGCAATGCGGCGAACACGACGAGCGCGGCCAGGGCGCCGGCCCAGGCCGTCGAGTCCCCGCGCTCGGCCCCCATGGCGCGAAGGTGTCGCAGATCGACGCGCGGCGCGACGTCGGGCGGAAACGCTGAAAAGCTACGCGGCCTCGACGCTTGCGACGGCCTCGTGCATCGCCCGGCGGTCCGTCACGTTGCAGGCGACGGCCTGGGCCCCTCCGCCGGTGGACTCGATCTCGTCGACGAGGCTCGCGAACAACACCTCGCGGCGCGCCAGCACGGCCACCGCGCTGCCCGGCGCCGCGTTCCCCCGGAGCTATTCCCTGAGCGCGCGTGCATCGAGCTCGGCTCGGACACGCTCGTGGCGCGCGCGGTCGATGCCGTAACCGCGGATGAAGAAGAGCGCCGCGGTGACGAGCAGTCCCATCGAGAGGCCCTGGGCCAGGCCGAGCTTCGCGGCGGCGGTGGCGCCGACCGTCTCGGGCGTCAAGCCGGGGGTGATCCCCACCGCGTCCACGATCAGTCCGGCAGACAGGGCGCCCACGCCGCGCAGCGCCTTGTAGCCAAAGGTTTCGGCGGCGAAGATCACACCTTCGCGGCGCCTTCCGCACTGGAGTTCATCGACGTCCGTCACGTCGCCGAGCATCGACCCGTGGAGGATTCCGTGGGCGGCGATGCCGATGTGTGCCACGAAGCCGGTGGTGAGCACGTAGAGGGCGAACGAGAGTTCGGCGTCGGCGGGAAACAGGCCGACGACTTTGAGCAGGTAGGGTCCCGCAAAAAAGACCAGGTAGACGCTGGCCCCCGCGATCAAGAGAGGCTTCTTGTCGTGGCGTTCGGCGAGGCGGCGCCAGAGCGGATAGCCGGTGAAGAGGCCGGCGAACATCCCGACGCCCCAGACGACCATCCCCTGTGTGCCGACATGCCAGAAGAACGTGGCCATGTAGAGGCCCAGGGCGTCCGAGACCCCCCACGCGACCTGCAGCGACACACTGGCCCCGAAGACGGCGCGGAAATCGCGCATGGCAAGTGCTTGCCGCATCTCGGTGAAGACGGTGGCCAGCGGTCCCCGTCGGCCGGGCTTCCGGCCGGGCGTCGCGAGGTCGGGGATGGTGCTGCGCGTTCCCCAGGCGCAGCCCCACAGTGCCAGCAGCGTTGCGATGGCCGACAGCCAGGCGAAGGGCGGGTAGCCGGCCGGGTTCATCTGGCCGTTCGGGTATTCGGGTGTCGGCCGCAGGAAGACCAGCAGGAGGATTCCGCCCGACAGTGCGCGCCCCGCGTTCCAGAGTACGGCGCGCACCGTAGTCAGCCGCGTGCGTTCGACGTAGTCCTTGGTGAGCTCTGCCCCGAGCGCCAGGTATGGGACGCCGATGAGTGTGTCGAACACGCGGTTGAGTACCAGGCTCCCCAGCAACCAGGCGGCCAGTTCGCCTGGGTCGAGACCCTCCGGCGGTATCCAGATCATCAAGAGCGTGAGCGAGAGCGGGAAGGCGGCGCCGACCAGGTAGGGATGGCGACGCCCGAGCCGGCTGCGTGTCCCGTCGCTGAGGACGCCGACCACCGGGTCGCTGATCGCGTCGAAGACCGCGATGGCGAACAGCACGAGTCCGACGAGCGAGCCGGGAACACCGAGCACCTGGTTGTAGAAGAAGACCAGTAGGACGCCAGCTGTGGCGGCGACGCCTCCCGGCAGTGCGCCGAGCCCGTACCACAGGGTGATGGAACGGGGCAGCAGATGCGCGCGGGTGCTCAAGTCTCCTCCGGTGCGCCGCAGCTTGGCCCGAAGGGTCGTGTGATACAACTGGCGGGAGGGCCCCGAGTGAACGCCGCCAACCGAGTGGAGCCCGTGCGCGACCTGGTGCTGGTCGGCGCCGGGCACGCGCACGTCCAGGTGCTCCGGCGCTGGATGATGGCGCCGGTGCCGGGCGTGCGGCTCACCTTGGTCCTCGACCGCCCCGAAGCCGTCTACTCGGGGATGGTTCCGGGCTTCGTGGCCGGCGACTACGGGGCCGGCGAACTCGAGATCGACGCGGTGCCGCTGGCGCGGCGCGCCCGTGCCCGTGTCGTGCTGGTCCGCGCCGTGGGCGTCGACCCGGCAGCGCGGCGCGTCGAGGTCGAGGGTCGTCCCCCGCTGCCCTACGACCTGGCGAGTCTCGACGTTGGCTCCACCGTCCGCGGACTCGACTTGCCCGGGGTGGCGGAACACGCGCTCGCGACCCGGCCGATCCGCGGCTTCGTCGACGCGCTCGAGGCCCGGCTCGCGGACTTGCCCGGTGGCGAGGCGCCGCCGCACGTCTGCGTGGTCGGCGGCGGTGCCGCGGGTGTCGAACTCTGCTTCACGCTCGACGCGCGGCTGCGGGCGCAGGGCCGTCCTGTCCGGCTCACGCTGGTGTGCGACACCGCGGAGGTGTTGCCGGGCCACGGCCGACGGCTCGTGCAGCGCGCCCGCAGCGAGGCGGAGACCCGCGGCGTGCGCGTCGTCTGCGGTGCGCGGGCCGAGCGCGCGGGAAAAGGAGAGCTCTTTCTCGAAGGCGAGCGAGAGCCGCTGGCCGCGGACCTCGTGGTCTGGGCCACAGGCGCGGCACCCGTCGCGCTGGGCCTGGATTCGCGGCTGCCGCGCAGCGCGGCGGGCTTCGTGCGTGTGCGCGACACGCTCGAAGTCGAGGGCTGCCCGGGGCTCTTCGCGGTGGGAGACTGCGCGGGCATCAGCGGCCGCGACTGGGTGCCGAAGGCGGGGGTCTACGCGGTTCGCCAGGGTCCGGTACTCGACGCGAACCTGCGCCGCGCGCTCGCCGGCCGCGCGCTGCGCCGTTACCGGCCGCAGACGGATTTCCTGGCCCTGCTGAACCTCGGGAACCGGCGCGCCCTGGGCGAGAAGCGCGGCGTCGTCGCCGCCGGACCCGTGGTCTGGAAACTCAAGGACTGGATCGATCGCCGCTTCATGCGCCGGTTCCACGTGCTCGATGCCGCGGGTGCGCCCGCCCCGGATTTCCCGACTCCCGAATCCATGGGGATGGAAGCGATGGACTGCGGCGGCTGTGCGGCGAAGCTCGGGGCGACGAGCCTGGACGCCGCACTTCGGCGGCTCGGGCCTCCGCCCGCCGACGAGAGCGTGCTCGTCGGCCTCGCGGAGCCCGACGACGCCGCAGCGCTGGCGCTTCCGGGGGGTTCGGTGTTGCTGGCGACGATCGACGGGTTTCGCGCCTTTTGCGACGACCCCTGGCTCGTGGGCCGGGTGGCGGCGGTGAACGCCCTGGGCGACGTCTTTGCGAAGGGCGGCCGGCCCCGGCACGCGCTGGCCCTGGTGACCGTCCCCGATGAAAGGGCACGCGCCGGCGAGGAAACCCTCCACCAGGTGCTGGCGGGCGTGCGCGCCGCCCTCGATCCGCTCGGCGTGAGTCTCGTCGGCGGACACACGACCCGCGGACCCGAACTTTTCGTCGGTCTTTCGGTGACCGGGGACCTGCCCGCAGGAAAGGGCCCGCTGTCGCTCGACGGCGCGCGCGCCGGCGACGTCCTGGTCCTGACGCGGCCCCTCGGAAGCGGCGTGTTGCTCGCGGCCGACATGCAGGGCCTAGCCCGGGGCGCCTGGGTCCGCGATCTCCACGCATCGCTCGTGCGGTCGAACCAGCGTGCCGCCGCGGTCGCGAGAAGTTCCGGCGCGACGGCCTCGACCGACGTCAGTGGCTTCGGGCTCGCCGGCCACCTGGCCGAGTTGCTGCGCGCGAGCGGAGCGTCCGCGCGGGTCCGCCTGGACGCGTTGCCCGACTTCGCCGGAGCGCTCGCACTCCTGGAACGCGGAGTGCGCAGCACCTACCACGAACAGAACGCGTCCCGCCGGGACGCGATCGCGTTTGCACCGACGGCGAGTGGTCCCCGAGCGGAGCTTCTCTTCGACCCGCAAACGGCCGGGGGGCTTCTCATCGCACTGCCGCCCGAGCGCGCCGCCGGGGCGCTCGCCGCGCTGCGCGAGGCGGGTGAACCTGCGGCGGCGCGGATTGGCGAGGTGACTGCTTCGTCTGGCGAAGGAGTCGTCTTCTCCGCGGAATGACGGCGGGCGCTACCGTTGTCCGCATGGGCGAACGCATCCCGCTGCCGATTCCGTTTGGGTGGTTTCGCGTGGCGGACTCGGAAGCACTCGCCCGGGGCGAGGTTCGCGCCGAGCGCTACGCCGGCCGCGAGCTGGTTTTGTTTCGCGACGAGTCCGGTGCGGCGCGGGTCATGGATGCCTATTGCCCGCACCTGGGCGCGCACCTGGGCCACGGGGGAACGGTCGTCGGTGAAACGATTCGATGCCCGTTTCACGGCTGGCGCTTCGACGGGGAGGGGCGCTGCGTCGAGATCGCGTACGCGAAGCGCATCCCGGCCAGGGCGCACACCCAGGTGTATCCCGTCTGCGAGCGCAACGGCCTGGTCTTCTTCTGGTACCACCCGCGCGGCGAGCCGCCGCGCTGGGAGATTCCCGACGTTCCGGAGCTCCGCTCCGAGGACTGGCTGCCGCCGCACACGGTGCAGTACCGCGTGCGCAGCCACGCCCAGGAGATGGCGGAGAACGTGGTCGACCCGGCGCACTTCCAGGTGGTGCACGGCACGCCCTACGTGCCGGAGATGGACGTCAGCATCGAGGGCCACATCTTCCGCGGCTACCAGGAACTCACGTTCACGACACCCCAGGGCGAGAAGAAGGGTCGGGTCGACATCGAGAACCACGGCGGGAGCTTCGGCGTGACGCGCTTCCAGGGCATCGTGGACACCCTGCTCGTGATCGCCGGCGCCCCCGTCGATGACGAGCTGCACGAGACGACGATCCGCTTCAGCGTGCGCGCCGCCGGCGGCGAAGAGAAAACAGCCCGAAGCCTCGGGCGTGCCTTCATCGACGAAGTGACGCGCCAATACACCCAGGACATTCCGATCTGGGAGAACAAGCGCTTCGTCGAGAAGCCGGTGCTCTGCGACGGCGACGGCCCGATCGGGACCATCCGCCGCTACTACGCCCAGTTCTACGCCTGACGGCTCGGGCGGGGGGTGCGGGTTGCGGAGCGCCCTGGGGAAGCGCCGGCATCGAGCCAGTATATTTGCGTCCGTGACGCCTACCCGCGGCCGTGAAGAAGACGTGAGCGAGGGGCTCCTCGACGTCGAGCGGCTCGCCCGCTGGATGGATTCCGCCGGTCTCCCGGGCAGCGGCGAGAAGCCGGCGGTGCGCGCCATCGCCGGGGGCGCCAGCAACGAGATCTTCGAGCTGCGTCGCGGCGGCGCGCGCCTGGTGCTGCGCCGGCCGCCGCGCGACGTTCCCGAGGGCCGCAACCGGGCTATGGCGCGGGAATTCCGGGTGCTCTCGGCGTTGCGCGAGAGCGACGTGCCCCACCCGCGCGTCTGTGGCGGCTGCGAGGACCCGGAGGTGCTCGGTGCCTTCTTCTACGTGATGGATTTCGTCGACGGCTGGTCGCCCCTGCAGACGGACGGCTGGCCGGCGCCCTTCGACGCGGACCTCGACGCGCGCCCGGGACTGGCATTGGAACTCGTCGACGGCATT
>Ga0310342_100003776_pt1 | contig 10029 bp, 8 predicted proteins | sample S15DNA20500_MG_FD_206155 | JGI IMG/M metagenome (GOLD analysis project Ga0310342, IMG submission 206155) | Marine microbial communities from station ALOHA, North Pacific Subtropical Gyre - S1503-DNA-20-500_MG | ecosystem: Environmental > Aquatic > Marine > Oceanic | place: Pacific Ocean: North...
GGTAAGTTCTACGACACAACGGTTCCCAGAAAGCATTCTTATTGGAAGAATTACGATTTACCCACGCCGACCAAAGACCTGAACCAACTGCGACACGACTTTTTCGACTGGGGCTTTTGCCTAATCGAGGACGCGATCGGCGAAGAATCCCGTGCCGTGCTTCGAGCTCGCCTCGAAGAACAAGCCGAAGCTGAACGCATCGCGAATATTGCCCACTTCACTCCGTTCTTCCAAATCGTCTGGTATCTCATCAACAAAGGGGAGTGTTTCCGGCGCTGCATTGAACACGACCCAGAATGGATCCAAGGGGGCCGTGTCATCGAACAACTGTTGAACGAGTTTCTAGGTACACGTTGGTACAGCTACAGCATGGCAGGGAATATCTCCTACCCGGGCTGCAAACCACAGACACTTCACCAGGACCAGGGGGCCATCCTGCCGCTGCAAACGCCGCAATCGCCGGTGTTAGTCAACACCATGTACATACTCCAAGACGTCAACGAAAAAAATGGTGGAACACTATTGATCCCAAGCTCCCACCGGATTCTTTCCGAAGCCGGAAGTGGTGGCGAGGTTGGAAAGCTGCCTCCTGCAATCAATCTCGAAGCACCGGCAGGTACCGTGATGCTCTTTGATGGCAGGACATTACATGGCACCGGCGCCAACCGATCAAAAGAATGGCGTTACGTAATGACTCAAGCTAATAACAAGACGTGGCTCCGTCAGCAAGAGAGTTGGATGCTTATGGTCAGCCCCGACATCATCGCTAACGCGAGCGATAAGCTGTTGCGTCGAATGGGCCTGAGCAAGAACGCGTTGAAGGTTCGACAAGAACTGGAGAACGGTGCATTTAACCCAGTCGGCGAGCTGACAAGAGAAATAGCAGAAAAGCTCGAACCGAATACCTACAGTGTCAGTCAACCGATTTAGGTCGTTGGCTTTGGATACCAAGTGCAAACGTAACGATCACCACACGAACGAACCTTTCAACGCATTGATTACGCAAGGAGGAAGGAGATGGCAGACAGGCAGGTAAAGGAGATGGCGGAAGATGTCGAAGCGCCCATATTCGACACGACCGCTTTCACGACGCCACCCCATTTAAGCCAAGCCAATGTGGCGATCGTCACGTCGGCCTCCCTTCATCACGCAGACCAAGACGATTTCGCTCCCAACGATACGGGATTCCGTGTACTGGACGGAAAAAGACGCGATTACCAAACCGGCCACTGGAGCCCAAATTTCGACAGTGTCGGCTTTGCTAGCGACATCAACACCATCATTCCCTTGGATCGGCTCGACGAACTCGCGTCTCAAGGAACCATCGGGCGAGTGTCCGATTCGCATCTATCGTACGCAGGTAATCAGTTTGATCTGACAGCGATCCGAATGGATAGTGGCCCTGCCGGTGCCACTCTATTGAAGAAGCAAGGTGTCGACGTCGTTCTACTGACCCCGGTCTGACCCTTGTGTACACGTACCGTGAGTACGCTTGCCCACGTCTTCGAAGCACACGGCATTGCAACCGTCGCGCTCGGCTCGATAAGAAAACAACTCGAAGGCGCCGCTCCTCCTCGGGGACTCTGGTGCGATTTCCCCCTAGGTCGACCCTTAGGAAAACCCGGCGATCCCGCGTTCCAGCATCGAGTGCTAGAACACGCGTTCCGATTACTGCAAGCTGAAGGCCCGGTTTTGGAAGATTTTGGAGAGGCCGTCACCGACGAAGCAGAGCTCCTCACTTGTCCGTTGCCGCCGCGTAGTACTGCTGATTTACCTCCCGCCATCGACGAAGCTCGTGGCCTCCGCCCGGCGTACGAAAGAGCCGTCAAACAATTCGGTAATCACTCAGGGACCGGGCGAGTTGTTGACGCTGACGGCATCGAAGACGCTCTCCTATCTTTAATTCAAGTCGCGAACGGGAGCCCCTGGAAAAAAGCCGGTATACCGGGCATCCCTGCCCGCGTCGCACAAGACATTCGCGGTTATTACGAGACGGCCGCCTTAGGACTTAGCGATCACATTCCCGCTGCTTGGTCAGGGACCCGCTGGTTTTTCGATAGCACTGAAGGTGGAAAGCTCTTGCTGGAAGCTCGATCTGCAATGCGCGAAGCCGGCGAGAAGCAACCGATTTGGTTCTACATGGCACCAGGGGATCGTTAACCACTTTTGCGTTCTGATCTCCTCTGTGGCCACCTCCCTCCGAGACTCCGTTCTATGGAAAAGTCTTAACTCCGACAGTCCGAGGCCTCGAACCGTTGGTGGCTTCTGGCTCCGACTCTTCACCCCAGGCACGTTCGGCTAGCGACGCGCAACCACCGCATCCGTAGCCCAAACCAGTCGTCGCACGGATACCTGCAAGCGTTTCTCCGTTCGCGATACGAGACTCGATGTCTTCCTTCGTTACTTGAAAGCAGTAACAGATAATCATCGACTTATCATACTAGATCGCAAACGTTCGCATCCCCCCACACGCTCGACCTCATCCCAGAAATTTCGTTCTCTGCGTTCTCCTACGATCGGCGGTTGCTATAGTCGCCATAGGTACTGCCAGGCTAAATAACAGGTCAAGACATGAGGCGACGATCGTTCGGTGCATTACGGACTACGGGAGATTCTGCGGTCGCTCAGAAATCCAGATGGGTCATTGACGGCTTGAAGCGCAGTGGCCACAACCGTTGGCTTTGGGGATATCTCATTTTCCTATGCAGTGGCTGTGCGACGCCGCACCAATATGACAAATCCGAGGTTTATTTCCCCGACGAAACGATATGCCATCCCTATCGTACGCCCGTCGAGTGTAAGGACGGACACTGTTCTCCCAATGCGAGGCTTGAAGTGGATTGTGAAATCAGTCGGCGAAATTAAACAAACTATCTCGGCGCGTTTTCCTTAAGGAAAGTCCACGCTATTTCGCTGGTGTTCAAGTCGAGCGACCTACCCTTGTACGGTAGATGACCGCCTTCGAACACGCTAAGTAGTGCGACATCGGCGCCATTAATACACCCAGACGCCCTCATAAGTTCGTGGCGACCTTCCCGCCAAACTACTTCACCCTCTCCTGAACACCCGTTACGAATTCTCCAATTCTCGAAGTTTTTCATTGCTCCATTCCATTTGCCTTCGTAGTAATCCACGACCCTGTCAGCAGTACCGTGTATTTCCATAACGGGCATCGGTGTATACGTCGCCGGCACATCGCTCAATAAATACATCGACATGCAGGCGGCACCCGAAAAAACGTCGCTCGCTTCCGCCGCCAACCTCTGCGTCATCGCACAACCGTTAGAAAGTCCCGAGACATAAACGCGCTCGCGATCGATCGAGTATTGGCGCATCAGTTGCACCACCATGTCGCGTATAAAGGCAACATCGTCGATCTCTTCGAAAATTGCCGTACCGCAACAGCCTTGGCCGGGCACCTCGGGAGCCTCATTCGCCGATAACCATTGGACACCACCCGCGTTCCAACTTCTTTGGATACCCTGAGGCCAAGCGACGATGAATCCTTCCCGCTGTGCAATTTCCTCGAAGCCTGATAAGCCCCGCTGTTGCGCCTTGTTGCCGAGGTAACCGTGAAGATCGAGAAGCAGCGGAACCTCCGTTCCAACACCGTCAGGCACGAGAATATCCCAACACCGTTCGTACGTACCCTGCGGTTGATCGAGACATTCATCCCCGTGGGGCACCGTGTGGTCGAGGGGACGAAACCACCACGAGGCGAGCGCCACTATCACGATCGCCAACACGCCGATAATTCCGAGCGTCCACAAGGCCACTTTGACTATGACTTTCACTTCGAACCGACTGTTTTACCAAAGCGTCTAGTCCGACAATATAGTCTAAGTCATCGCCCGGATGGGGGTTTAGCCAAGTAATCGTCGCCAAGTGTTTCCGACGAAGTTGAATGTTTCTAGAACGACGTCCAAACCATCTCCCCTGCCAACCTCGCATCCTCTTCGCGCAAATAAGTATTCTGATATTGTTCTCGACAATTACATCGAACGAATCGGAACGCCAAAAGCAGCCGTGAAACTGACGATCTTTGATCCACTTTCTCGATGCGTTATCGCCGGACTAGTAATAACTTTCTTGTCGAGTTGCGCCGATGAGTCATCTTCGACAAGAGAACGATCCGAACAAACACCGGAACCTATAGTCACGTCGTCGGTCGGTAACGTTGACGACGCACGAATCGTCGCGGCTTCCGCGAACGAACCAGGAAGCTGGCTAGCCTACGGTCAAACGTACAAAGAGCACCGATTTTCCATGCTCACACAAATCGATAAGGACAACGTCTCTAACTTGGGGCTCGCTTGGACAAAGGCCATTGGCTCGATGGAGCGGATGCAAGCCACCCCTTTAGTGGTTGACGGTGTGATGTACGTCACCAACGGTTTAAGTGTGGTCTACGCGATAGACGCAATATCGGGGAAAGAAATTTGGACCTTCGATCCACAGACGGACCGAAGCTACATTCAGTACGCGTTCGACCTACCCACTAATCGCGGCGTCGCCGTCTACAAAGGAAGGGTCTACGTCGCCACATTCGACGGTCGGCTGCTTGCAATTGACGCCAGTACGGGTGAGAAAGTCTGGGGCGTCGACACGTGGCATCCGTCCGCATTAGATCGCTTCAATATCACCGGCGCACCTAGGGCTGCAGCTGGCAAGATCTACATCGGACAAGGTAGCTCAGAGAGCCGACGACGCCGTGGATACGTAACTGCCTACGATGCCGATACCGGCGAACTCGATTGGCGTTTTTACTTAGTGCCCGGTGATCCGAGCAAGCCCTTCGAGCATCCGGAAATGGAGCTGGCGGCGAAAACATGGGGCGGCGAGTGGTGGAAGTTCGGAGGCGGTGGTACCGCGTGGAATTCCCTCGTCTATGACGAAGAATTAAACAGCCTCTACATCGGTGTCGGCAACGGAGCGCCGTGGCCACGGGCGATTCGCTCGCCAGGTGGAGGCGACGATCTGTTTCTCACGGCGATCGTTTCAGTGAACGTTGAGACCGGTCGCATGAATTGGTACTACCAAACGACACCCGGCGATAACTGGGATTACAGCTCGGCCATGGATATGACGCTGACCGAAATGGAAGTCGACGGTGTCGTACGCAAAGTGCTTCTGCAAGCACCGAAAAACGGATTCTTTTACGTGCTTGATCGCACCGACGGAACGTTGCTACGAGCGCACCCATACACCGAGGGAATCAACTGGGCTACCCACATCGACATGGAGACGGGCCGACCCGTTGAAAATCCAGAAGCGCGTTATGAAGAGAGCGGTTATTGGATGTTGCCCGCCAACGCCGGTGCCCACAATTGGGAACCGCAATCCTGGGACCAAGCGCTCGGGGTCATGTACTTCTATTACCACGACTACCCGAATTTCTATTCGCTCGACGAGGCATTCGTTAAAACGGGGGTATACAAGATACGGCCCAGGGGATTGAGTCTCGGGATTGGAGAAGGCGAATATCGGCGAGCGCTCGAAGCCAAAGCCGGGCCTCGCCCCGAAACCAAGGGATACATAACCGCGTTCGACCCATTGACGGGCGAGCACAAGTGGCGTCATCCGCTCGACGCCGCATTCAACGGCGGAGTCTTGGCCACAACGACGGGGCTCGTTTTCCAAGGCGAGGGGAATGGCCGTTTTACGGCCCGGGATACTGATACCGGAGAGCCCATTTGGAGCTATGAAACATCCGGTCGTTTCTCGTCGTCTTTGATCAACTACATGATTGACGGTGTTCAATACGTTGCCACCGTCGTTAGTGGCAACAATTACGATTTACGTGGTTCCGTCCTTGTGTTCAAACTAGGCGGCGATCAAGTCATGGCGTCGACTGAACAAAGAAAGCTGCAAATTCCAGAACAACCAACCATCGAGGCTTCCGAGGAAACAATTCAGCAGGGGGACGCGCTCTATCATGCGCATTGCGCAACCTGTCATCGAGGTATTGGTGTCACATCCATCGTCGCTACCGCCATTCCAGATCTCCGCGCGATGACTCGGGATACGCACGACCAATACACCGACATCGTTCTCCAGGGGAGTCGTCTGGATAAAGGTATGGCGGGCTTCGAAGGCACACTCGACGACGACCAAGCAGAGGCGATTCGCGCCTTCGTCGTGTCGGAGTCCAACAAAATCCGAGAGCGTCGGGAAGACATCAGGAACCGCTTTAACTAGTCAGCTTTCGTGAGGAAGAAGGAGCCCTGGGTGTTCGGTAGAGGGCTCACCATTTCGCCTAACAAATTCGTTGGTTCGTGCAAACCGATTTCTTACCGGGAGCACCCCGTCAATCCATGTGCCACGAAGCTATGTCTACCTCAGCGGGGACCGGTACAAAGACCATCCTCACCGGCCCCTCCACGACCCTACTTGTATGCCCCTGACCCGCAACGGTGTCAGGCATAAAGACTTCGCCGGGACCCCAACGTTGCTTGTCCCCGTCTGTCGTTCCGATCTCCCAAATGCCTTCCAGCATGATGCACAGTTGACGGGTCGGCGCGTTATGCCAATCCTGGAACGCGTCCACTGGAGCTTCAAAGATCCGAACGTTGGGAGAAGCAAACGCTTCGCTAAATTGGAGCTCGTTCGCCCAAGCATCGGTAGTACTTATCACCACCGGAATGTCCAACTCATCAAAAGCCGAACCGCCGTCTTCGGTCGTAAAAAATCGTGTCACCTTCACCTATGACTCTCCGTCTAATTGGCTTTGGTCGCTGGGAACAAGGACTTAGATTAACTCGCCCCATCATATCGAGTAACTACTTGAAGGAGATAAGGAGACCGTCCGACGAGCCTACATTAGCCAACCAAACGATCAAATAATCCGCCCCAGAGTCTAGAAGGAGCATTGGAATCTCGTTCTTTTCGGTCCGCGCGGTCCCCGAAAAACTTGACCGCCTTGGCTCCGGCCCAGCGTAGCGGTTCGCGTTCCCAACGATCGGGGTCGTCACCCACCCATGGAAGTCGAGCGAGATCCGAATTCTCTCCGGTCACCAGGTCCGAAAGAGTCCGACCCGCCAGATTGCTTGCGGCAACACCTTCCCCCACATACCCACCAGCGCTCCCGAGTCCGGTATGCCGATCAAACAACACGCTCGGTCGCCAGTGTCTGCTGACACCCATCAATCCGCCCCATCGGTGCGTAACTTCGACATCGTGAAGAATCGGAAAGAAATCGCGCAAGTTCTGCTCCACGACGTCCAGCATTGGATCCTCGGGCGATATCCTCGGTTTACGTTCAGAACCAAAGTAATAACTGCCTCGACCTCCAAATGCTATGCGGTTATCAAGCGTCCTCTGTCCATATGTCACGACTCGACGTCCATCGCCGAAGGTTTCCCGCTGGGTTAAACCAATTTCCTCCCACATCCCGCGCTCTAACGGTTCGGTGGCGACCATCATCGAATAGAGCGGCATAACTCGGCGCTTTTGATTGCTTAGCGAATCGGTATATCCCTCGGTAGCACGAAGTACGATCGACGCGTCGACTGATCCGACTTCGGTGTGAATTCGTCCGGGCTCGAAATTGGTCACAGGCGTCAACTCGTGAATGGCCACACCCAGCTCTCGAACTCGCTCGGCTAATCCTTTGACTAACCTCGCCGGGTGTATGGCCGCACAATGCGGGGTATAGCTAGCCCCATAATTTGATGCACAGTTGATGTGCCTCTTTGCCTCACTCGCGGGCAACCAGCGGTAATCGTCTTTGGAGAAACCCATGCTGTGGAAGCGTTCGACCCGATCCCGCATACGTTTCGCACGAAAAGGCAGTGTCGCGACAGTGAGCGTGCCGCCTTTTTGGTAGTGACAATCGATGTTCTCAGCCTGACAAACGCGACCAACCTCATCGACAGTTTCGTGCATCGCCCGAAGAACTTGAATCCCTACGTGCCGCGTTTCAGGTTTCGCCAACAGATCTTCAATCCCCATGGCGAGCCCCATACACCACCCACCATTTCTGCCGCTAGCACCATATCCAACGGTTACTGCTTCAAAAATAGCGATGGAGAGATCAGGCCGCCGTTGCTTTAGGTAGTACGCCGTCCATAAACCGGTGAAACCAGCTCCAATAATCGCCACATCGGTCGCTCTCGGCAAAGAAGATGGTTTTTCGGGTTCGGGCAAAGATTCAAGCGAATCAAACCAGAAACTGCCGTTGTCGTGTGTCGCAATTGGCATCGAGCTGATCTAGGCATCTCTCCGAACGGAACACTTAATTAAGCCACGATCTTGCGTCCATTTCAGTTTGATTAATTTGTACCCGCAAGCGTACGTTTGTACTTCGTAAGCAACCGATCGATCGGAGCGCAGGGACCATGAGCAAATTTTGGCTGATCATCGGATTGGGATGGGCTGTTGCCGCCTCCGGCGTCGAACAAGGTGCCTTACTAGCTTCCAAGTCGGTGACACAGTTAGAACGCCCTCAGGCATTACCAACGACTCGACCTGAAGATGTAGGTATGTCGAGTCAACGTCTGCGTCGTATCGCCACCGCGATGCAACGACACATCGACACGGGACGAATACAGGGTGCTGTCACCGCCGTGGCTCGACGCGGCAAAGTCGTCCATTTTGAGACACACGGCTTGATGGATGTCGACAATGACCGGGCGATGGAAGCGGACGCCATATTTCGGATGGCGTCTTCGACGAAGCCAATCCTTGGTGTGGCCACGCTCATGTTGGTTGAAGAAGGTCTTTTGCGGCCTCGCGATCCCGTTTCAAAATACATCCCTGAATTCAAAGCGATGCAAGTTGCTGTCTTAAACGAGCCCCTGGACCAAGACATCAGTCCGGTCAGAGTCAATCGACGAGACCCTCCGGCACATCGATTAGTCCCAGCAAACCGAGAAATTACGATACACGATCTGTTGACCCACACGTCCGGTTTAGCCAGCGGCGGATTGGGAAACGCGATATCGAAGCGCCCCAGAAGGGATTCGAGCGCCACACTCGCTACTGAAGTCCCCAAGTACGCACAGTACGTTCTCGATTTTCAGCCGGGTTCCCGCTGGTCGTACAGCCCCGGCATCGGTCTCAACGTAGTAGCTCGAATTGTTGAAATCGTTTCGGGTACAGCGTTCAACCAGTTCGTACACGACCGCATATTCGAGCCGTTAGGGATGCGAGACACCCATTTTAATGTTCCCGACCATAAAACGTCACGACGAGTCGTGATTCGCAATCGATCCAACTGGTCGAACCGACCCCTGACAACTTTTTTTTCCGCCTCAGGCGGACTGTCCAGTACTGCCGAAGACTATCTTAGATTTGAACAAATGCTGGTCGGCGGCGGCCAATTGTTTGGGCGACAATTACTAAGTCCAAGAACGGTAAGAACCTTGGGAAGCAATCACATTGGCGATTTGTACCGAAGTTTCTCTCGCAACCAAAACGGCATGGGGTACGGTTACACGGTTGCGGTAGTAATTGATCCCATCATTGCAGGCAGCCGCCGCAGCGCAGGCGCATTTGGCTGGGGTGGCGCATTCGGGACACAATCATGGACCGACCCGATCGAAGAACTGGCGGCAGTGTTGATGCTTCAGCAACCGTACAGGCCGGCGCAATACGATTTCGGCAATGCCGTTCAACAGGCCATCATTGATTGATCGATGGCCCTTAAAATGGGTGTAACGGTTGCGCTGATTCGCCCTTATCCAACGATCTCGTACGCCTCGACGACCCGCTGGCACAACAACCCGTCCACACATTGATAGACTTGATATGTCAGTCGTTTGACGCACCAGAAGAAAAGGGAGTTACGTGACGGTAGAACGCGATCACCACGGTTTCGATGCTCCCGCACCGTTGGGGCATCCCGGTCGAGCCGGGCTACCTCGCGGCCACTTAACCGGTCCTGAGGTTGGCGAGCGGCTCCTAAATTTCCAACTGCCCAATGCGTACGGTGATCTCATTGATTTCCACCAGAGTCGTGCCAACTGCAAAGCCGTCGTCGTTTTTTTTCGATCGGCCGTTTGGTGACCGCCTTGCTGGACGCAGCTCGGC
>Ga0310342_100003777_pt1 | contig 10028 bp, 4 predicted proteins | sample S15DNA20500_MG_FD_206155 | JGI IMG/M metagenome (GOLD analysis project Ga0310342, IMG submission 206155) | Marine microbial communities from station ALOHA, North Pacific Subtropical Gyre - S1503-DNA-20-500_MG | ecosystem: Environmental > Aquatic > Marine > Oceanic | place: Pacific Ocean: North...
GCCAAAGGTCAGCAGGTCCAGGATGCCGCGGCGGGGTGTCGCCAGGGCAATGTGGAAATGAGAGATGCTATCGAATCCATCAGGAGCCAAGATGGCACTGCCGCCAAGGGCCTGGAATCCATCCAGGCCAAGGGTGGGGAGAAATGCCAGAACGGCCTGCGCCTGGAAATTGCCCTGGGTGGTTGCTGTCACCAGGGTAATCGGATCAAAGAACCAGCTGATCTGAGGGCGCGCGTCGTCCGTGCCCACACTCTGCCGCATGATGGCTGTGAACTTGCGGTTTTGCGAAAGCGTTCGCTGTTCGGCCAGCGCGGTCCCTTCCCAGGTGGTCACCACATGCTCGGTCAACAACCGATTGGTGGTGATGACGACCGTATCCTCCTTGATAAAAAGTTCCAGGTCATCCTCGTTTGCCGACCCGTAAACGGTGACATCCGTCTCCCCGACGGTCTCGGTTTCGACCGTGCCACCACGGCCAAGATGCCCTTCGTCAAATTTCTCCAGCACCTTGTCGGCGATGGCAATGTTGTTACCAATATCGATGAGCACAAAGAACATCAATGTTCCCGTATCGGTTGAGCAGAGTGCGACGGCCACCTCTCCCTGCGGCAGCTCCAGCAGCTCATCAAGTGGTACGCCAACCGTCTCCTCGACCTGTGGATAAGCCAGCAGGATCTCATCAAATAGCTGGCTCGTGATCGACTGAACCTGTTCATTCTCGGTAATCCTGCCGAAGGAGGTCTGGTTCAGCTTGTCTTTTGTCTCCTGGAGATCCGCAATCCGTATGTAAGCAACGGTGTTGTACGGAAGCAGCTTTGGAGCCGAAGGACGCTGTGCGAAAAGAGGCTCGCTCAGAAGCACAGCCAGCATCAGGATCACAACTGCGAACAAGCGATGGATGAGATGACGTTTCATATTCAAATAAGCCTTCTGTTTGGACGTTTAAAAGTCGAATCCGGAACGAAAAAAAAGAAACCAGATACCGGTTCTTGTCACGTCATAAGTGTAATCGTTACTAATTATCTATTTTACCCCCTGTCATGGGGTTTTGTTTCGCACAAAATCGCCATCAGACTTCCTTTTACCCTATTTTTTCCGTTCCGCTGGTCACGATGGATTAATTCACTGGTATGGAGAGTAAAACCCTTCAATTTATCTCGCCCCACTAACCGGAATGGGTATAATTGCACATGCAAAACCCGCCCTGACAAGATTCAACCGTGTTCCTCGTCTGGGTCGATAAATAGAGTGGAACGGGAAACACCGCCACTTCATTGAAAAAACAACGGAGCCACTGTCATGAAACGATGTGCCCTCCTCATGGTGACTGCATCTGCCATCCTCTGCTGGTCCACCACGACAAGCATGGCCCAAGCGACACTCAGCCAGTTCGGCCAGCAAGAGCAGCAAAATGGAAATGGCGCTTTCCAGCAGACCGGCCAATTGTCCAACACCGCCTCGAATGCCTCTGGAACATTTGTCGGTGCGGACAGTAGTGACACATCCAATTTCCGTAGTCTGACCAACGGTGCCGGTGGCATGAACAGCATGGGCATGGGAAGCATGGGAATGATGGGCATGGGCGGCATGAGCGGTCGAGGTGGCATGGGTGGCATGGGCCGAGGAGGCACGGGTGGCTTCGGCCGTGGCGGTCAGCAAAACAACGCCCGTGCCCAGTTAAGGATCCCCATGCGAATTGGCTTTACCCGGCCAACACTCGACCTGGTCCAGGTCTCCGTCAAGGCGACCTCGCGCCTGACCAAGATCCCCACCCTCTCGGAAGGAAACAAGGTGGCCGTCGTGGTATCCGAAGATGGCGTGGCCCTCGTCACCGGTTCGGTGGTCAGTGACCGAGACAGTTCCCTGATCGAACGACTCGTGGAGTTGGAATCGGGAGTCAAGTCCGTCCGCAATGAACTGGTTGTGAACGCCCCGGCCCCTTCCAACTAGGCCGCATCCGGGAATTGTCCTGCCAGAGCCGATCTATCGGACGAAAGCCGTTCCCTTTCAGAGCCTGTTCCTGCAACGCGTCCTGGGATCGAACTGTTACCGGCGGCGATAGGAACCCCACTCACCATCCTCACCGTACGACCGGATGCTGGAGGGGCGGAGCGTCGGTTGCCAATGGTTCGTGGTGGATGGTGCCCTGACCAGCGGGACAGGAAGCACCGGGAGGGTTGGGGTGACGACTCGATCGGCCGCCTGGTCATCGGTCAGGCCGGGGACCGGAGGAAACAGCTGCTTGTTCTGCACCCCGTTTAATGGCTCTATTGCTGATTTGTCGACCTGCTTCTCATTCCTCCGGTTATTGACATAAGCTCGCGTCATATTCCGAGACATGTCGAGTGTCATCGTGGGCCGGGCAAATCCTGAATCCCCGGGAGCGGCCCCGCCTTCACCTCGTCCAATCGCTCCCGAATCAGCCTGCTGCTCAAACCCAGCCGCCTGGACCCCGCTCTGCTGGCTATTCCGGGTCTCCCACATCAACTGGCGCAAGTCATCTGCGTTCGGAAAAACCACCGGCGGGCCCTGGAGTTCAGCGGTCACACGAGCCTGTTCTTTCCGTGGCTTTTTTCCCGGTAGAACATTTTTCGTCGGCGGCCCCACGACGCGCAATCCCTCGTCACCGGTCAAGATTGGAATCAGGCTTACCGTCTTTTGGGATTCCCCGAGTTCCTGCCATGGAATCCAGATACTATAGGAAACACCAACCTTGGTGATTCCACGGTGACCAGGAAGTTGCTCCTCGGTAAAGACAAACTTCCGGTCGGCCTTCTTTTTTGGTGTCCAACCGGGAGTTGCACTGTTACTGTCGTCGAATGCAAAAACAGCCAGACGACCATCCACCTCGGTAGGCCTGTTCTTCTTGTCATAAAAGAACAGGCGTCCGGTGAAGCCCTGCGTCGGTTTTCTTCCCTGCGCTTTGACGACATCATGTGACCAGATGGCCACGATCCTGGCGGGAATCGTATCCTCGTCGATCTTTCTTTCGGCCTCGATATAGGGCCATGAACCAGAAACCGCGTACCTGGTACTTGAGCAACCGGCCAGTAGCATGCTGGCCAGAACGAGCAAAACAGGGATGGATCGGTGCATCGACTTTTTTCCTGGGGGGGAGGACATGTCAGCAGGGATTATTGCTGCGCGTTAAATGTTGGGGCCTGCTGGTAGCTACTTGGCTGCACAGAAGGCGCCGGTGGAGGTGGGCCAGCCGCCGCCGGCTGTTCAGGAGCACGGGGAAGGCGAACCGGTCGAGCCGCACTGTTCCTGGAGTGGGCGGGATCCTGCCACGTACCCGGCAGGACATTGATCAGACTGTTCCCGGAGATGCTTCCATCAGCGTCCGTGGCCGTCGTTTCCTTCATTCCACTGGGGTTCAAGTCAGGGAAGATCGTGGACGTATCCTCGCCCTCACCCCACAGACCACGGCCCGGAGAGAGGCCTGCATCGCCATGCATTTCAAGCACGTCGCTCAGGCACCAGCTCATCCGATCCGATTCAACATGTTTAATTTCATCCACATCCTCGTCCCCTTCCAGGACATGCGGCGTCATGATAATCAACAACTCTGTCCTTTTTTCCGAATCCTGGTCGTAGCGGAAAAGTGATCCGAGGTAGGGCATCTCGCCAAGATAAGGAATGGCCCTGCGGCTGGTCGTCTTTTCCTTCGTAATCAAGCCTGCAAAGACCACTGTCTGGCCGGACTGGGCACTGATCACCGTGTTTGCCGTGGTGGTAAGGATCTGGGGAGACAGAACCGGTCCATCGTTGGTGATCGCCACCGGAATACCATCTTCCGGGTTCCCCACGGAAGATTTTTCCGCCCCCACTTCCATGATCACGAGGCCGTCCGGGCTGACCCGCGGCCGTACCGTCAAGAGCATGCCGACATCCACGTCCTCGGTGTTATTAACCTGGCCACTATTGGTGATCGTCGTACCGGTCAGCCGCGGCACACGGGCACCTACCTGGACAAATGCTTCCACACCATCAAGCGTCATGATCTGCGGTCGGCTGAGAATCTGGAGACGGCCCTCATCCTGCAGGGCACGAATAATGACGTTGACCGATTCATTCGCGGCGGAAAGGACCATCCCACCGTAACCAAACGTGGCACTGGTACGACCAACCCCAAGGGCGGATGCTGCCAGTCCGGCAAGCGTCTCTCCACTGGCAATCTGGCTTTGCGTCACATTGGTTCCAAGAACCAGTCCCCGATCCGCCAGGAGACTATCCTGCAAGCCAAATTCGACTCCCATCTCGTTGCCATCGGAGAGTTCCACTTGCGCCACGATGACCTGAACCATGACCATCTTGAGACGGTAATCCAGGTCGTCGATGACCTGCATGATCTGATCAAAGTAACGTGGTGTTGCACTGACAATGACGCTATTGGTTACCGGTTCAGCGACCACGATCACCTCGCGATCGATCTGTTCAAAGGGACTTACCGCCTGTGCTAACAGCAGCTGCTGCTGCACCAGTTGCCGCTGGGTATTGAGGAAGGTGCTGATCGCATTAGCCACGTCTGCCGCCGGTGCATTTTTCAGCCTGTAGACTTCCGTTTTCCTTGCTTCCACATCACTCTGGTCAAGACGCAGCAGCAAGACCTCGACAACGTCCAGGTCCGAACCCGATCCGGAGGCGATGATGCTGTTGGTTCGCTGGTCGACGGCAAAGCGGATCGGCACCAGCGAGCTTTCACCAGCCGCCGCAGCGGCGGAGGTGAGAGCACTGTTAAAGGCCGCCGTGGATGTGGACTGGCCTGCCGTCACCTGGAGACCAAACAACTCCTGCAAGAGAATCGTCAGGCTCGTTGCGTCCCCGTTTTCAAGCTGGAAGACCTTGATCTTGGCTTCGGCACTTGGAAGCTGATCAAGCTGGTGGATCAACTCCTCGATCAGGTCCATGCTCTTTGCAGGAGCTCTGACCACGAGGGCATTCACATTGGGATCGGCCGTCACCGATACACCCCCTGGAATACCGGACTCGATCGTCCGGTTCCCGTCCTGGTCCACCGTCAGGATCGATAGACGCGAAGACTGTCGGGTGACCTGGGCGGCGGTACCGCCAGCCCCACCGCCTCCACCAGCGGCACCTGCACCACCGGGTGCTCCCGGCGCCACCCCTGTGATTGCCTCCTGGAGTACCGCTTGCAGGTCGTCCGCCAGGGCATTTTCAAGCCGAAAAACACGCAACTGGTTCTCCGCCGCCGCTGCCTCCACATCCAGTTGATCGATCAGGTGAGAAATCTCGGCCATGTCGCGAGGGCTGGCGTTCACAATCAGTGAATTGGTACGGAAGTCGGCAAGGATCCGGGCTCGCGTCCCCAGGCCAGGCCGGTTGTCACCGCCAGCTCCACCCCCGCCACCACCTGAAGGCTCATCGGAAAAGAAATCCCTGACCTGCGTTTCAGCGTCGATCGCCGACATGTACTTGAGCTGGAAGACCTTCAACTGCGTGGCAGGAGGTACTGGCTGGTCGAGTTTTTCAATCAGGTCCAGGATCGATGCCATGCTCTCCTCGCGGCCGATCAACAATAGCGCGTTGGGTTTATCGAGCGGCGTGATGTTGACCGGGCTAAGGCGTGTTCCGAAGACATCATCGTAGAGCTCCTCGATCAGCTCACTCAGGACAACACTGTTAACGTGCTTCAAAGGGTGAATCAGGATCGTCGGCTGTGTATCGCCCGTCATGGCGTCGATTTGCTCGATCAGCTTGATCACCTTTTCCACATCCGCTTTCTGGCCCTTGACGATAAACACGCCAAGACCCTCCACGAATTCAATCTGTACCTGGCCGATCAGGCCGGTGGGCTCACCGTCCACGGTCATCCCGCCGTCCATGTCGCTCCCCACGATTCTCTCCACGGGATCCTCGGGCTTGGGATCCGGGTCGTCGGGCTCCTCCCCTCCGGTGGCCGGCTGCTGTGCGAAGATGGCAGAGACGAGATCGCCACCCCAGCGGGGCCGGCTATTCTGGTTCCTCACGGGAACGGTACGGGCGACGTCTCCGGCTGCTTCCTCCGCCCGGCGAACCTTGGCGATCGCGTTTTCCACAACAGCCGGATCGGCCTTCTTGACAGGGACTGCCTGCGTTGCCTCACCAGCGCGGGCGCCCGGCTTGTCCAGGCTACGGGCAACCTGGAGCCAGGCACGTGTGAGTTCATCTCTCCCCGAGACCTGCAGGCGTCCCGTTCTCCGGTCAAGCTGCATCTGCCGAGGCTTTCCGTCCACCGACGGGAGTTCAATTGTGGCAATTGCTCCACTCGGGTCGGTTCCAACCCCCATCTGTCCACCAAGCATCGTCCGCAGAGCAGTTTCAAATTGTCGCCAGGTGAGATTCTGGAGCATCATCTCATTGGAGTCCGGTTGAGCGGACACAACCGGTTGATCAGCAGGGCGAGCAACACCCATTAACTGGTCGACCTGCTGGTGTACCGCCTCCGGTCCAATCACAACCACCTGGTTTGTACGCGTATCAGGAACCACACGGACACCCATGCTCGCTGGAAACCGTCTTGCAAGTTCCGCCGCAATTGCCTCCACCTGGGAGGGGATCACCCGGTAGCCCTTGACCCGGTTTCCCGTGGTCGAGGGTGCAGAAGCGACCCCCTGAGGGGCAGGTTGGTCAATCGTCGTCAAAATCTGGGAGGCCATCTGCTGGGTGCGTGCGTCTCCCTTGACGATCACCTGGTTCTTTGCCATATCCATATAGACGTCCGCCGTTCCTGGCTGGAACATCTTCTGGAGTTGGTCTGCCGCCGCCTTCGCATCCACATGCCGCAGGCTGTAGGCACGAAATCCCGCATTCGTTGCCGGCTGCTGGGCTTCAATCGTATTAACAGGCTGTACGCCGATCAGCAGGACACCGATCAAGGCGGACAGGATGATGTGAAATCCGTTGACTGGCGCGATTCTCTGTGTATTCAACACGACACTTCCCCTGATGCTAAAGTGACGCCCTTGTTTGCCTGTCTTTGCCAGGTTAACAACATCGCATAGGCGCAATATCTAGTTCTTTCCATACCATCGGCATAACCGGCCTTGGTGATACAGGATAGGTGATGAGAATACAGGGAATCCCGTGCTTCAATTCCAGGCGTTTGGAACCGCCTCGCGGACGAAAAAACCCGCGGTGCACCATGCATCGGTGCAGAATGAGAAGAGTGCTGGCCTAGCGTGCGCCGACATCCCCCGAGGGGGCGGCACCCACACTGGTGACCTTCGTGGCTTCTGAGAGATTCTGACCATGCTTGATCAGCAACGTCCCGTCGCTGGTTTCAATCTCGATAGTTTTGAACGTGATTTCCCTGACGATTCCGACGATGGTACCAATCTGCAGCTTGTCACCCACGTGCAACTTGAGCAACTCGCCTGATTCACGTCGCAGGATCCAGGCTTCCACCCTGTCGCCAATCTGCACGGTACTGGTAAAGAAGGCCAGCTGGGCATTATCAAACCGTGGCGTGGGACGAGCAGTCGGCCTTGCTTGCCGCTCCGGACTAAAGCGAAGCGTGTATTCCTTTTCTGCCATTTTGGCTGGAAATCCGTCGTCGGTCACCATGACCGTTATCTTGTATGATTTCTCCTCGTCACTGCGAACACGCACGCTGCCACTGCGGCTGATTGTCGGAGGCGGGTCCATATTGGTCTTGACCAGTTCATAACTAACGATCTTCTGATCCCGTTCCTGGGCATTGGCCCTGATGGAAAACTGTTCCTGCCTTCCCACCCTCAGCGGAACAATACTACTTCCACTAAAAGTCGGCGGCTTGTTGGGGGGCCCAAACAGGTTCCGCCGGACGATGGAATCGAAATACTTCTTGACGTCCGACTCGGCCAGGACATCCGTGACCGGCTCATCACCAATCTCGGTGGCGACCGGAATATCCATCAATTTCAGCGTGGAATCCATCAGGCCAATCGCCTCGATCGTGGCCGTCAGCCGGATTTCCTTGCCGTTGCCAGGCAAAAGGTGAAGTTCCCGGAGGCGGTGCATCACCGGAGCGGAATAGAAGGAATGCAGGAAATCAACTCCCTTGACCAGGTTCGTGTTCCCGGTAATCCGGAAAGAATGCCGATAGTAGGTTTTCCCGACCGGCACAAACGATCCGGACAGGATGATAAAACCGTCCATGTCGTTGTCCTTGGCAAGCTGGAGCAACCAGGACTTGTACTGGGTCTGGGCTCGATCCGGGTCACTCGACAATGACCGCTGTGCTTTCTTGCGGATCTCCCTTTTGTCCAGGTTCATCTTGCGAAGCGTCCTGTCCTTCTGCACATAGGCATCATCGGCGCTTGCGATCTCGTTTTCCAGGTTACTGAAAAGGCGATAGACCGAGCGCCCGCCAAAGAACAGGAGCATCAGGCCAAAACCTGTAATCGTCAGGCTAAGAAGAAATCGTTCTCGAGCTGACATCAGTTCAACTCCCTTCTTTTTCTGCTGTCTCGGCCTGGCCAGAAGTCTCTGACGCGGAGGCTTCCTCTCCCGGCTCTTCCTCCACGGAATTCCCCTCGTCCTCTGTTACCACAGGGTCGAGCATCCGTGGAAGTACATCAATCGTCTGTTTAAAACGGGTCTTGTAGTTCGGGTCATCCTCGTCCGGCTTCATCCCGTCGCTGCGTACGGCGGCAAAGAAATCCCGCAACTTGTTCTCCATCGGCCCTACTTTTTCCGGGGCACTCACGTTGACATCCATCGAGATCCGACCGCCACCCCCGACTGAATTGGAGAGGGTCATGGTACGGACAATCGCGTCATCGGAGGATGGAAACTTGTCAGACAGAAGCGAGATTTCATCCAGCCAGACGACATTCCCGTCGGTGAATTCATCAATAAACTTGCGGTTCAAACTCACCGCCGCCGAATCCTTGATTTCCAGTTCGATGCCACGCGATTCATCAAGCTTGGATGCCAGGGTGCTCGACCGGAGCATGAACAGGGTCGCCACGATCACCGCCACCACAGCCAGGCCGACAAACGAGAGCAAGCCATAGCGGGCAGTCTTTTCACCCCGTGTTGCCACGTGAGGCGGCTGTCGCGGATGGAGAAAATCCAGGGGCGGCTGCTGACCAGCCGCTTCATCGGCCAGAACACCCAGCAGGGCCGTGAATCGTTCGGGTGCCGACGGGAGCGTGCCATCATACTCAAACTGGTCAAGACAGTTATAAAGTTCTACCGGGATATCGAGGGAGTCGGCAAGTTGTTCCGCAAGCTGGCTGTCCGTGCCAAGCAGCACAACCTGTTGGACTTGCCCTGTCGTCAACTGGTTGTTTGCCGCCACGATCGTCCGGCGGATCTCTCCCTGCAGCAGCGAGACATTGACCGGACCAGGGGAGACCTTCCCCCCCATCAGCATTTCATTATCCTCGACGTCCAAGCCGCCTTTCGCACCATCCTCAGGACTGCTTGATTCTTCACGTCGGGGAAGACGCGCGTTTCGCGAAAGCACGACCTGCCGACCATGGACAACGGTCAGGTCCACTTCCTGGTCAAGCAGGTCTACCAGCAGACTGGTCGGTGCCATCCGGTCCAGGCGGACCCAGGCGGAGGCACTACTAAAGCTGCGAATCGCGATCCGACCGGGGCTCAGTCCAGCCGGACTGCAACTCTTTTCAATCCGGTCAAGCGTCTCTGGATCCAGGGCGGCCGCGAGCACATTCTGGCTCGTGGTATCCGCATCGAGCGTCGAGAGTGGCAGGAAGTCGATGATCCAGTTATCGTCCAGCGCGGTGAAGTAACGTACGGCCTGCAGGCGAACGATCTCGGGCAATTCTGCCTCAGGAACCGACGGAAGCTCCATCAAACGAAGTTCCGCATCGCCACGGGGGATGTTCAGCAGCACGTCCGCAGGGGTATCTAGCTCACTGGCCAGGCTGGACAGGGCATCCTGGAAGCTCTCCCTGGGATCTTCCGACGCACCAAGTACCACCGATTCCAGGTGGTCTACACGGATCGATGAACCGTAGGTTCTGGCCACGGCGAGTCGAACCTCGCTGGCGTCCCATTCAAGTGCAATTAGTCGG
>Ga0310342_100003781_pt1 | contig 10023 bp, 6 predicted proteins | sample S15DNA20500_MG_FD_206155 | JGI IMG/M metagenome (GOLD analysis project Ga0310342, IMG submission 206155) | Marine microbial communities from station ALOHA, North Pacific Subtropical Gyre - S1503-DNA-20-500_MG | ecosystem: Environmental > Aquatic > Marine > Oceanic | place: Pacific Ocean: North...
TTTTACACCCGTATATTTCTCGTCGGATCACGTTACGACATCGAAACACTGGGAGGCCGCCCGGGAAGGAATCCAGGATTGGCAATACTTGAAAATGCTGAAAGATCGCATCGCCGAACTCAAAAAGTCCGGGCACGACAGCGATCATCTCCAGGACGCCGATCAACTTGCCGAAACTCTTGCGCAATCCGTACTGGATCAAGTAGCGAATGAGTTTGGCACCTGGTATTCCGCGAAGTTGCGCGAGGACCCATCGGCAATCGCCGAGAACGCCAGGTTAAAAGCGTTACGAATGTTGGAGAAGCTTATCCCTTAGCACGGGTATGTGACCTGAACAGCGCTCAACGGACCTTGCTCCAAGTTGTAAAACGGTGTAAGATTGTACAACATTATGTGCTGAGAATGTATTCGATGAGATCAAGAATCAGTAGGGCTGGACGGGCTTCGTGACCCGCGACCTCCAGTAAAATTATGGTCCCTGAGCCCCGTTTGAATAGGCCATTCAATCGAGGGGAAATCTACCACCGCATTTTGACGCAGTCCCAATTTTGCTCGCAAGGATTCGCTTTGAAACTTTTGTGCGAAGTAACTACACCTGCTCATCCTTAAGGTGAGCATTGTAAGTCTCCGCAATCTGATGAATGCAGAGTTGCAAACCCGCAATCTTCTGCATTGCCCACGCCTGAAACACTTGATCTCTATGATCCACGATGCCTGATTTTATCACGCTTACTTCTCGGAAATGCTCCTCGAACTCATCGAACAATTCTTGGGGACGTTCGTCTACTTTGCTCTTCGAATCTTCGCCAAAGTGCTGATCGTTGATCCTTATCATTGAGCCATTCTTCTGTGGTGGTGTTCTGGGGATCACAGAATACTGTCGTTGATCCGTGAAGAACATCGTAAGGCAGAATGCGGTACGTGAGAAGCAGTAAGAATGAATTCCACAGGTTGCTGAGCATCGACAAAAAACATTTGCTGGCCATTCGTCTGACAAACGGTGGCCGATTGGCCGGTAAACATTTCATTCAAATTGAGGGATACCCCAAAGCGGCGTCTGTTAGTTTGAATCAACGGTTGTTGGAACCATCATGCTGGCGCATCACGATATTTCCCGGGGGAAGGAAGGCATGGAGATGGGGCTTCGGAATGCCCTTGGAAAGGGCGTGGATGCGGCATTTCGAAAAGACGCGGATGGATAGACGTAGGAGGGAGGAATCAGGTTCGCTCGAAGCAGATGTGCGAGTTTCTCCGAATCGATCCGGTCATTTTTGTTTTTCCCGCCGTGGATGAGTTTGAGGTACAATGCGTGGGCAAGAACGAACTCGATATCTACCTCGAAGCAGGCATCCGCCAGCCAGTACCAATTGAAAGTGCATTCACTCACAACGGTCAGGTCATGCCGGTAGGGTTCCACACGCTTGAGGAAATAGAGGAGCCAATGCCCCTCCAATAGGGCTTAGAGGGGATTCAACTGCATCAAGCGGACGCGGAACACCGCGCCGCTATCTCAACGTGCAGAGACAAGCGGGAACGGAAGGCCGCCGCGAGAAAAAACGAGACGATCGAGAGGATGCTTTTCATGGCACCGAGAGCCTATCTCGGGGCAGAACGACAGGCAAAAGTCCCTTCAACCTGGTGATGGCAACAGGCCGCAACTCGGTGAGGTTCAGGCTGTTCCGGTTTTCGAGAGAGACAGCCTCTACACCCCGCGGCGTAATCCGGTACTCCCGTGTTTGTCCGGCGCCGAGTTTGACGGTAAAGTTGTCGCATTCTATGAAGTCGAACGCGGGCGTCCGCTTGATGTTGGCCGTGCGGGCCCCGTCGGTCGGATTATGAATCTGCACGGTCAGCTCATGGTCGCGTGTCTGGACGACGGTGATCCAGACGTCGGGGCAATCGAGCGTGAACGGATGTCCGATGAACAAGTTGCCGGTCCGGTCGAACGGCGCCCGGTGACAGTACGCGGTGTTCTCGACCATCGCAAGCGGACGGAATCGCTTGGCGTTGCGGTCGTACAAGACGCTGGTCCAGCGATCGTTGAGGTTGTCGACCGTGATCGGAAGCGACACGGGAAACCCTTCGGGCAGGTCGATCCGGCCGGCAAAACCGACGCCCTTACCGTCGAACTTCAACACATACTGTTTGCTCACGACCTCGCCGTTTTCGACCTCAACGGTGTAGCTGACTTCGCCGTCCTCGTTCATGCCGAGATGGGAGCGGATCGCCTCGGGCAGGCGGGTGTTGGCCGGTTCGTCGAAGCCGGCTACGAAGACGAGAATTCGATACGAGAGTTCCTGGCCTGCCTTTAAGGTCTGGCCGCGAGCGTCATAGCCCACCACGAAGAACTTGTTCTGGTACTGAAACGACAGGCCTTCGTGGAAGCTCATCACGCCCACCGACCCGAACGTCGAGGGATAGAAGTAGCCGTAGGACCCCGGTGTAAACGGTCCGAATGAGGTGGGTGTCGGCTCGTTAGCGTCGTAGGAGAGCTTGGTCTGGAGGTTGCCGGCCGCGGCGTGTTTGATGACAGCCGTATCGTACCCGGCCCAGGGCCGACTCGTGCACATCGTCAGCACACGTATACTGAGCGGCAGACCGTCCTCGTCGAACGAGACGTCTTTGAGTAGCTTGATCTTGCCTTCCAGGATGACGGGGGCGGGGTAATGGCCGTGGTGGCTGAACGTGATGTAGCGCAAGTCGGCGTTGAAATACTTCATCGGAACAAGCGGCCCCCGGGTCCGGGGATGCGCTCGGTCGATGCTCTTGTGATAGACAAGGCGGAACGAAGCGGTCTGGATCGCTGCATCGGGGGCGACAACAAGTCGGCCGTGATCGCGGGAACTCCTGCTGAGGCATTCGCCGGCCTTGCCCTTGGGAATGCCGCCCTTCTCGAGGCTGCGCAGCGTGCGGTAGCTGCCTTCACAGGTAAATGTCACACACGGATAGACGTTCACATTGCCGTGCGCCTGGCCGTCAAAGCCCGGCATTCTCATCTGGTCCAAGTTGACCCGTGGGGACAGGGTCTCGCGGAAGCCACCCTTGTCCATACTGAACGGCAACGGCCAATTGCCGGCCATCGATCCGCTCGACGCCTTCGGGGCCGGCAGACGGGAATCGCCCAACGTGTTGCAGCGGTCCGAGCACATATCCATGTACAGTATTTGGTTTTTGCTCCAGCACTCGTCGCTGAAGGCTTGGCGGCCCTCGACGTCCGTGACGATCAGCACGAGGTTTTGCATCTTGTTGAATGTCAGCGTCATCGTGTGCTCGAACCGCTTGGCGCCGCCGGGCAGGAACCGGCGGATCAGCCGCTGACCGTCCATCACGCGGATCTCCTCGAGACCCACCTCGCTTGAGACCGCCATCTTCTGGAACAGCCGCAGACGGGTCCAGTCGAACCATTCGCCTGAGCACGAATTGCCCGAGCTGCGCCACACTTCGATCCTGGGCCCGTTGGTCACATAGGTCACCGGCCCCGATGCAGCACCCTCGGCGAACTCGCCCTTGAAGCCGGCCAGGCCCTCGCCCTTAGGCATGAGCCAGACGGTGCGGAAATGATCCGAGTTCCATTCCTTGCGCAACGCATCGGCCGAATCGATCAGGTTGACCGTGATGGGCGAAACGAGCTCGCTTCGGCCGGCGCATTTCAGGAACGTATCGACCATGCTGTGGACGAGCCTGCCGTTGCGGTACGTGAAGATAGAGACAAAGGGATTCAGCGATTGATAATCGCTCGGCGGTATACCGGCCGGCAACGGCTCGTCGATACAGAAGTTGCCGCAGGCCAGCTTTGGGCGATGGCCGTTGATGACGGCCCAGTGGTGCATTTGCGGCTGGCGGTGATCAATATTGAACCGACGCGTGTCCGGGACCAACTGTACTTTGCTTGGAAGCGTCAAGCCCGCGCGGAATCCGAAGTAGTGAACACCGTGAATGTCTTGAACGTGGATTCCCGGCAGCAGCATCACCTTATCGTCGCTGTGCTTGGCGCACTCCTTCTGAAACGCGTCAAACTCATCGCGGTCCACGACGTCGAAGTCTTCGAGAAATGCCAGGTACTGAATGCCCAGCTCGCGGGCCACGGCCGCATACTCCGCGATAGACGATTGGCCGCCACTGTAGTCGCTGCGCACGCCGACCAGCCCGACGAACTGATCGTGAACGGACTCAAGGAGAGGCTTTTTGACGTCGGTCTCCGGGGACGGCCAACGGTAAGGCTCAAGCTGGTAGCTGGCTTCAATGCTGGCGTCGATCGTATCGCGACCGGCCTCCTGGGAGGCTTGGCCGAGCCAGTCCAGCACGTTCATTAGCAGCGCGTTCAGATCCGAGGGCTTACCTTCCAGCCCCTTGCCCGTACAGACGCCTTTGAAGACCTTGTTGCCGGCACAGAAATCCGAGTAGACATAGTCGATGGCACAAACGGCCATCCGCCCGGCGCCCTCGACGCCTTCGCGCACTGCAACCAGAGGAGCCGGCTCTGTGAACATCTTGCGCCGGTGAGGCTCCAGGGCCCACGTATCGCCATGGACTTCAGATGCCCCATATGCCTTGAACGAGCTCGACGGCCCCAGCGAGACAAGGGTCGTCCAGTTTTCGTCCACGCCGACGAGATAGGTGTTGGCATTGCGCAGTGTGTCGTAGTTAACCTCGCCCCCCGCTTTGGCGCCAACGGGATACCACAGGCCCTTGACACCTTCTGTCAAGGGATGTTTCGTGATCCGAGTTGTGGGGGCGAAATCATTCGTGCCGTACAGTGCCTTGATCGGTGCGTCGTCGACGACACAGCCGCTCATCGTCCACAGACCGTAGTCGCTCACCAGCTCCTCAAAAGCTTTTCTGTAGGTCGGGCCGCTTTGCGGAAACACCATCACCCCGCCGCCTGCCTGGAGCAGCTTGCGGAGTTCGGCAAACATCGCCGGGACCTCGGTCTTGATCACGTCTTGGGTTATGTCCGGCATCGTCATCAGCACAACCACATCGAAGGATTGGATCAGGTCTGATTTCTTGCCTCCCAGGAAATCACTGTAGGAAAAATACGCGACCCGATAGCCCTCGTCGGCCACACGGGCCATGTTCATCCGCAAGTACCCGCCGCCGTAGAACCTGGCCAGATGCCCGCTGAGGAACAATACGGCCGGCTTACGCGGCTCAGCCGTCAGGCCAATGAGCTCGCACGAGACCAGAACACAACCGGCCACCACAGCCAAGGTCAGTCCACGCCGCAACATGAGCTTTCTCCTTTTAAATGCTCGACAGTCACAAGTTCTGAGCAGCATACTACGCCGCCCTCCGCTTCCGTTACTATACTTGTATAGTTTTGTAAATAACGAAAGAAAGTTGTGGACCAGTTCCATCCAGACATCTAGACGAAAGGCGTGAAGACATTGGGGCTGTTTGAAACCAAGAACAGGCTTTCGGAACTCTGTTCGAACGCAAGGGAGCCCGGCAATAATTCACCAATTCAATAATTGACTTAATGCATCGCGTTTGATTAAATCCCGGGCGGATCTGAATAGACGATCAGGCAAGAAGGAGAAGAGAGATGAAAAGCACATTGAGTCACATCACCCTGTCCGCCGCGGCTCACCGGGCACAAGGCGTGACGCCGGATGAGAAGCGGCGGTCCGCTCGACCGTCACATGCGGTCGTCCGGGCCTTGAGCATGACGATGGGCGCGATCGGGCTGCTCGCGGGGAGTCCGGCCCAGGGCGGGGACTCGTTTTGGACCAGCAGCGCGAACGGCACGTTCAGCGATCCGGGCAACTGGAGCCCGGGCGTTCCGGGCGCGTTGGACCGTGCGAACTTCGACAACAACGCGACCTACACGGTCTCCTGGTCGGCCGATGCGATCAACGCCGAGGCCCGGTACAACGCGTCGGGCGGGGGGGAGCTGACGTGGTCGGTGGGAGGCGCGAATACCTGGCGGCTCACCGACCGCCTGGTGGTGGGACAGGACGCCGCGTCGTTCGGCACGGTCTGGCACACCAGCGGCACGATCGCCGTGACCAATACGAGCGGCACGGGGGAGTTGGTCATTCGTGAAAACGCCGGCTTCGCCGGGTTTTCTTTGCGGGACGGTACCCTCATCGCGGACCGGATCACCGCGCCCAACGGTGGATTTACCTGGAATTTCTTCGGGGGGACGCTGACTACGACCAAGGGTGTGGATGTGGGGGCCGGCGGCAGCACGGTCGATTTTGTTTTGGGGTCGGGGTACTACGGCCCGCACGCCGCGGTCTGGAACGTTGCCGGCGGGACCAACATCATAGACATCGGCACCGGCAGGTTCCGGATCGGTCACAACAACGCTCAAGGGACTTCGCGGGAAAGCGCCACGCTGAACATCACGGGGTCTGGAACCGTGATGACCAATAGCGGCCGATTCTTCGTCGGTGCGGACAACAGCCTCTCCAACTCCCTGGTCGTCAGCAACGGCGCGGCCTTGTACTGCATGAGTCCCAACGACACGATCATTGGGACGACCGCATCGTTGGGGAACAGCACGGGAGTCGTGACGGGAACGAACTCGCTATGGGCGATGCAGAACAGCGGGTTCATTGTCGGTTACGCCCCGAGCAATACGCTGATCGTGTCCGCCGGCGGACGGCTCACCGTTGCAAGCTACGCGGGCCTGGGGTGGACGGGCGGGGCGTGCCGGGGGCTGGTGACCGGCATGGATTCCTGGTGGGATGTCGGCGGCACCATGACCATTGGCTTTGGCGCGGGATCAAGCAGCAATCTGCTGACCGTCGCCGCCGGCGGCACGGTGCGGGCCAATGACCTGGTTCTGGGAGACGACCTGGCCAATTCCGGGAATTCCCTGACGGTCTCCAACGGCAACCTGTACGTCACCAACGGGGTGAGCACCGCGACGCTGGAGGTGCGGAATGGGGTGCTGACGGTCGCGGGGTCGAGCGGAAATGTAAACGCCGACACCCTGACGGTCGCCAACGGCAGCACGCTCAAGTTCGTGGCGGATGCGGCGGGCGTGACCCGTGTGACCGTCGACGACACGTTCACGCTCGACGCCACGGCCAAACTGGACGTGGATTTAACGGGCTACGGCAGCGCCGGCGCCTCCCAGGAACTGGTGCTGGTGGAGTACGGATCCAAGAGCGGTTCGTTTGCCCCCGGGAACATCACCGTCAACAGTCCCTTCGAGACGATCCTCGGTCAGGATGACGACGGAAGGATCACCCTCCGCCGCATTGTGGATCTGCTGGCCATATCCAATGCCCGGACCGAAGGCGAGTCGGGTCTTGTCCTGACATGGTACAGCGTTTCCAATAACCAGTATGCGGTTTCGGGCGGGTCCAACCTTGTGGGGTCCTGGTCGATGGTGGCCACCAACATACTCGCCACGCCTCCCCTGAACGTCGAGACCGTCACCGTGGAAACCGCAACGGGCTTTTATCGAATTGAGCTTGAGTAGTGATGCGCCGCGCCAGGGCCGGCAGCGAATGAGAGCAATGGACAACCCCGGAAGGCACAGGCAACGGAATCATCCGCGCCGACTACGGCGCGTCGCTGCCCGAAATCGAAGCCTGGACTAAGGACGGATTCATCTACGCCTGCATCAACAGTAGAACGCTTGAGCCGTTCCGCGACTCCGATCCCGAAGTGAACCAGAAGCCGATCCACGAGAGTTGGGTCGCCAACGGGTCCTTTCCCTACGATCTGAAGCGCACGTTCCATAACTACGAGGATTCCGACATGGCCGCGGGCGGGAAGCGCTTTGCCCGCCCGCCGCAATGCGAAAGCTTTGGGCGGGGACGAAGCTCGCTGAGCGGTTTTACGCTCATCGAATTGTTGGTGGTCATCGCCATTATCGCCATTCTGGCGGCGCTTTTTATGCCGGGGTTGCGAAAGGCCCGTGCCAAGGCACTAAGGGCGGCGTGCCTGTCCAATCTGCACCAGATGGGAGTCGGGACAACGAGTTACATGCTGGATCATGAGGGCCGTCTCTTTTTCACGCCGAGATACCATGACTCCGGTTGGCCCTGGCAGCTTGCCCCGTACGTGGGGGGAAGGCAGGAGGGAGGCATCTACGTCTGTCCCGGTGTACGAAACCGCAACCCCCTGAATAGATTCCCTTCAGGCGCCCCGCTCGCGCCCCCGTTCGCCGACTACGCGGTTCATGGGGGATGGAAGATTGCCTACGCGATCAATGCCAACTGGTACTACGCGCTGGGGGACGCGCCCAGGATAGATTCGGTGTGGCAACTCGGCACTCCGCACAGCCCCGTCAAGCAGATGATCTTCCTGGACGGCGTGCGATATCACGCGACCTCGATCCAATTTCCGCCCACTGAATACTATACGTTGCGCCACGGAAACGGGCTGAACATGTTGTTCATCGACGGGCATGCCGAACATATCCAGGACCGCAACTTCGGAACCGGCGATCCGGATTGGCACTACTTCTTTATTGGACGGCCGTAGAGGGGCTCGGGTGCATGCGGAATCCTTTGCTGGCGGGGATAGACGGAATGGAACCCGGCAAAAATTCACCAATTTAATAATTGACAAAAATTCACCGCTTCAATAATTGACTTAACGCATCAAGTTCGATAGAAGCGTAGACCTGTGTAGGGAATGTAGGCTATTAGGGACCGCTAGCTTCTCAACGCTTCGACGAGTGGAGCATATACGTATACGTAAAACAACCCAGGCACCTGAGAGGTGCCTACAAGCAGGAGTAAGGAAGATGAAAAACACACTAAGTCAAATCACCCTTTCCGCCGCGATCGCCTTGTTGCTGGGAGCGGCCTCGTCTCCCGGGGACGTATGGATCGGCTATACCGGCGAGGGCACATCCCCGAACGACGACACCGACGGGCCGGCGGAGGATATGTTTGTCGCCGACGGCGCGCAGAACGGGACGTTTAGCAACGGTGCGATGACCGTCGCCACCCCCACGAAATTCGGCTCGGGAACGTACGATTTTCAGCAATCCTCCGCCGTGATGACCGTCCCGGACTCTAAAAGCCTGGGGACCGCCTTTACCCTGGCGGCCTTCGCCTGGTCGAACAGCACCGGTAGAGAACAGGCAATTTTCGCGTCCTGGCCCGGCACTGGGGCTGACGACCGATTTCTGCTTGATATTGACCCGGAACCTGTTGGGAGCTCCTCCACGCAGGCGATGCGGTTTATCCACGGTACCGGCAGTGTTAACGGGACCGGCGAATTCCAGAACGGCGAATACAATCACTTCGCGCTAACCTACGATGACGGTGACGTGATTCTATATCTCAATGCGAGCGTCATAGGCAGTGGCAATGTGGGAGCCGGCTCGATGGACCTGGCGGCGGACATCACGGTTGGCTGGAGCTCGAACAACAAGCTCGTCGGCTGGATGGACGACATCCTGATCCTTGATCACGTGCTCACACAGGAGGAGATCGTGAATCACCGGGATTCCGGCAACAGCGCGATCGTGGTCCCTGAGCCTTCATCCGTGGCGCTGCTTGGAATCGGCGCGCTGGTGCTGGGTTGGGCAAGGCGTCGTTCGTCCGCCCGGAAGTGATCCGGCTCGTGGACTGTAACAGTCGAAACTGAATGGCGAATGTTTTACGTGGAGAGATCCTGGGAGTCGTCTTAGCGCTGCTCATGTTCGCCATGGGCAGCGCTACGGCGGCGCCGGCCGCGGTGGCGCCGGCCACCAAGCCGGCGGTTCTCTTTCTCAGCCACGCGTTCCCGGACGCCTACGGTGGCGCCGACATCAAGGGCAACCTGGCCCGCCTCGACGATGCCGGCTACCGCGTGGCCTGGTACGCCTTTGAGACCCTCGACGACCTCCCGCCCGCCACCGTGCAGCCCTACGACGTGGTGGTCATGCTCACCCCGCCTCCGGTGGACTGGCAAGGCACCCGCGAGCTGACGCCCGCCTCTCTGGCACAGTACGAGGAACTGCGCAAACTCCTGCGCGCCGGCGGCGGGCTGATGATGTTCATGGAGCCCGGCGAATTCGCCTCCCGCGCCTTGATGCCCTTCTGCGCCCCCTACGGCCTGGTCCCGCCC
>Ga0310342_100003782_pt1 | contig 10023 bp, 4 predicted proteins | sample S15DNA20500_MG_FD_206155 | JGI IMG/M metagenome (GOLD analysis project Ga0310342, IMG submission 206155) | Marine microbial communities from station ALOHA, North Pacific Subtropical Gyre - S1503-DNA-20-500_MG | ecosystem: Environmental > Aquatic > Marine > Oceanic | place: Pacific Ocean: North...
CAGCCGATCGATGAAGTTCTCACTGTTCCATTGACCGGTGGGAGGAAGTTCTGCTTCGAACGGTTCGGGCGGACAGGGTTGCTTGAAATGGCGCGAGCTGGGCTCCCTGCGGATCCCGGTACGAGCCAGTTTCAGTTCGTCGGCGGCTTTCCGCTCGGCGAGGTCTTCCTGTTCACGGTGCTTGAAGGCTCGGAGCAGCCGTTTCCGACTCTTGCGATCTGGCCGGGCAATCCGTTCGGAAGCCTGGATGATCCGTTTGCGGTCCTTTTCGTTGACCTGTGCAAGCAGTCCCCGATCCAACGCAACCTGCTCAATGACGTCGATGGCCGCTAACAGTGCCTCGTCGGTCGGCGGCGTCTGGCCAGGAGGTCCGGCAGGTTCGTCCACGTGTGAATTCCAGCGAAAGCAGGCAGGTCGTTACGGTCCGGGGTCCTTGGTGTCCGAGACGGTCCTCGTGAGACGGGTGCCCCGATCTTCGGGTGACACATCAACAGTCATACGCCTAGGGCAAAGGCTGCGTGATCCGCAGGAAGGCGAACAGGTGCTTGATCTGATCGTCGCTGAGCTTATCGAGAAGTCCGTCGGGCATGACCGACTTGGGATTGGCCACCATCTCGTCGATGTCATCTCGCGGGACCACCACGTTCTGGCCGTCCACGCCCCGGACAACGACGACCTGGTTGTCCTGGTCGGCAATGAAGCCGGTCACGATCCGGCCGCTTTCGGTCAGCACGGTGTAATTCTCGAATCCCTTGCGGATCTCGGCACTGGGATTGATCACGTTCATCAGGATGCCGCGGATGTCGTCTCGTTTGAATCCGGTCAGATTCGGGCCGATCTTGCCTCCCTCGGTGAACAGCGTGTGGCACTTGCCACACGTCTGCCGGTAAAGCAGCTTTCCGGTGTAGGGGTTTCCGGCGCCCTTGTCCGTCACCAGCATGCCATTGAGTTCTTCGATGCGCTTCTGCATCTGCTGGGTCGTGGCCCCGGCGACCTGGCCGAAGTGTTTCCGCACCAGGTTGGTGAGTGGTTTGTTGTTGTGCAGCAGCAGTTTCCTCTGTGTCTCGATAGAAACCGTCTTCTTGTCGATCGTGCCGGCATCGATCGCCCCCAGCAACTGGGTGGCCCAGTTGCGACGACTGGCCAGAAGAGACTGAGCCGCTCCCTGCAGGGATGTGGGAAGACCGTTGTGCAACTTGAGGACGCGGTCCGCGATCGAGTCGTCCGGGTAGGACTGCAGGCTCAGGAGTGCCGCCCTCCGCAGATCCTCACTCTTGTCGCCGGCAACGACACCGTGCAGCACCGGCACGGCCTGTGGGCTGGTGACTTCACCGAGGATCCGAATGAACGCCAGCCGTTGGGCCTTGTTGGCTTTCGGGTCCGCGATCGACAGCAGGGCCGTGCGAGTTGCATCGGGCAGACCCTGTCGGAGTTGCAGCGTGATCGAACCACCACCGGCCTTCTTGATCGCGGTGATCAGTTCGTCGGGGAGATTGGACAGCGAGCGACCGGCGAAGGCTGTCTCGAAGCCCTTGATCAAGGTCTGCTGGTGGGCCTGGCTGGGTGCCAGTTGCAGCAGGCTGGCACAGGCCAGCAGGTCCTGCCGCGATCCCGCCAGCGCGTACCGGCGGATGATCCGGTCGAGCACATGAGATTTGACCAGTGGCAGATCCCAGAGCGTCTTGTCTGAGAACAGGTTCACGACCTCCTTGTGGTGGTCGCCGGCTTTTGCCTCGATCGCCCACCACAGCAACAACGGGATATGAAGGTCATTCATGTCCGGGTTGTGAGTCAGCAGGTTGCGGATCACCGGCAGACAGATGTTCGCCGGCAGCCGACGCGCCGAGGCGGCCAACTGGCTGCGGACCTCGGCGTAGGGCTCGCGAGCGGCAATTGAGATCAGCTTGGCACCGACCCTGGCCGAAACCGACTTCCGATCGCCCAGCAGGCGGACTGTCCACAGGCGGACGTAACGGTCTTCGTGGTCGAGTTGTTCCAGTGCCGCATCATCATTCATGCCGCGGGACAGGTTGAGTGCCCAGAGGGCCTCGAGGGCCGTTTGTCCGTCCTGCTTGCGGAGCAACTCACGGAGCGCGGGCAGGGCACTCCGGTCCCGCCGGTCGGCCAACAGCCTCTGGGCCGTCTGGCGATGCCACTTGTTGGGATGTTTGAGCACCTCGACGAGGTCCATTGTCGAGAGCTTCCCGTAATCGAAGGTGGGGTTCTTCGGCCGGGTCCTGCCGGTCAGGCGGTAGACGCGTCCGCTTTCGGGTGTCACGCGGCCGGCGTAGTGGCTCGAGTGGTCGATCCGCTGCTCGTACAGGTCGCAGACGTAAATCGCGCCGTCGGGTCCGACCTTGATGTCGACCGGTCGGAACCACTGGTCGGTGCACTTGATCGGTCGATCGATGTCCTTGGTCTGAAAAGTCGTCGTGTTCGGGCGGATCTCGCTCTGGACGACCTGTCCCTGCAGAGGCTCGATGCCGAACAGGCGACCATGGTATTTCTTGGGCAGCGTGTGTCCGTTGTAGATGACGAAGTTGTGAGTGAAACGCGGCACGCTGTTGTGTTTCATCGTCGGGAAGTAGCCGAAGGCATACGGGTTCGACAGCGCGCCGTGTTTCGAGAAGCCCTTTCGCTCGTACGCTCCCTGGACATAGTGGAACCCCCGGGCGTTGCCACCGTTGGTTCCCGAGAAGATCCGGCCCCTGGCATCGATCTCGACACCGAACGTGTTGCCGCCACCCTCGGCGAAGATCTCGTACCGCCGGGTTTCGGGGTGGTATCGCCAGATCAACTGGCCCATCGAGTGCGTGGGTTCGGTGTCGATTCCCGGCCGCTTGATGTGTCCGGTCGTCGTGCTTCCCTGGCAGGCATACAACCAGCCGTCCGGCCCCCACCTCAGGCTGTTGGCAACCGAGTGTGAGTCCTCGATTCCGAATCCCTCGAGCAGCACGATCGGGTCCGAATCCGGGATGTCGTCGTCGTTGTGGTCGGGGTAGAAGAGCAGGTAGGGCGGGTTCAGCACGAAGACCCCACCCCGGCCGCGCTCGAATGAACTGGCGATGTTCAACCCGTCAACGAATGTCTTGTGCTTGTCGAACACGCCGTCGCCGTCAGTGTCCTCGTGGATCGTGATCTTGTCTCGTCCGCGGGCACCGTGAGGCGGCGGCAGCGGCACCTTGTCGTAGACGGCCCGCAGGTACTTGTCGCGGCTGACCATCTTCAGTCCGGCCGGGTCGGGATACTGCTTGTAGTTCAGGACCCACAGCCGGCCTCGTTCGTCCCAGTTGATGAACAGCGGTTGACCGATCAGCGGCTCGGCCAGCACCTGCTCCAGCCGCAGGTCCTCGGCGACCTGGAAGCTCTTGATTGCCTCGGCCGGAGCCAGCGGATCGGTGTCTCCCTGGCGGCGGCGGAGATAGAGTTCGATGTTCTTGACCTGGTCGACCTTCGTGAAATAGGCCGCGGCACCGTCGGCCAGCGTTTGCGGGGTGTCGCTTGTTGCCCAATCCTTGCTGTCGCCCGGACGGTACTGCCATTTCCCCTCGGTACGAATCGCACGTTTTCCGGAAAGCAGGATTGGTGCAGCGACCAGGAAATTGCTGCGTGCATCCTTCATGTATGTCCGGACGGCGATCACGTTGATCCGGCCGAACTTGATGGCGTCCGCGGGAACGCGAAAGCGGGATTTCTCTCCCAGGCCACTGCGGTACTGTGGCGGGAATGTGCCGGTGGCACCGACCTGTTGTCCGTTGACGAACGTCTGGCGAGCGTCGTCAACCGGCTCGACGTTCAATTCGACTCTCTGCCCCTTCCAATCTGCCGGGACCTTGACGAAGCAGCGGTACCACGCGTAACCGTTCTTGGTGGCCAGCGCGCCCCCCAGTTGACGCTTCCACGAGTCCGGGATCGGCACCAGGTGCCATTTCACAGCGGATTTCTTGTCCTGGGCTGATGCCACCTCCGACAACTGCTTGCCGACAAACAACGACACTGCGAGGCAGAAGACGGCCACGCCGCCAGCCATGCGAATCCTGCTCACAACTCAATCCTCGTCTGATTCCCCGGAAACGCCCGGGTTGGCACCCGAACCAACCGAACACGAAAACAACCCTGTTTTACTTGGGTTCGTGGCGGGATGCGAGGTGGTGCGATCCGTTCACCGACCAGTGCGGGATCCGGCGTGTTCATCGGCGGAGGGGCGGCCGGGTTCGGCTAGGGGAGCTTCGGGGGTGTGATCTTCAACGGTTTGCTGCTGAGAGATTTCAGGAAGGCCACGATGTCGGAGATCTCCGAAAAGCTGTTGCCCAGCAGCGGTTCCACGTCGAGTGGGATGCCGTCGGGTGTCGTCGCGGGGACACCGCGGTAGTAGAACGTGACGACCGATTCCAGTGTCTTCTGCGATCCGTCGTGCATGTACGGAGCGGTGCGGGCGACGTTCCGCAGCGAGGGAGTCCGAAACCGGAATGCATCCCGGGGTTGCCGGGTCACCGACTGGCGGCCCTTGTCTTTCCACGACGCGCCGATTCGATAGAACCGGCCGTCACTGAGCAGCGGGCCGTTGTGACACCGGATGCATCCGGCAGAACCTCGAAACGCTTCGAGTCCCCGTTGGGCTGCAGCCGACAGCGCGGTCTTGTCGCCGGCCAGGAAACGGTCCACGGCCGCCGGACTCGAGACGAGGGTCCGCTGGAATGCGGCGAGCGCCTTGGCGATTCCGGACCGTGTCACACCCGAGTCAAAGACACGCCGGAACTGGCTGACGTAACCGGGGACGGCATTGAGTTCGGCTTCGAGGGATTCCAGGTCCTGGTTCATTTCGACCGGCGAGGTGATGGGGACCAGGGCCTGCTGTTCCAGGCTGGTGGCTCGGCCGTCCCAGAAGAGGTGTTTGAAGAGCCCGGTGTTCAGGACGGTGGGCGTGTTGCGAGACAACGGTTTGCCCCGTTGCCCCCTGGCTGTTGCCCGGTGGTCGGTGAAAGCACGGGTCGGCAGATGGCAGGTCGCACAACTGGTCTTGTTGTTGCCGGAGAGACGGGGGTCGAAGAAGAGTTGCCTTCCGAGATCGGCCTTGGCGGTGGTTGTCGGATTGTCCCTGGGAGCGGGAACCGAACGGGGCAGACGGGCCAGCCGTGGTTTGCGAGAGGCTTTTTCCGGCTCTCGTCCCTGCGCCGTCGGTGATATCAGCTGGCTCGAGAAACAGCCGCAGGCTGCCAGGATGAGACAGGGCCAGCGGAGCCGCGGCTGACAGCGATGGGCTCGCCTCCAGCACTGCGATGATCGGTGTCGATGGTCCATGCTGCAGTTTACGGCAGTTCCGGGACCTGGCCGTTGTCGTGGGATGCTGCGTCGCCGCTCGGTGGCACGATCAGCAGCCAGATCAGGCCACCGATACCACTGATGACACAGGCGACGGCGATGGCGCCGGACCAGCCAATCTCGGCGGCCATGACCGGGGTCAGGATCGGCGCAATCAGGCCGCCGACATTGCCACCGGTGTTCATGAAGGCTCCGGAGAGGCCTCGTGACTTGCCGCCGATGTCGGTGGCCGTCGTCCAGAACACTCCCTCGCACATTCCGGTGGCCGCCATCGAGATCGCCAGGCAGATCGAGATGTCGAGGAAACTGGACAGGTTGACCGCGATCAGGCCGAACACGGCCCCCAGTCCCATGCCGAGGATCACGATCGCCCGGCGGCCCCATGTCGTGCCCAGCCATGCGCACAGGAGATCGGTGTAGCGACCGCCGAATGCCATTCCGGCTCCCATCGCCAGCATGATCCAGAACTGTGCCCAGCGGGCATCGACGGCTGGAATTCCCAGGACCTCCTTGAAGTAGTAGCCCATCCAGTAAAAGAACAGGTACTGGAAGTACCCGTAGGCTGCGTAGCTCAGCGTGATCAGCCACAGGTTGGGCTGCCCCAGCAGTGACCAGGCCGTTGCGGAGTCGTCGGTTTGTTCAGACTCCTGAATCTGAAATTCGGTTGCCTGGGACGGTGCCGGCGGCGGTGGCAGCGACGGCGACGCAAACAACCACCACACTCCGGCGAAGGCAATCAGCATCGAGCCGCTGACGACAAACGCCCATTGCCAGGTCAACTCGTCCATCAGCCAGCCGAATGCCGGGTAACAGCACGCGATGCCGACCAGTGCTCCGGCAGTGACCATCCCGTTTGCCGTCGCTCGACGGTTACCGGTTGTCGCGTCAGAAACGGCGTGTGCGGCACCCGGATGCAGCGGTGCATTGCACATTCCGGCCAGGCCACGAATCACCAGCAGGCAGACCAGAAAAACCATCGGCGAACTGGTCACCCAGCCGATCGCTCCGGTCAGCACAACGAAAGCGCCCATGGTCACGCCGTACAATGTCAGCGTTCTCGCCGATCCGATGCGGTCGATCAGCCAGCCCCCGGGTAACATGAAGATCGTGTAGACGATCAGGAATGTCGTGTAGACCCATCCCATCGACGTTTCAGAGATGTCCATGTTCTTGATGAACATCTCGTCGCCGGCGACCGAGATGCCGACGCGGTTGAAATGTCCGAACGCTGCGAAACCCATCAGCAACGCGACAACTCGCCATCTGTTGCTGGACACGAAACCCATCTCCTGGTCGAGCCTGTTTGTTGTTGATCGGGTGGACCGCGTTACTGGAGCGGCGCAGTTCAATCCGGGCGGTACAATCTAATCTGCTTGATGTCCGATTGGTATGAAGTTGAACGAGATGCAGGAACCAGCAACACGATGGTCTTTGTCTCGCCGGGTTTCCCGGCCGAGGACGTCGACGCTCGTGGCGGTGTTGGTCGGGGCTGCCGTCTCGGCTTTCGGTGCTGACGAGCAGGGCGAGGAACCGACTCACTGGGCGTTTCAGCCACCGGCGGCCCGGCCGCTGCCATCGGTCACGAACCGGGAATGGCCACAGACGGCGGTCGACAAGTTTGTTCTCTCCAAGCTCGAAACCGCGGGATTGTCCCCCTCGGCACGAGCAGACAGGCGAACGCTGATTCGCCGCGTCACTTTCGACCTGGTCGGCCTGCCGCCGACTCCAGGCGAGGTCGACGCGTTTCTTTCGGACGAATCTCCTGACGCGCTTGCACGGGTCGTCGACCGATTGCTCGCCTCGCCCCGGTACGGCGAGCGCTGGGGACGGCACTGGCTCGACGTGGCCCGCTATGCGGATTCGAACGGCTTCGACGAGAACGTTGCGCACGGCAACGCGTGGCGATACCGGGACTACGTGGTGTCAGCATTCAATCGTGACAAGTCGTTCGATCGTTTTCTGATCGAGCAACTGGCCGGCGACCTGCTGCCGTTCCAGAGCGAAGCCCAGCAGCACGAACAGTTGATCGCCACGGGTTTTCTCAGCATCGGCCCCAAGGTGCTCGCCGAAACCGACCAGGCCAAGATGCGGATGGACATCATCGACGAGCAACTCGACACCACCGGTCGGGCGTTCCTGGGTCTGACGTTGGGATGTGCACGTTGTCATGATCACAAGTTCGATCCGATTGCCACGGAGGACTACTACGGGCTGGCGGGCATCTTCAAAAGTACGCTGACCATGCGGAAGTACATCAAGGTGGCCGAGTGGCACGAGCACCTGTTGCCGTCGGCCGAAGCGACCGCGAGGAAAGTCGACTTCGATGCGAAGGTCGCCGAGAAGAAGGTGGGGATTGCCGGGTTCATTGCGGCTGCCGACAAGCAGGTCCGGAAGAACATGGCCGACCTGCCCGATTCGAAGCCACCGAAGAAACTGGAGACGCTGTATCCTGCCGAGACCAAGGCGAAGTTGAAGAAACTGCGAGACGAACTGGCCGCGTTTCAGAAGACCGGGCCGGACCTGCCGGCGGCGATGGGCGTCACCGAAGACAAGGTGATCGATATCGCAGTGCACCTCCGTGGCGATCCGCTCAACCTGGGTGACGTGGTGCCGCGACGTACGCCACTGGTGCTCCGTGGTCCCCGTCTGCCACGGTTTTCCAGGAAGCAGAGTGGTCGGCGAGAACTGGCGGCCTGGATGGTCGATCCGCGTCACCCGCTGACCGCACGCGTCTTCGTCAATCGGGTCTGGCGGTGGCATTTCGGTCGCGGTTTGGTCCGGACCACCGACAATTTCGGGTTACTGGGCGAGAAGCCATCGCATCCCGACCTGCTCGATTGGCTGGCCCGTCGGTTCATAGCCGACGGTTGGTCGATCAAGACGTTGCACCGGCGGATCGTGTTGTCGAGCACCTACCAGCAGGCAGTCACAGCCTCCGCCGAAACACTCCGTCGCGATCCGGAGAACCGCCTGTTCAGTCGGGCGGCGGTCCGACGGCTGGAAGCCGAAACTGTGCGGGATGCGTTGCTGGCCGCCGGCGGACAGCTGGACGAGACGATGACCGGGTCGCTGCTGAAGCTCAAGAACCGTGCCTACTTCTTCGATCACACTTCCAAGGATCTGACGACCTACGAGAGCCGTCGGCGATCGCTGTACCTGCCCGTGGTGCGGAACAATGTCTTCGACCTGTTCCAACTGCTCGACTTTCCCGACCCGGCCGTGTCCACCGGCGATCGGGCGACCACGGTCGTCGCCTCGCAGGCGCTGTTGATGCTCAACAGCGAGTTCGTGATGCAGGCGGCGACCGGATTGGCCGACCGTCTGCTCGTGCTGCCAGGTGATGACCATCAACGGCTCGTGACGTTGTACCTGATCACCTTTGGTCGCGAACCGACCGCCGACGAACAGCAGGCCGACCGGGAGTTTTTGGCCAGGCTGGTGAAGCCCCTCGCCGATGGGGCAGGGGGGCAAGGACGTCACCGCAATGCGTGGGCCACACTCTGCCATGTCATGCTGGCCGCCAATGAGTTCATTTACCTGAGATAGGACCGTCCCGGAAAACACGTGGTGACTTCGTCGATGACCTTCAGCCAGATCACGCAGCCGATTTCGCGTCGTGCGCTCCTGCAGCGATCCGCGGTGGGATTCGGCTCGCTTGCCCTGGCATCGATGCTGGCAGACGAGTCACCGGCTGACGGGGCGGACAACCCGCTGGCCGCCCGGCTGCCGCTTGTCGCGGCTCGCGCCAAGCGAATCATCTTCCTGTTGATGTCGGGTGGGCCGTCGCAGGTCGACACCTTCGATCCCAAGCCGTTGCTGGACCGCGATCACGGCAAGCCGCTGCCATTTGCCAAGCCGCGGGTACAGTTCAATGCCACCAAGAACCTGCTGCGGTCTCCCTGGAAGTTCCGCCAGTACGGCGAAAGCGGATTGTGGGTCAGTGAACTGTTCCCGCGACTTGCCGAGCGGGTCGACGACCTTTGCATGGTGCATTCGGTGTACGGCACCAACCCCGCGCACGGCGGCGCGATGATGAAGCTGCACACCGGCAGTGACAACTTCATCCGGCCGAGCATCGGGTCGTGGGTGAGTTACGGGCTGGGCACCGAGAACACCAATCTGCCGGCGTTCGTGACCATCTGTCCGACGCTGGCCTTCGGTGGAATCAACAACTGGAGCTCCTCGTTCCTGCCTGCAGCTCACAACGGCACGGCCCTGGGAGATGCCAGTGTTCCGTCGGTCAAGGCACGGGTGAAGTTCATCAAGAACTCGAAGCTGCCGCGCGAGATTCAACGGCTGCAACTGGATCGGCTGAAGGCGATGAACCGCAGGCACCTCGAGCGGTCGGGGGCCGACGCGTCGCTGGAAGCTCGCATCAACTCGTTCGAACTGGCCTTTCGCATGCAGTCGGAGATCCCTCAGATCGAGGATCTCTCGGGAGAATCCGCCGCGACCCGGAAGCTGTACGGGATGGACGAACCGGTGACCGCCAACTTCGGACGCATGTGCCTGCTGGCCCGCCGTTTCGCCGAGGCCGGTGTGCGGTTCATCCAGGTCACGCACAACGACGACAAGGTGCAGTGGGATCAGCACGCCAACCTCAAGCGGGATCACGAGAAGAACGCTCGCGAAGTGGACCTGCCGATCGCCGGCCTGCTGGCCGACCTGAAGCAGCGTGGGCTGCTCGAAGACACGCTGATC
>Ga0310342_100003783_pt1 | contig 10022 bp, 7 predicted proteins | sample S15DNA20500_MG_FD_206155 | JGI IMG/M metagenome (GOLD analysis project Ga0310342, IMG submission 206155) | Marine microbial communities from station ALOHA, North Pacific Subtropical Gyre - S1503-DNA-20-500_MG | ecosystem: Environmental > Aquatic > Marine > Oceanic | place: Pacific Ocean: North...
CCCAACTGAGGCTGAAGACACTAACTTGGCATATTTCGCCAAGACACCTCTCTCATAATTAGGTTTTCTTGGGCTCCATTTTGACCTTCTATCTTCTAATTCATTATCAGTCAATTTTACGCTCAGGTCCCGTGCTTCTATGTCCAGGTTTATTATGTCCCCATCCTCAATCAATCCAATTGGTCCCCCTACCGCCGCCTCTGGAGCAACATGGCCTATTGAGCCACCTCTAGTTGCCCCAGAGAATCTACCATCGGTAATAAGAACTGTAGTTTCCCCCAAACCAGCACCCATGATTGCCCCTGTCACAGCCAACATCTCCTGCATTCCCGGTCCGCCTTTAGGTCCCTCATATCTTATGACAACCACATCACCATCTTTGATTAAACCTCCGGTGACCGCCTCAAAAGCACTACGCTCCCCATCAAATACTCTTGCTGGCCCTTCATGTTTTTCAATCTTGGTCCCAGCAACTTTTATGACAGCTCCTTCAGGCGCTAAATTACCTTTGAGAATAGCTAATCCCCCAGTTGAACTTTTTGCGTTAGGAACTGAAAAGATCACCTTTTCATCCGGCTTCGTATCAACATCAGAAAGATTCTCTTCTAAAGTTTTACCATTAATTGCCTTGGCATCACCATGTAACATTCCTGCGTCTAGCAATTCCTTTAATACTACTTGAACACCCCCGGAATTATCGACATCAGACATTACATAATTTCCCCCAGGCCTTAGATCAGTTAGGTATGGTGTCTCCCTTGAAAGAATATCAAAATCATCTATTGTTAACTCGACCTCTGCCTCTCTTGCAATGGCTAAAAGATGAAGAACTGCATTGGTAGATCCTCCCATCGCCAGCACCAACCTTATCCCATTCTCAAAAGCCTTTCGGGTCATGATATCCCTAGGTTTAATCCCATTCTCAAGCATGTAATATAAATGCTTACCTGCCTCATGAGCCACATCTAAATTTCGAGGGTCCACCGCAGGAATAGAGGCGGCACCGGGGATTGACATCCCCATCGCCTCAATAGCTGACGCCATGGTGTTGGCTGTAAACATGCCGGAACAGGCTCCTTCTCCAGGACAAGCTACGCGTTCCATGGCTATCAATTCTTCTAACGAAATTTGCCTCGTAGAGAATGCCCCAACCGCTTCATACATATCTTGGACATTTATATCCTTACCTGCATAGTTACCTGGAAGAATGGCACCTCCATAAACAAAAATCGACGGTATGTTTAGGCGCGCCATGGACATCATGGCCCCTGGCATATTTTTATCGCATGCCGCCACTACGGCCAAACCGTCCATACTTTCGGTAAAACACACAGTTTCAATAGAGTCCGCAATCACTTCGCGGCTTACCAAAGATCCCTTCATACCTTCAGTACCCATCGATATTCCGTCGCTAATCGTGATCGTGCCAAACATAAAAGGAACACCCTGAGCATCCCGTATGCCTTCTTTCACTTTATCTGCGATCCTCGTCAAATGAACATTACACGGGGTAACATCACTGGCCAAATTAGCAACGGCAATGAAAGGTTTTTCCATATCCTCGTCGTCTAACCCAACGGCCCTTAGCATAGATCTAGCGGGGGCCCGATCCGGGCCCAAACTAACTTCTGCAGATTTATGTTTCAACAATTTTAAATTTTTTGTTTTGGTAGCCATTTTTTACTTCCTTAAATTTGGATCCGCAAATCGATTGGACCGTTTTTAGCCTCAAATTATCATACTTAGGAGCTATTTAGCGTTGGCATTATATATGACAAACCCCCACTGGCCCAATGTTAAACTAGGCCAGCAGGGGCTTCTATTAAACAGCCGTTTTCAGGTACCAGTTGGTCCGTATTTGGCTATTAGTGCGATCACTCTAGGGTCTATTGAATCCGGTATTTGCCTTCCTGAATCGTGGTAAGCAATTGCTAAGTGAGCGTCTCTATGAAGCTGCTCACTTTCTGGCATTCCTTTATAGTCGGTATTAAGTTCACCAAAAAGACCGTCTATATGTTCTTTTTCAAATGTACTCCGACTAGTCATGCTGATATCGCCTATATCTCAAAACTCTATAATCCAGCATCGAAGATAGAGTCTTCAGACAATATGTCTCCCAATTGATCCACGAATTCCTGTTTCTCGTCTTCGCTGACCTTGCCTTTCTCCTCAAGTTTCTGTTTAAACTGAGTGAATAACCATTCGTCTTTTGTACCGTGGGGTATTTCAAAAAATTCCCTGTCAAATGAGGGAAGTTTGCCAGGACCGTAGTAACCTTTGCCACGAATTTCGTAACCTTCCAAGTTATCCGTTCCTTTTCCCAAAACTTCTCCTGTCTCGACAAAATGCTCCATAACAGGAGCCATCCCATATCGCTGTACGGGACAAACTAACATACAAACCCCGCAACCTTCGTAAGTGGCCATTACAGGTCGGCATCGGTCATACATTAATTTGTGCTTTTCAACACCCCTCCAAAAGACCTTCTCTTTAACCAAAGCTCTTCCCGGGCATCGATTGACACAAACCTGACACATTTCACAGAACTTATGTATACCATAATCAACTGGTTCGTCGTACGTAACTATTGCATCTGTACTAATAATAAGAAGCCTGGATCTGTTACCAAAATGAGGTGATAGCAACTGTCCGTTAGCCCCAAGTTGCCCTAGGCCAGCCTCGACAAACATGGGTATGTAGGCAGCGCTATTGTCATTTGGACTATGTACCTGAGCCCTGTAACCCAAATCTCTAATGAAATCAGCAAGATCCAAAGCTAAAGCGCCTTCTTCCTCATATGTCCCAAAGTGAGCAAATTCAGCTTCCATACTTGGTATGGTTTGAGTCTGCCAATAATCTTGTTCAAGTGCCAAACATATCGCATGCTCATACTTGACCCAGGCTTTCTTACTTTTGTAAGCATATTTTCTATCGTACTTTGTAAATCCTACCTCACCAAACCCGAGTTCTCTTGCTTTCTCTCTGATGTCTTCCGTGACATCCTTGCCAGGCGCAACATCTCCAGTCGGCTGTTTATTGCCTGATACATATGCCGCTTCGACAAGGGGTTTATTCACCTCATCATGATGTTTACGATATTCATACATTTCACCGGTGTAAACCGTCCATGTCCATTCCCTATCCGCAGCCTTTTCAACGTTCTGGCTGACGATTGGATAATTTCGAGAGTACCATGCTACGTCATTATCCTTCTTGACTATACCTGGTACAGTAGCCAGCTCCTCTGCCACCGGAATTTCCACGGGATCGTGGTCTTGAGTTCTACCTGGCCTCTTAACCGTATGGTGAATCTCCTTTAAGGTCATTTCTAATTCCCTCCAAAGATGTATTTCCAACCTTGACCGTTCATAAATGTACATGACCATCATCAATAATGCATGATCATAATAAATACTATTTACAAAAGTGAAGTCTATTAATGTTACGTCTACAAGTCAATAAAATACTGTTCATTTATCCTTAAATAATCCCTTCTATTAACGAACTTCAGGGGTTCATCTCTTCAAATAACAGCTATGAATCTCTCAAATGTACAATTTAGCCCACCTCACCGATAGAGGCGATCTTCGACTTTTTTTGAAACCAAGCTTGATACAGTAAGAATGTAAGTCCACCAAAAATTAACACGCTTAAATAAGTTATTGACCTGTCTAACAAAGTAATAGAGGCAGCATCAGAACTGGAGACAGCTATTATAAAAATTCCTGTTAATCCAGGTTCCACGATCCCTATCCCACCTGGTGTCGGGAAAGTTGATAACACGGCATTACTCATGGTCGCCAGAATAATAAGGTAGATGGACATATCAACATTTAAAGAGGTAGTGACAAAGAACAATCTTGTTATCTCCATAAACCATGCTGCCAGTCCCAAAAAGGTAACCAGAAAAATGTTTTTGAAGCTATTTAAAACTCCGATTTTGAATTGCGAATAATGTGACCTTACCGAGATAGGTAGCCTAGAAACCAGTCTCTTGCCTGCAATCGCAAGAAGTAAAACAAAAGTAGTGAGGATCGCTGTTATTATGAAGGCGAAAATTACAAGAAAGTCTAAAGCTTGGTTTTTTACACCAGACGACAGCATCATTACAGACGCTAAGATCATTGCCAATACAATAATCATATCCAAAAATCTTTCAGCCACTAAAGTACCAATTCCCCAAGAAAATCCCAATTTCGAGATCACACCCAGGCAATAGGCTCTGTAAACATCCCCCAATCTTAACCATGCAACCGAATTAACAAACCATCCAGATAAAACAAGAACGCTATACTGAAAGCTAGAGGCATGGCGCAGTGTTGAATCACAATCAGAAGATCTATCTATCACAGAGGCGTTGAAAGAAATGGTCTTCCATCTGAGCCCTCTAAATAAAAAGCTCAGATAGTATGCAGTAAAAGCAATAAAATATTTAGCGATGTCAAGTGTTTTAAAGGTTTCCAAAATAGAATCCCAGTCGACTTTGAAAATCTTGAAGGAAACATAAATCAGAAAAAGAGATCCCAAAAGTGTGAATCCAGTACGAAAAGAAATGACAGTACCTAAAATCTGATTTTGACTACCCTCGATAAAATCATTTTCGACGTCATTCTTTTTTGATGGTTTTCTGAAAAGTAGCGAAGCAAATTCTATTGGGAATTTCAAAGCGGCCTCTTTTTAGGAATTCCCGCCTTTCGAGGGTAAATCTCAGGTGTTTCTGCTATCTTTCGTATAACTACCAGCCTTCCTGGTAAAAACGGCAATTTGTCCTCAACATTGACGACACTGTCTATTTGCCCACCTAATAAATTCAAAGCCCTCTCTGATCGATCAATTTCAGACTGAACCCGAAAGCTTTTCATAGCAATGAAAGTACCCCCAATACTACAAAATGGCAAGGCAAACTCAAGTAAAACAGGAAGGGTCGCAACAGCTCTCGATACAACCATGGAATACTTTTCCCTATGTTTTCTTTTTTTTGCTATATCCTCTGCTCTCCCCACGACTGTCTCCACGTTAGGCAGGTTCATTTCCTTTACCGCAAAATCAATGAATTCAACTTTTTTCTTAACAGAATCCAACATGACCAAGTCATTTCCAGGAAACATCACCTTCAATGGGATCCCGGGGATACCAAACCCTGAACCTATATCCAGTATCTTTTCTCTTTCATGAAATAAGGACGGGGCTGCCATCACAAGACTAAGCGAATCTAAATAATGTCTGACAATGACGTCAGGCCAGTTCAGAATTTTAGTCAGATTAACCTTGGTATTAGCATCTACCAGTAAATCGTGGAAAAGCATTAATTTGGATATAGAAGTCCTCTGAGGGGTTATCCCTAGTGAAGAAAGGCCTGAATGGAGTCTTCTTACACTCTTAATCTCAGGCGATTTGGAACTATCTTGTTTGGAAACAAAAAACAACTATTCCACTTACTCCTAATTTTTTATTAGGCAAACATCGGCTCTTTTCAATCGAAGTTCACTAAAAGCAAGAATGTCTAAGGGTATTGTACGATGTGCCTAAAGTAGCATATCCAGTATTTTTGTAGCGATTTCTGTTGGAATCTTCACCTCTGAAGTGCTACTATGCAGAACATGTTTGTGGTAGTGTTACTACTACGCGTAACTAAATAACTAAGACTGATTCAGTCAAATCAACTGATTCGGTCAAATCGTTGGTCAAGGAGGCAGCGTGTAAGCTATGTTCAGGACCAAGACATTAATAATTATGACCGCATTGATGGTGTCGTTTTTAATACCGACAGTAGTCTTTGCAGAATCCGATACTGTTACTTTCGGTACAGCCGTAGTAACGAATGACCAGGCCGTTAACGACTCCTTAGTCGTTTCAATGTCGGGGGTTACCCCCCCTGCCGAAGGTGATGCATATAATGCAGTGCTTGTGTCATCAGATGGTTCTAAATCTTTAGATCTAGGAGCCCTATCTGTAATCCAGCCAGTGATTCAAGGTGTCACCCAAGCAACTGGAAATATAAATTTCGTTTACGACAGTACTTCGGAAGGATATGACGGTGAAGACCTCCTTGCGACCTATAGCCAAATTAAATTGACGAACGGGTCGGATGGATCTACAGCCTACAGTGATAGTGTGCCCGTGAATGCTGCCGTTTATATCAACTCATTAATGGCTGACATTAATAGCATAGACGCGCATTTAGCAACAGCAATAGCTAGTGCTCTGTCCGCTCAATCGTCATCAGACATTGATGAGATAAAAACTCAGATAAGTACTGCTGTTGCCGATGCTTCTGCAATTAGTGCCCTCGCCGACGGCTTAGGAGCCAATGCTACCGCCGCCGCCGCTGAAGATGTTGAAGATAGTAATCTAGCTGAAGGGTCTGCTGGGGTAATAGCATCTGCAGCTAACATTTCATCGTGGGTTAATGCTGCAAAAACTACTGCGGACAACGACATTGCTTCCCAAACCAGTGCATCCGTAGCAAATATTTTCGCTGCAAAAATATTCAACGAACTTTTGGCAGCTAGGAATGGCTGGGATGGAAATACAGATGGAACTATTTCTTCCTCTACTGGAGAGGGAGGGATGGCGCAGGCTAGAGCCAGCGCCCAGAAAATGGCCACTCTAACGTTAGAAGCTAAGGATCTTCCGGAAAGTGAAACATCGACGACCACGCCGGAAGATGATAAACCTGCCGCCGCCAGCGTCGGTAGTGTACTAGGGCTTGGACTCCCAAGCGTTGGGGAAAGAATAATTAGAGATCTTATATTATTGTCATTCCTGCTTGGCATCGCGATGATAGGAGTTGGCTCTGTTATCCTTTCAAGGAACAGAACATAGTTCAGATATAAAATTCCCTTGGATATAAAAACCCCGCTCGCTCGAACGGGGTTTTTTTTTGCCTGCTGTAGTGAGTAATAATAGTAAAAATAATCTCTCCATTACTCTAGTGTCAATTACTCTAGTGTCAATTTGTCTAGCCAGCATTATAAATCTATCTTGTGCATCAGATAACCCACTTTCGTCCGAAAGCCAGCCCAGGACCGCAAAGCAAGTACTAGACCAAAGCGGAACAATAATGAAGTCTGTGTCATCCTTTGAATTTCAATTGTCACACAAGAATATTAGTGGCACCCGAATTGGTGATTTGGTCTTCTCAAAAGCAACCGGATTAATATCTGATAGAAATTCAATGTCCATTGAAGCCAAATTCTTGTTTGGCAATTTGACCCTTTCTGGGGGTTTCTCAACAATCGACGATACTACTTTTTTCTTAAACCCGCTTACTCAAAAATGGGAAGTGACCGAAGATTCCGTATCCCCTCTTTCCTTCTTTGATCCTGAGAAAGGAATTGAAAAAATACTATCCAGCACCACTTCCCCGAAGTTCAGATCTAATAGCGAAACATTTTGGAACATAGAAGGATCTATGCCGGCTTCATCACTTTCTAATTTGGTCGGAGAAACAAGTGATAATAACGTTAAAATAGTTGTGTGGATAGACAAAGATTCTCTCTACCTAACTAGAGCCATTATTTCTGGTCAATTGAATGGATATGATGATTCAGCCACTATGAACGAAATCCAAAGAATAATTAACATCTCCAGATTTAATGAAGAAATAGTTATTGAGAACCCTTTAAACTAGTATTTACAGCGAAATACATGGCGAAACTTACCAATAAAAATGTAGCTCTGATACCTATTTTTGCAGGTATATTTTTTGCTGCAGACGATCAGACTGTAGTCGTAACAATACTTCCCCAGATAATGTCGGATTTAATGGTGGATGTGACCGAACTGGATAAGGCCATGTGGACAGTTACAGGTTATCTATTAGGGTACGTATCTGTAATGCCTATTATGGGTAGAATTTCCGACATATATGGACGCAAATTTATCTATGTAGCTTCTATGTCAGTTTTTATGCTGGGATCAGTTGGTACAGGATTGACTAATTCCATGGGGTTTTTAGAATCTTATTCCTACCATGACAGTGCTTTAATCAGAAGCTGTGTAACCGGCATTTTAGAAACCACAACCTCCATAAACTGGGTTATTGGCACCCGGATAATCCAAGCTGTCGGAGCTGGCGCCTTAATCCCAATTACAATAGCAATCATTAGTGATTTCTATTCTGGTAAGGAAAGGGCTATCCCTTTCGGATTGACCGGGGCATCTGCAGAAGCTGGCGCAGTCACAGGTCCTTTATGGGGAGGAATAATCACTCAGTTTTTTTCATGGCAGTGGGTGTTTTGGTTGAACATACCAATCGGATTACTCGTAATAGCGGGTATTTTATTTCTTGTCCCTAACTCTAAGGGTACCAATCATAAAATAGATTACCTTGGCTCAGGCATAATAGTCGTGGCAATCTGCTTTATCACATTGGGATGCTCACAATCTGGAAGTAATACATCATTTTTGGTAATTTTTATATCTATTGGGGTATCTTTGTTAATCGGTTACTACCTAACATCAAAGCAGGATGATAATTCAGTCATACCAATTGAACTATTTAGAAATATCCAATTCCTAGCTGCAAACACCTTACATTTATTCTATGGCGCAGCCCTTATCATCAGTATGGTAACAATACCACTCATGGTAAATACCGTCCTATATGGCACCTCTCTTGAAGGGGGGTTAATTCTGATGAGAATGACAATCGCTATCCCCATAGGGGCAGTGATCGGGGGGTGGCTTAGCAAACATTATGATCTTAGGATACCAGCGGTTTCCGGACTTCTATTTTGTTTTGTAGCTCTATTATTTATGAGCCGCTGGAACGAATTAATTAAGGACCCACTGATGTCATACCATTTATTAATGGCTGGCTTTGGTTTTGGCTTGATGATAGCTCCTATTACAACATCTGCTATCAACAGCTCTAGTACAAAAAACCAAGGATCAGCAGCTGGAATAATCAGTTCTTCGCGCTTCCTGGGAATGACTTTTGGAATTGCTGCCCTATCAGCTTGGGGATCTCAAAGATTCCAAGATTTACTACTGAGTATAGATTTAAAAATTACTGGAACTGGAGTTCTTGGTACCCCCCCGTCTGGATTTGAAAACCAATTAATCCGAGCAGGGGTAAACTTATTCCATGATTTTTTTATGATTGGTTCGGTACTCTGCTTAATAGGAATATTTCCATGTCTTTTATTGGTGAAACCCAGAAGGGCAAAAGAACCTATTGGATAGCACCGGTAATCATTCTAATTGGTAAACCGACCCCCATCCACGTTAATAGACTGACCTGTGATATTTTCGGCGAGATCAGATGCTAAAAAGGCCACTATATTTCCGATATCTTCCGGAGTCTGCTCTCTTTGAAGCGGAATCCAAGCTTTAACAAATTGATCGAAAAGGTTTTTACCTTTAAGACCTTCGGTCTTAAGGCTACCTCCAAATTGAGATCTTTTTCTTGCGATCGATTCCCAAATTGGAGTCCATATAAGCCCCGGACATACAGCATTTACATTCACATTATATGCAGCCATTTGTAGAGCATGCGATTGTGTCCAACTCACAACTGCCGCCTTTGAAGTACTATAATGTGGTGAATCTGGACTTCCCTGCCGAGCTGCTATTGATGCAATGTTAATGATTTTGCCGTGTTTCTGGTTCTGAAACTCTTTGCTAACCCTTTCGGAAACCCTTACAACTCCTCTTACATTGACCTCATATACTTCGGCCCAGTCTTGACTATTCGGAATTTCTCTATTCGACCAACCTTCAGATCCAATTATTCCGGCATTGTTAACCAATATATCAATTTTTTTTCTATTCTTGATGTGTTCTGAAATAATTTCATCAATTGAATTTTCATCAGTAACATCCATTTGCCTTGCTCTAAATTTATCGCCGTAACCACAATGTCTTAGTGTATCCTCTGCGCCTTTTTCAGATATATCCGTCACTAACACATTTGCCCCTGCCAAGGCCAAAACCGAGCATATACCCCTACCTATACCGCTCCCTCCACCCGTGACTATAGCTTCTTTTCCGGACAAATTGATCATATTTAATCCGAC
>Ga0310342_100003784_pt1 | contig 10021 bp, 9 predicted proteins | sample S15DNA20500_MG_FD_206155 | JGI IMG/M metagenome (GOLD analysis project Ga0310342, IMG submission 206155) | Marine microbial communities from station ALOHA, North Pacific Subtropical Gyre - S1503-DNA-20-500_MG | ecosystem: Environmental > Aquatic > Marine > Oceanic | place: Pacific Ocean: North...
CGGCGAGGACCAGCTGGCGTTCTGTGTGCCTTACGTAGATCCCGTTCCATTCCCATCCCCGCCCCCCGAGGACGTCATGGATGGCCCCTGGGACGGCGCGCCATGGCGTCGGCCCCGACAGGGTGGCCGCTATAGCCTCGATCAGCGCCTCCTGTTGCTGGCCGCGTCCGTGGTCGCGTTCGACGACCCGCAGCATCCGATCTCGGAACGTGGTCTCCATGGTTCGTCTCTTGTATAACCTCGACGCTGCCATGGTGCATCCTGCCTTCGGACTGAGCGTCGGTGTCTTTGCGATCGCGACCGGATCGATCCTGATCCGTTACGCGCTGGACGAGGGCGTGGAGCCGCTCGTCGTCGCGGTCTGGCGACTGGGCGTCGCGGCGATCGTGCTGCTGCCGATCGCGGTGACGCGAGCCGGACGCGAGCTGCGGGGGCTGGGCCGGCGAGACATGGGACTGATCGCGGTGTCAGCAGCCTTGTTGGCGCTGCACTTCGTGGCGTGGATCCGGTCCCTCGGCCTCACATCCCAGGCCAGTTCGGTGGTGCTGGTCAGCACGATCCCTGTGTGGGTGGCGCTCGCCAGTCCGTGGACGATCGGCGAGCGGGTCTCGCGACGCACGGGGTTTGGGGTCCTGCTCGCCGTGGCCGGCGCCACGACTATTACGCTCGCATCGAGCGGTGGTAGCGCGGAACGCCCCGACGCCCTGCTCGGCAACGGCCTCGCTCTGGTTGGGGCGTGGGGCTACGCGGGCTATCTCATGGTCGGGCGCGGACTGCGCCAGCGGCTGTCCCTGTTGGCCTACATCACACCCACTTACGGGATCGCTGCCGTGCTGGTCCTCTTGGCCCTGTTCGCGTTCGGAGATGATCCGCGCCCGCCCTCGGCGGCAGGCGTGGGGTGGTGCGTGCTGCTGGCGCTGCTGCCCCAGCTCGTAGGTCACTCGACGTTGAACTGGGCCCTGGCCCGGCTGCCGGCCGCGACGGTCTCGGTCATCGCCCTGGGTGAACCGGTAGGCGCCATTGTCCTGGCCGTCCCGCTGCTCGGCGTGGTCCCCGGTTCCGTGGAGCTCTTCGGATCTGCCGTCGTACTGCTGGGCATCTGGTGGGCGGGTCGTGGTGCTATGCTGGCGCCGTCCGCGTCTTCGGAAGGGAAGCCATGAGGCCAACGAGTCTGCTCGTCCTGATCCTGTTCGCGCTGTCGGTATCGGCGTCAGCCCAGCTGCCGTTGCGTAAACCGCAGCCCACCGTCGACGTCGAGGTGGCCTACGTCAAGTATTTCACGACGGATCTCAAGGTCCTCGAGGAGCGCTTTACTGGTGACCTGGCGGATGCCATCAAGGGGATAGAGGTCAAGGACAAGGAGATGTTCGCCCGTTGGAAGGCGAACAAGGTCGCGTACCACTGGGTCGGCGGCACCGCGAAGGTGCGGGAGCATGTCGTCCGTGAGATCAAGGTCGCCAAGCTCTTGGGATCCCTCACCGAGCAGGTGAACAGCGGTAAGCCGGGCACGGATTTCGCGGCGCTCGCGAAGCAGCACGGCTTGTCGTTTCATCGCTACGAGAAGGCGGATCGTCGTGCGTTGCAGCTACATAAAGACGTCGGTTCGCCGCGCGCTGCCATGATGCTCTGGGCTTCGGGGATCGCGAAGCTGAACAAGGGCTACACCCTGGGCAACATCGTCCCGTACGAGACCCGGACCAAGGGCGTGTACTGGCCGGAGATCTTCGACGAGCCCGGCAACTTCATGGCCATCTTCAGGCTCGTGAAAGTGAACCTGCCGAAGTAGCGCGCCGTCGTCTCGGGGGGCGCCCCCGCCGCGACCTTTCGATTTGTTGGCGCAGGGCTGACCACGGGAGATCCAGGGCGACCTCGAGCCACGCGTGCTCGACCGCGGGCGTTGCGACCTGCAGCAGGAGCTCTGCCCGGCGCCACGAGAGGTGGCCTTCCTCCAGCTCGGCGTTGATCCGGGGCAGTGATCGCAGCGCTTCCCCGGCTTCCAGGAGCGCTTGCGTCTCGCGCGGATCGAGGTCGAGTTCGCACGCTCCGTACTGCACGACGCTGGAACAGCCGAACGCAGCTGGTATGGAGGTGTCACGCACCGCTGCGAGCTGCAGGGCGAGTCGGTGACGCGCCAGCGAGAAGGCGCGGGCCGCGCTGGCGGCGTCAGCGTCAGTGCGGGCGGCGTCGCAAGGGGGATCGAAGAGGTCGGGTTCTCGGAGGGCGAGGGGCATTGTTCTTCTCCAGCCCTCACAAATACCAAACAGGTGGGACATTGGGCTCGCCGGGCCCCGCGCCCCGCACCCTGGACCGTGGACCGTGGACCGTGGATTTGTTTCGAGACCTGGAGCGGAGGGCCTCTTACTGCTCTTTGGCAGCCTGGAGTTTGAGGGAGGCGTTCTTCAACTGGCGGTCTCGGCGCAGGGTGACCGCGACCTCATCGCCCACATCGAAGGTGGCGAGCGCTCGCGAGAGGTCCCGGCGGGAGCGGATCGGATGCTCGCCCAGCTTGACGATGACGTCTCCGATGTAGACACCTCGCTCGGTGTCGACGCTGGGCTTCAACCCGGCCCGAGCCGCGGCGCCGTCCGCTTTGACTTCGCGGATGATCGCCCCCGTCTCGCCCCACCATCGGGCTTGGGCGTCGGACCACAGTTCGATCCCCAAAGAGGGGCGCGCGGCGGGCCGCTGGATGAGCCGCGGGACCACCTCGTTCACCGTGTCGACCGGCACCGCGAATCCGATCCCAGCGTAGGCGCCGGACGGGCTCACGATCGCCGTGTTGACACCGATCATGCGGCCGGCGCTGTCGAGTAGCGGCCCGCCCGAATTCCCGGGGTTGATGGCGGCGTCGGTCTGGATGACATTTCGGATAGGGACGCCGTTGGCGCTGCTGATCTGCCGATCCAACCCGCTGATGACGCCCGTCGTCAGCGTCTGGTCGAATCCGAACGGGTTGCCGATGGCCAGCACCGTCTGTCCGACCTGGAGGTCGCGGGAGGTGCCGAGCGCGATCTTCTTGAGCTTGCCGGCCGGCGCGTCGACCTTCAGCACGGCGAGGTCATTGCTCGCCGAGCCTCCGACCGCGCGCGCCTCGAGGACGGTGTTGTCAGCGAACGTGACGCGCCACCGCTGGCCGCCCTGGACGACGTGGAAGTTGGTGACGATGTAGCCGTCCTCGTTCCAGACGAAGCCCGTCCCGGTGCCCTTCTTGATCGCCGTCGGGTCGAGGCGCAGCGGTCCGCGTTCGACGACCCTGTAGTTGGTGATGTGGACGACCGATGGGGACACCTGGCGGAAGATGTTGATGGTCGTGTGCTCGCTGGCGGCCAGCTCGCCCCGCGCTGATACGAGGCGGGGGGCGGCCTCGGGGTTGTGGACGCCGCTATCGGAGCGCCGGAGCAGCTGCCACGCCAGCAAGGCGGAGAGCACGAGAATCAGGCAGAGCAGCGCCGGCAGAAGGCCTGTCCGCGGGTGGCCCGACTGCGAGGAAGGAGACAGGGCGTCCATGCGGGCAAGTTAGCAGATGGCCCGGACGGGGCTCAGGGGTGTCGAGGGGGCACCAGGGCGGCGGCTTGGCGGACGAGGCCTTCGATGCGTTCGAAGTCGCCGTCCGCGAGCGCGTCCGGTGGCACCATCCAGCTCCCGCCGCAGGCGAACACGCGAGGATGGGTGAGCCACTCCTGCACGTTCGATGCGCTGACGCCGCCGGTCGGCATGAACCGAAGTCCGGGGAACGGCGCGGCCACGGCCTTGAGGTAGGAGATCCCCCCGAGGGCGCCGGCGGGGAACAGCTTGACGATCTCCAGTCCGAGCTGCACGGCGCGGATCATCTCCGTCGGGGTGGCCACGCCGGGGATGACCGGGATGGACAGGTCGTTGCAGCGCCGGACGACGCCCTCGTCGAGGCCGGGGGAGACCACGAAGCGGGCGCCGGCGTCGACGGCTTCCGTGACCTGCTCCGGTGTGACGACGGTCCCGGCGCCCACCAGCAGGTCGCCGCGCTTGGCGACCGCGCGGATGGCGTCGGCGGCCGCGGCGGTCCGGAACGTGATCTCCGCGCAGGGCAGGCCCCCGGCCACGAGCGCGTCCGCGAGCTGCGTCGCGCGAGCGGCGTCGTCGATCTTGATGACCGGGACCAGGGCCAGTTCGCCGATGCGCTCGGTCACGGAGTCCATGTTCAGAGCCTCCGCATCGTGAGGCCGCCGTCGATCACGAGGACCTGCCCGGGCGCGTAGGTGAGGTCCCGGCGGGCGAGCATGGCGACGGCGTTACCGATGTCTTGCGGTGTGCCCCAGCGGGGTTCCACGAGCTCACCTTCCGCGATGAACGCGTCGTAACGCTCCTTGACCTGGGAGGTCATGTCGGTGGAGACGATACCCGGTCGGATCTCCCAGACAGGGATGCCGTGCTCGCCAAGGCGAGCGGCCCAGAGCTTGGTCGCCATGCCCAGGGCGGCCTTGGACACGCAGTACTCACCGCGATTGGTCGAGATGACGTCGGCGGAGATCGAGCCGATGTTGACCACGGCGCACCCGCGGTCTTTGTCCGCGGCCTTCTGCTCGATCATCCAGCGCCCGGCGTCGCGGGTCAGGAACCAGGGCCCCTTCAGGTTGATCGCCATGAGCCAGTCGAACGCGCTCTCGTCGACCTCCATGATGTCCTTGCGCTCGCGAGGCGCGACCCCCGCGTTGTTGACGAGGAGATCCAGGCGTCCGTATCGGGAGCGAACGGCGTCGAGCAGCGCCTCCCGGCCGGCATCGGACGCGACGTCAGCTTGAACGTAGGTCGCGCCGTCGCCGAGGGTCTGCAGGACAGGGGAGATGGCGCTGGCGTCCCGGATGCCGTTGACACACAGGGCGTAGCCCTCCTGTGCCAAGGCGGTGGCGATACCGAGCCCGATGCCACGGGTGCCTCCGGTGACCAGGGCGACGGGTCGTGGGTCGCTCATGACTTCTCCGGTCCGAAGAAAGCGAGGTACGGACCCTCGCCTGCGAGACGTTGGATGTACAGCGCCGCCTCGCGGAGGTGGTAGTCGCCCCACATGCAGGCCTCGCCGCACGGCACCACCGCGTCGTCCGGGACGGTGTCCCAGCCGTTTGGCCGGTGATACACCGCGTGCAGCAGGAGCCCTTCGTGGTCCGGGTCGGTGGCCAGGTACGGCTCGTCGAGCAGCGTCCGCATCACCGTCAAGCCGGCCTGGACGTATCGGTCTCCATCTTCGCCGTGCTGCCCGAGCCAGCGGCCGAGGCGCAGGAGCCCCTGGGCCGCGATGGCGGCGGCGGAGCTGTCGACGGGTTCGTGTTCGTTGAACGGATCGGCGGGGCGGTCACGCCAGCCTTCGAGGTGGGCGAGGCCGGGGGCGCCCGTGTCCCAGTAGGGGACACCGTTCGTCGGGGTGTGCTCGAGGTAAAAGTCGCAGGCCGCCCGCGCCGCGCGGGTCATCACGCTGACGATCTCCTCGCGCCCTCCCAGATTCACCAGGTCGTTGTCGGGCACCGTGTCGAGGAACTCGAGCTCCTCGGGGTAGCCGAGCATCACCCAGGCGAGGCCGCGGGTCCACGTCGAGAAGGGCGAGTACCCCTGCTGTGTGCTGGCGCAGCGGTACTGACCGTCGGCCGGATTGAAGATGCTCTCGTGGGCGACCCGCCCGCGGGTGTCGTAAGCGTCCCGTCCGTCCCCGTAGTACACCGCGTACCGGGCCGTCGTCTTCGCGTGCTCGACGAGGCGGGCGAGCAGGTTGATGCGCGCGTCACCTTCGTCCATGAGGGCATGCCCGAGGCGCCAGGACAGGGCGAGGGCGCGCAGCGTGCGCATCGTGTCGGCGAACAGGGAGTGGGGACCGTTGAAGGAGTGAATGAACCCTGACCCGCAGGACGTGGGGCTCCAGCGGCGGGCTTGCACCGCGCCGCTGCATTTCAAGGCGAGCTCGTAGAAGGCGCGCTCCCAAGCGGATTCGGTGAGGCGTCCCTCGTTCATGAGGCGCCACAGGTTCCCGTAGGTGCTTACGTTGTTGAACCCGTGGTCGTGGACCCCCATATGGGTGACGTGGGAGGCCATGAGGTCCCGCGTGCGGTCACGACCGATCTGGAGAAACGCTCCGTCGTCGGTGGCGTCGTACTGGAGGATCGCCGATCCGTACTGGAAGCCCTGGGTCCACTCTGTCCAGCCCTGGGAGGTGTATTGACCCTTGGAGGTGAAGACCGGAGAACCCTGCTGATTCGCGGTGTTCTCCTCGATGGAGAGGAGCTTCGCACCCGAAAGAGACCACAACCGCTCGAGGGCGGCGGCGAAGTCAGAAGGGCGGAGCGCTTGATCGATCTGGATCATGGGGTTTGGATGTGGGTGTTCGGTCGCTTGGGCGACATTCTGCCACAGGAGTCCTCGGTGAACATCAAGCCTCAGAGCGAGTGCCGTTGGGATTGCGTCAGCCTCGGGGAAGTGATGCTCCGTCTCGACCCGGGCGAGGATCGGATCTCGCGGGCGCGGGGGTTCCGCGTCTGGGAGGGGGGCGGGGAGTACAACGTCGCGCGCGGGTTGCGACGGTGCTTCGGGCTCGCCACGACCCATGTCACCGCGATCGTCGACAACCCCGTCGGGCGCTTGCTCGAGGACCTCATGCTCCAGGGAGGTGTGGACCTCTCTCATGTGGAGTGGACGCCGTTCGACGGTGTCGGCCGGGACGCCCGCGTCGGGCTGAATTTCACCGAGCGCGGGCACGGAGTGCGCGCCGCGCTGGGGTGCTCCGACCGGGCGCGGACGGCGGCGTCGCTGATGGAGCCTGGCGTGGTCGATTGGGACGTCATCTTCGGTGACGAGGGCGCCCGCTGGTTTCACACCGGCGGCATCTTCGCGGCGCTGTCCGAATCCGCCGCCGCGGTCGCGAAGGAGGCCATGGAGGCGGCGCGTCGCCACGGGACGATCGTCAGCTACGACCTCAACTACCGGCCGTCTCTGTGGAGCGCGATCGGCGGTCCCTCGCGCGCCCAGGAGGTCAACAAGGAGCTGGCGCGTCACGTCGACGTCATGCTGGGAAACGAGGAGGACTTCACCGCGTGTCTCGGGTTCGAGGTCGCGGGGGTGGACGCGAACATGTCGCATCTCGATCCGACGGCGTTCGGTGAGATGATCGCCCGTGCCGTCGCCGAGTATCCCAACTTCCAGGTCGTCGCGACGACGTTGCGGGACGCGCGGACGGCGACCAGGAACGACTGGGGGGCCGTGTGCTGGGATGGGGGAGCGCTCCACGTCGCGGCGACGCGCGCGGACCTGGAGATCCTCGATCGGGTTGGTGGAGGCGACTCGTTCGCCTCCGGTTTGGCGTTCGGATTTCTGTCGGGCAAGGACGCGGCGTACGCGGTCGAGTGCGGCGCGGCTCACGGCGCGCTCGCCATGACGACGCCGGGGGATACGTCGACGGCGACCCTGGCCGAGGTCGAGCGTGTGATGGCGGGCGGCGCAGCGCGCGTCCAGCGCTGATGACCGCTGAGCCGCGGATCCTGCAATTCGGTACGGGGGTGTTCCTCCGCGGGCACTTCGACTGGATGCTGCAGCGGGCCAGGGACGCCGGGTGCTGGGACGGCTCCGTCATCGGGGTCAAGCTGACCTCCCGCGGCGAGCTGGCCCTCGCCGGGCACGCCTCCTATCCGTTCACCTCCCGTGGCCTGGTTGCCGGGGTCTCGCTCGAAGAGCACTCCAAGGTCTCCGTCGTCGAGAGCTGGTTGCATCCGTATGAATCGTGGTCCGTGGTACTGGGGACGGCGCGGCTGTTGTCGCTCGACGTCGTCGTCTCCAACAGCACGGAGGCGGGGATCGCTTACGCGCAAGCGCCTCCGCCCGGGACCTGTCCGGACCCGTTCCCCGCCAAGCTGCTCGCGTGGCTCCACATGCGCTTCGAAGCGCACCCGAATCGGGAGGTGACGGTCCTGCCGCTCGAGCTGGTGGATGACAACGGCGCGCGGCTCCGAGAGGTCGTCGAGCGCTATGTGGACGACTGGTGCCTGGGGGCGGCCTTCGGTGTCTGGCTGCGCGACCGGGTCACCTTCCGGTCCACGTTGGTGGACCGGATCGTCACCAAGCCCGGCCCGGGAGACGATCCCCTGCTGGTGATCGCTGAGCCCTACCACCTGCTAGCCATCGAGGGGGACGACAGCTTGGAAGAGCGCCTCCCCTTGCGCGCGTCCGGGCTCAATGTGGCGTACACCGATGACCTGGATTCCTACCGCACCCGCAAGGTTCGGGTGCTGAACGGCTCCCACCATGTCATGGTGTTCCTCGGTCTCATGTCGGGGAAGGGGAACGTGAAGGAGTGCATGGACGACCCCACCGTGTCTGGGTTCTTGGAGCGCGTGATCCTGGGGGAGGTCATCCCTACCATCGACGGAGCCGATGGGGAACTCCGGGCATACGCGGAGACCACATTCGATCGCTTCCGCAATCCGCACCTGGACCACCGCCTCTCCGCCATCGCGCTCAACTCCTGCGCCAAGGTCCAGGTGCGTTTGTTGCCGACCATTAAGGACGTGGTGGCAGCGGGCGGCGCCGTTCCTGAAGGGCTGGCGCTCGCGGTCGCGGCTTACTGCGCCTACGATCATGAGGGAGACGGCTGCGAGGTCGAGCCCGTGCGCGCTGCGTGCGCGCAGGTGCCGGGGCTCGCGGCGGCCATTGAGGGCGCGCTGCGTGACCTGGAGGCGCTCGGCCCGCTGGGGGCCATGAAGAAGGTGCTTGATTCATGAAGTGTGTGATCCTCGACGAGCCGAACAGCTTTCGCCTGGACGAACGGGACGTGCCCGATCCGGGGCCGGGCGAGGCCCTCGTTCGCATGGTCCGGATGGGAATCTGCGGCACGGACCTGCATGCCTTTCAGGGCGACCAGCCGTTCTTCAGCTACCCGCGGATCATCGGCCACGAGCTGGCGGGTGAGATCGCGGCGGTGGGGGAGGGCGTGGACGGGTTCGCTACCGGAGATCCGGTGGTGGTGTTGCCCTATCTCGCCTGCAAGGAGTGCATCGCCTGTCGCAGGGGACGACCCAACTGCTGTGAGCGCATTCAGGTCATGGGCGTGCACGTCGACGGCGGCTTGCAGGAGTACGTCCCTGTCCCGGCCGATCACCTCATCCCGGCGCCTGGACTGGATTGGGATCGCCGGGCGCTCGTCGAGTGTTTGTCTATTGGCGCCCACGCGGTCCGTCGCGCCGCCCCGGAGGACCAGGAGAATGTGCTCGTCATCGGCGCTGGCCCTATCGGGCTGGGGGTGCTGCAGTTCGCCCGTCAGCGCGGCGCTCGCACCATCGCCCTCGACCTGAACTCCGAGCGCCTGCGGTTTTGGACCGAGCAGCTCGGCGGCGGCGACGTCGTCGGGCCCGATGACGACGCGCCCGCGCGCATCCGCGAGCTCTGCGGTGGTGATATGCCGACGTGCGTCGTCGACGCGACGGGGCATGTGGGATCGATGTGCGGAGCCCTCGACTTCGTCGCCCACGGAGGGCGTCTGGTGTATGTCGGTATCAGCAAGGAGAAGTTCGGCTGGAACCACCCCGAATTCCACATGCGCGAGACCACCCTGCTCGCGTCGCGGAACGCGACCCGCGAGGACTTCGTCTCCGTCATGGACTCCCTGCGGGATGGCGTTGTCCAGGCGTCTTGCTTCGTCACCCACCGGACGTCGATCGACGACATCGTCGGACGTTTTGAGAGCTACCTCGATCCCGCGACCAAGGCGGTGAAGGCCCTGATCGAGTTCTGATCGTCAGCGGATCTCGAGGACGCGCTTGATGTGCGCCACGTAGCTGGTGGCGCCGGCGGCCTGGCCGAGGGCCAGGGCGTCCTGCTTGGATTGGCCCTGGAGCCAGTGTGCGCGGCAGGCGAACAGGGCGCCGACCCGGTTGCTGGACCCGCAGTAGACCACGGTGGCGGCGCCGCCCGACTCCTTCAGGGCATGGTCCAGCTTCTTGGTGTTGGCGAGGTCGAGACCGTCGCCGCCGTCGACCGGGATGCGTACGAAACGCGCCCCAAGCTGCTTCGC
>Ga0310342_100003786_pt1 | contig 10021 bp, 7 predicted proteins | sample S15DNA20500_MG_FD_206155 | JGI IMG/M metagenome (GOLD analysis project Ga0310342, IMG submission 206155) | Marine microbial communities from station ALOHA, North Pacific Subtropical Gyre - S1503-DNA-20-500_MG | ecosystem: Environmental > Aquatic > Marine > Oceanic | place: Pacific Ocean: North...
CGCTGACGTAACGCTGAGATGCTCTCCCCCAAAATCTCCTGGTAGAGCCAGAGATCGCCGCTATACGCCAGGCAGCGGAAACCTTTCTGGTACAGATTATCGCATTCATCCAGGCTCATCCCCATGTAGCCAGCTGCTTTTCCGGCAGCCCGGGCAACGGAGACGACGCGATCCACGGCAGCCTGGAAATCGGGGTGTTCAAACTGACCCGGGATGCCCATGGAATTGCTTAGGTCGGTCTGGCCGATCCAGAGTACGTCAATCCCGTCGACGGCCGCGATCTGCTCCACGTTCTCTAAGCCGGTGACGGTTTCGATTTGGGCAATCAAGAGGGTCTCATCGTTGGCGCTGGTCATCTTATCGACGGCATCGCCACTCTCGTAGTTGTCGTGCGAGACTCCAAAAGCGCCGCCCCTGCGGCCCACGGGTGGATACTTGGCATACTGGACCAGGTTGGTTGCCTGCTCGGCGTCTTGGACCATCGGTACCATGATTCCCATGGTGCCCATATCAAGAACGCGGGCGACGAATTGATAATCGGTAGCAGGGATGCGAACGAGCGGGACAATGTTGGCCGCCACGGTCGTAGCCAACAGCATTCGAATGGTTTCGATCGACCAGCCCGTATGTTCCATGTCGAAAAGGACGAACTCGGCGCCGCTGGCGGCGGCCAGGCGGCCGATGCCAGTCGTATTAAACTCGAAGACCATGGTGCCGATGGAGAGGCCACCATCACGTAGGGTCTTCTTTACTTGGTTGGTACGCATGGTGTGTAGAAATCTCCTGAAGCAATGATAGTGGCCGGGTCACGTTGCGACGAGGTGTCAGTTTCCTGATTCAGGCGTTTGTGGTCAACTAGGTGTTCAGGAATTCGTACGCCAAGAAGCTGGAAAGCGAGGAGTTGTATGGGCCGGGGAACAGCATTTGCAAAGCAAGAGTACAGTGACCGGCGGAGACGACTAGCTGCGGAGTTAGAAAGAGATGCCGTGGCCGTGCTGGCCGGTAGAATCCATACGGGGGCTTTTGACATCTTTCGACAAAACAATGAGTTTTTCTACCTTTGTGGTGTGGATGCCCCCCAAAGTTACCTGCTGATCCAAGGCCAGACAGGGGAATCGACGATCTATTTACCTGGACGTGACGCCAAGATGGAGCGGAGCGAGGGCCTCATGATGAATGCAGACGAGCCGGATGCGGCCCAGTTACAAACGGGTGTCGAGCAGGTTCGGCACTACAATCAACTTGCGAACGATTTGTCCGGTTGTAATTTGATCTATACACCGTTGGCCCCCGGTGAGGGCCAGCAGATGTGCCGTGACACGGTAGGCCACGGTCGAGAGGCCAATCGGCTAGATCCGTGGGACGGTTCGCCGTCTCGGGAAGAGGCTTTTTTAGTCGGCTTGCAGGATAATAGCTGTGATGCAGAGATGCGGGACCTCTTGCCACACCTGGATCGCTTGCGGGGGTGTAAGTCGGGCGCGGAAGTTGAGGTCATGCGGGTGGCGGGAAAACTGGCTGCGGCGGCCGTAAAAGCGGCGATTCAATCGACGGCGATAGGACTCTACGAGTATCAGTTGGCCGCCGTAGCGGAATATATTTTTCGGGTCAACGGTGCCCAGGGAGGCGCGTACCGTCCAATCGTCGCCTCGGGAAGCAATATTTGGAACGCTCACTATTATCGCAATAACGAGGTCTTGTGTGACGGCAATCTGGTCCTGATGGATTATGCCCCGGACTACAGTTATTACACCAGTGACATTGGGCGAATGTGGCCGGTCAACGGTCTCTATTCCCCCTGGCAGCGAGAACTCTATGGCTACATCGTCGAGTACCACAAGGTTCTGTTGGGCCTGATCCGGCCTGGCCGTATGGCCCTGGAAGTTGAAGAGGAAGCAGCTGCCCTCATGCGACCCGTAGCCGAGGATACCGACTGGTCCAATCCCAGTTTTCGACGGGCCGCGCTGAACACGCTTGAGTTTCACGGACATCTCTCCCATGGAGTAGGAATGGCCGTTCACGATGTCTGGAACTATCGCGAAGAAGCGTTGCGGCCGGGTGTTGTCTTTGCCCTCGATCCACAAATGTGGGTCCAGGAAGAACAGCTCTACTTCCGCGTGGAAGACACCGTTGTCGTGACGGAAACGGGATGTGAAAATCTTACCTCGGAAGTTCCGCTAGAACTTGATGAGATCGAAACACTCATGGGTGAAGTGGGCTTGTTGCAAAAACTGCCACCGATGATGCCAAAATAGCCTCGTTCTAACGGAGAAAATGAACGCTCGAGGAACTCCTTAGGGCGAATATTGTCGTTGTCGCAGAGGGGTGACAAATGGTAAAGTGAGGCCCGTCGACCCCGTATCGTTAGAGGAGCAAGGTGGTGACAGCAGAGGAGTATAAGCTGGAGAAGGCCGATGCAGCGCCTGTGGCGGACAGTTTGCCCCCAACCCCCTTGCAGCGTGGCAGGGCAGTTCGGGTAACGTCGCTCGATGCCTATCGTGGCCTGATTATGATCGTGCTGGCAGGAGGTGCCTTCGGGTTGCGGCAGGTGGCTGCGAAACAGCCCGACGATGGTACCTGGCAGCAGGTCGCCTTTCACTTCAGCCACCCAGAGTGGATCAGCCAGTTCGGCTGGATCGGGGTCTCCTTCTGGGACCTGATTCAACCGGCGTTCATGTTTATGGTGGGTGTGGCGGTTCCTTTTTCGGTAGCCCGACGAAAAATGATGGGGCAAGCCGACTGGAGACGCACGGTGCACTGCATTTGGAGATGTTGCGTGCTGGTCGCGTTGGGTGTCTTCTTGGCTTCCACTTCGTCGCCGCAGACGCATTTTGTCTTTACCAATGTGCTTGCGCAAATCGGACTGGGCTACGGCTTCGTCTACCTGATTTCAGGATATCGGGTACGACTCCAGGTCGCAGCGCTAGTCATGATTCTGGTCACCAGCTGGTCCCTGTTCGTTTTTCTTGAACCAAGTCGAGGTGAGGAGTTTGATAAGGACCAGGTCGTGGCGATGCAACAACCAAAGTTCAAGCCGGTGATCCGGTTTTCTCCCTGGGTAAAGGGTGATAACGTGGCTTCCACGGTAGACCGAAAGCTTCTCAACGCTTTCCCCAGACCGGACGGTAAGGCGTTTGAGACTAACGGGGGCGGGTATCAGACGCTCAATTTTCTGCCATCGATCGGCACCATGCTGCTAGGGTTGCTGGCAGGTGGGTTGCTGCAGAGTCGGGTCGGCAAGTGGAAGAAACTAATGTACCTGCTGTTGGCGGGCGCCGCCTGTCTGGCTATCGCTCTACCAATGGGCTGGTTTGTGTGTCCCATCGTAAAACGTATTTGGACGCCGTCGTGGGTGCTCTTCAGTGGCGCCTGGGTGCTCTGGGGCCTGGCAGTCTTCTACCTGCTGTTCGATTTGCTACCACTCAAGTGGCTCGCGTTTCCGATGGTGGTCGTGGGCATGAACTCCCTGGTGATGTACATGATGGGCCAATTGCTGCGACCGTGGATAACGCGCATGATGTCGATTCATTTGGACTGGGTCGTCAGCCCTCAGTCGACCTTTGGAAAATATGTCTCGGTTTACCAATACGGCACGGCGTTACTGGCGATGTGGTTCATTTGCTATTGGATGTACCGTAAGAAACTCTTTATCCGAGTTTAGTGGGGAAGTTGGCGGGCCGATTGACAACACGCCACCGGATGAGAACCGAAATGGAAAACATCACGGCGGCGAATTGTCGGGTGATTTAGTATTGTTCGGTCGCAATCTTTACCAACCGCTGGCGTGACGGCCTGGAAAATAGACGAAACGTTGGCTCAACATCGCCCAGCGCCGTTGCTTTGGCATCCAAACCGGCAACACTTTTGTCTGACCCCGACGTTGCACTTCGTCGTTAGACCATTCTGAACGGATTTGTTGACAACGGCGGGCAATTTCCTCGGGCGTCGGCATATCAAAGTTATTCTTCATCAGATTGTCCTTTCTGAAAAGTTGGACCTTTTGCAGCCAACGGAGATTAGATGCAAACGGGGTGCCAAAGCCAGAAAAAGGGCGTTTGGTACACCTAACACGTGACATGAACGGGAGTTAGGTTTTCCTTGGAAGAGGGTCTCGAGAAGTGCCATCATGTAGTAAATTGCGACGGGTGACTTTCAATGGGTGTAGCGTAACGCTACAACGATGCTGCCCCTTGAGAAGGGTATAAATGAGTGCCCTTGAGACCAAGATGCGGAGTGCCAGCTACCCCAAATGTCGACGATCCAAAGCGAATCCGACTTGGCTCTCCGACTGGGCCTCACGTGGCCTGAAGTGAACGAACAGGCCCGTACCGCTGGCTCACGGTACCATGTTTACCCGTTGATGATGGGCCAGAAGAAACGTTGGATTGAAGCCCCCGACGCCGAGCTCAAGATCTTGCAGCGCAGACTGCTTGACCGGTTGTTGTATCAATTGGAGCCGACAGTTTGGGCTCATGGTTTTATCCGGGGGAAGTCAATCGCCTCGAACGCCGCCCAGCATTGTGGTCGTCAGTGGGTTGTAAATTTGGACATAAAGGATTTCTTCCCCTCGGTCTCGCGACAGCAACTTGTGGAGGTGTTGGCTGAACTGCTTCCAGACGAAAGAGAATGTGAACTGGTCGCAGACCTTGTGACTCGCCGAGGTCGCCTGCCTCAGGGAGCCCCGACCAGTCCCCATCTGGCAAATTTGGCGGTCCGGTCGATGGATCACCGCCTAAACGAGATGGCCCGAACCTTTGACTGGACTTATACTCGCTATGCCGACGACATGAGCTTCTCGGGTGACGCGGAACCCCGCTCGATCTTATCCAGAGCAAGGAGGATCGTGTCGGCAGAGGGATTCAACCTTTCGGAGCGAAAAACGACCATGCGAGGGCAGCATCAGCGGCAAAGCGTGACCGGCCTGGTGGTCAATGAAAAGGTGGCTTTGCCTCGGGAAAAACGGCGCAGGCTAAGAGCCATGTTGCATCGCTTGGAGAGACCGGGCGAGCTTGACTCGGGCATGGTGGAATCACTGGCGACGATTAACGGCCACCTGGCCTTCTTGGCCATGGTGTCACCCACTGAGTTCGCGGAGCAGCGTGTGCAACTGGCGGCTCTTTTAAAGGCGTCCGATTAGTGGCGTAGAAAAATAGGATTCCGGCAGGTACAACTTTACGTCCCGGAGCGGGTTGAACAGCGGACGTGGTAGTCCGCTATCAGGTGAGTGTCCTTCGCGGGTGTTCCCTTTGGGAAGACAATTCGCTGCCAGCGACCGTGGAGGACAAAACGAGCCGCTTAAGTAGCGGACTACCACGTCCGCTGTTCCAACGAAATGCGAAGGGACCTGAGTGGTGAACCAGGGCGAAACACCCCAGACTGTCTCTCCTTTCACTTGGATAGTGAAATGATGGACAAAAATAGCTAAAGTTGTACCTGCCGAAACAGGTGAAGACAGCTTATCGCTGCGATGGCGTTCTGTAAAGTAGCGACTTTCAGCGATTACGGTCGGTCCGTCGCGGGAGCCTCTTTGGCTTGGCGTATTGCTTTACGTTTTTGAACGAGTTGCTCGATGCTTTCCAAGTCATCACGAGGTGTGGCCTGGATCAACTTTTGCGTGTAATCCTCTTGCGGATTCGCATAGATGCTTTCGGAGGGACCGAATTCGACGAATTGTCCGTCATTCATGACGGCCATCATGTCGGACATGAATTTCACCACGCTTAGATCGTGGCTAATGAAAATGTAGGTTAGGTTGCGACGATCTTGAAGGTCATTGAGAAGGTTTAAGACTTGCGCTTGGATGGACACATCGAGAGCCGAGACGGACTCATCACAGACGATGAACTCGGGTTCTACGGAGAGGGCGCGGGCAATGCAGATCCGCTGCCGCTGACCGCCGGAGAATTCGTGTGGATACCTGGAGAGGTGTTCAGGTAACATGCCAACCTCGGCCAGTAAACTCGCGGCGAGGGCGATGCGGTCCTGTTTCGAGGTGCCGATACCGTGGATAGCCATTGGTTCGATGAGCGCCGTTTGGATGGTCATGCGGGGATTCATCGATCCGTAGGGATCCTGGAAGATAATCTGCATTTGGCTGCGAAAGTTCTGCAGTTTCTCACCGCGCAAAGTTTGAATCTCGTGGCCATCGTAGCTCATTGTCCCGGCGGTGGGTTGCACCAGTCTCGTGAGGGCCCGCCCGGTCGTGGTTTTGCCGCAACCACTTTCGCCAACCAGTCCAAGTGTTTGACCACGGTAGATATCGAAGCTGACTCCGTCCACTGCTTTTACGTGATCGACAACTCGCATCAAAAGGCCTTGTTTGACCGGAAAGTGGACCTTCAGGTCCCGCACGCTGAGCAGCGGGGAGGTGTCGTCGCTAACGTTTGAAGCGCCCTCTCCGTAAGCGGTTGTAGCGTCTTGGTAGCCAAGTTGTTCCAATTCGGCCTTGGGATGCAACAAGCGGCCGCGCCCATACGTTCTAAAGAAGTCGAGCTGTTTAGCGGAGACCGGTTTCTCGATAATTTGCACTGAGCCGTCTTCGTTCTCTTGGGTCTCCATGAAATCGGACACGGTTGGCAAACGTTTAAATTCGGTATCCAGGCGAGCACGACAGGAAAGCAATCCCTTGGTATAGGGATGTTGAGGATTTTTGTAGACCGAAAGGACATCACCCTGTTCAACGATCTTGCCTTGATACATGACGACGACATCATCGGCGATCTCTGCGATGACCCCGAGGTCGTGCGTGATAAACAAAACGGCCATATCACGTTGATCTCGTAGTTCCCGGATCAGGTCCAGGATTTGTTTTTGAATGGTAACGTCGAGTGCGGTCGTCGGTTCATCGGCAATCAGCAGTTTCGGGTTACAGGAGAGCGCCATGGCAATCATGACTCGTTGTTTTTGTCCGCCGGACATTTGGTGAGGGTAGTAGTGGATGCGTGCTTCCGGATCGGGGATACCGACTTCCGTAAATAACTCGACCGTGCGAGCCATGGCGGCCGACTTATCGAGTTGTTGATGGTGAATAATTGCTTCCATGACTTGGTGCCCGACCTTGTGGACTGGGTTGAGCGAGGACATGGGTTCTTGGAAGATCATGCTGATCTCTGAGCCGCGGATGTGGCGCATTTCGGCTTCTGTCAACTGGACGAGGTCCTGCCCGATAAAGGAAATCTTGCCGTTGTGGACTTCCGCTGTCGCCGCCAGCAGTCTCATGATAGTGAACGAGGTGACTGATTTTCCGGACCCGGACTCTCCCACCACTCCCAGGGTATGGCCCGGTTTGATTTGAAAAGAGACATCATCAACCGCCTTCACCACACCACGGTCCGTGTGGAAGTAGGTCATTAGATTTTGAACGTCGAGGATCGTGGACATGATAAATCAGTTCTTTGGGTCAGCCAGGCGAGGGTCTGTGGATTCCTGGATTCCTTCGCCGATCAGGTTGTAGGCCAGGACTGTCAGGAAAATGGCAATTCCCGGGAACAAGAGTTGCCAGTAATATCCCGACTGGAGTGTTTCTTTGCCCGAATTGAGAACAGTGCCCCAGCTGGGGTTTGGAGGCGGAGCACCAAATCCAAGTAAACTTAATCCCGCTTCAATGAGAATTGCTGCGGCAATTCCAAATGCGATCGGTACCATCACCGGTGCCAGGGCGTTCGGAAGAATATGTCGGAAGATGATCCGTCGCCGGCTAACGCCCAGGCAGCGAGCCGCGGCCACGAATTCCGATTCGCGTAGTTTGAGGAACTCGGCTCGCGTCAACCGCGCCATGCTAGTCCAACCGGTAAGTCCAAGCACGATCATCATATGCCAGATGGTTGGCTGGTCGATAACGGCGATGAGTGCAAGAATTAGGACGAGGCTCGGCATGCACATCACGAGCTCGATGATACGACTGAGCACAATATCGACCCAGCCACCGACATATCCGGCAAAGGCACCGACCGCAATACCAAGGATCGCGGCAATACCGGTGGAAACAAAGCCAACAAGCAATGCTATTTTTGTGCCATGGACCATGCTGGCAAAAATGTCGTAGCCCGTTTTATAGGTACCGAACCAGTTTGTTCGACTGGGTCTGCCGTCGGAACCAAAGGGATTTCCAGCTTCCCCATTTCCCCATTCATTACTTCGCACGGGGCGGTAGGGATCCTGGTAGACGAGTGGCCAAATGGCCCAACTTTGGGGATCTTTTCGTTTTAGGTTGCGGGGATAAACTCGCCGGAAACGGTCCTTTTGGAAAATCGGGTTTTCCCAGTTGGTGTTAAAGTAGCCCATGCAGGGGAAATAGATGTTCCCTTTATACTTGCAGACGATCGGTTTGGTTCCTGCGATCATCGGAGAACAGATGGCGACCAGAGAAAGGAGTCCGATAAAATACAGGGCAAACATAGAGAGTCTGCGGCGCCGGTAGCGTTGCCAGGCTTCTCTCCAGAAACCGGGTGAAGGTGTCGTTTTGGTGTCTGCGCTGTCGGACATGGTTGCTTATGTGTAACTGATACGTGGATCGACAAAGACGTACAAAATATCTGCCAGTAACTGCCCCAGAAGGGTCAGGATTGAAAACATCAAGGTTAAGGCCATCATGGTCGGATAATCCCGAGTTCCAATCGAGAAGAAAAATAGCTCTCCCATGCCGGGCCAATTAAAAATCTGTTCCAAGATGATCGCGCCGCTAAGGAGGCCGGGCAAGGTGAGTCCCAGCAGCGTAACAAAGGGAATGAGCGTATTGCGGAAGGCATGATGTAGAAGGATACGGACCGGTCCAAGACCCTTTGCTTTTGCAGTTCGGATGTAGTCCTGCTGGATGACTTCTTCCATATTTGCCTTCACGAATCGACAGTAATAAGCGAGGGCTCCATAGGTAAAACAAGTGACCGGCAAAATCATGTGTGTGAGCGAATCCCAGGCTTGGCCCATTGAGGACATCATGTCATGATCGGAACTTGTGTTACCGAAGAGCGGTAGCTCGAGCCACGTATCCCGAAAATGGACTGCGAAAATCAGTTGCAAGAAGAGCGCAGCAACGAACGAAGGAAATGAATAGAGCATGTACAGCAGGAAGCTGAGGCCACGCTCATCTGGTTTTCCGCTCCGCACAGTCGTGAATAGACCCATAGGTATCGCGAGCAGATAGGTTAGGATCAACGACGTGACTGAAAGCTGCAGAGTGGGCCAGATGCGCTGCTTGATCAGGTCGACTACGGGTTTCTTTTGCGAATAGCTGTGACCGAACTCAAGCGAAGCGGCATTGCCCAGCCAGGTAAAGTAGGCCTGATACCAGGGCTTATCCAGTCCATAGATCTCGACCATCCGCTGGATGTCCGCCTTGCTAGGCATCTTGCTCGGATCCATCATCGCGGGGTCCGTATCAAGAGGGCTACCCGGCATATTCCGAATCAGACCGTAGATCACGAACGTGATTAGCATCAGGGTGAGGACCCCGATGAAAAATCGGCGAACTAGGTAACTGACCATCTACCTTCCTTGCCTTCGTTCGAGAGTTCGCTTCCTGCCTGGCCGCATGTGCGGCAATGGTCTCTATTGGGACGTGGGCGACTTGAAAATACTGCCCTCCCCAGGACCGTAGTTATAGGGTCCACGGGCACTAAAGTTCACACCACGAAGGTTGTTATTGAAGGCAAAATAGGCATTTCGGAAATACAACCAGGTGTAGGGCTGGTCGTCGTAGAGTAACCGATGGATTTGCCGATAAATTTCTTTGCGTTTTTCGAGGTCCAGTTCGTATTTACCCTGCTGGAAGAGCTCGTCGATGTTGGGATTGCTGTAGCAGACGTAATTGCGACCACTGTCGATCGCTTTGGTTGCCCACAAGTTGTCGCTCGTGTCCGGGTCGGTCCCCGTGCCCCAGCCACCGAGCTGTGCATGGAATTTGTGGTCGCGGGCCATCTGTTGAAGAACCGTGAATTCCGCGGCTCGAACGTTGCAAACAATGCCGACTTGATCAAGATTTTCTCTCAGTAATTCGCAAAGCAAGACGCGATCGGGTCGATTGCTG
>Ga0310342_100003787_pt1 | contig 10019 bp, 8 predicted proteins | sample S15DNA20500_MG_FD_206155 | JGI IMG/M metagenome (GOLD analysis project Ga0310342, IMG submission 206155) | Marine microbial communities from station ALOHA, North Pacific Subtropical Gyre - S1503-DNA-20-500_MG | ecosystem: Environmental > Aquatic > Marine > Oceanic | place: Pacific Ocean: North...
CACGCCGCCTCGTACCCTACATCACCCGGTTGATCGAACAGGGCCATGTTGATACAGGCTTGAAATACATCGATCAAAATCGTGAGTTGTTACGCGAGGATTACGAATACACGAAACTCCTCAACCTGGAAGCAACGCATTTCGCCCAACGCGGCGATACTCGAAAGGCTGAAAGGCGATACCGCAAAGCCGTGGAACTCGACCCCAATTCGGCCGTCGCTCACCTGAATCTGGGAGTCTTTTTAGAGGACAACGATCGTTATGATGAAGCGATGGCTGAATTTCTCAGAACCGTTAAACTCGATCCCACGTTGGCCGAGGGCCAGGTCAATTTGGGCGTGGGACTGCAGCGAATTGGCCGCGATGAAGAGTCAATGAAGGCATTTCGCGAGGCAGTACGTCTTGACCCCGACATGGCCGCAGCACAAATGAACCTGGGAGCCTACGAAGCACGTCAAGGACGGTGGCACGAAGCAGAACGACGATACCGGTTAGCCATCAAGTGTGATCCCACTCTGGCAATGGCCCATTTGAATTTGGGAATGGCTAGCGAACGTGATGGACGACTGAAGCAAGCGATGACTGCCTACCGCGAGGCAATTCGCCAGTCACCGGATCTGGCCAGGGCCCATCTGCGACTGGGAAACGTGCTGTCACGTCAAAATCAATGGACCGACGCCTTAAAGGCTTTTCGCCGGGCTGTACAAACCGATTCTCAATTGACCGTTGCTCGGGTTCAACTTGGTGTTGCCCTGGAAAAGCTTGGACGAACCACGGAGGCGGCAGCTGCTTACCGAGAAGCATTGCGGGTAGATCCCGAATTAGCGATGGCTCAGAACAATTTAGCATGGCTGCTGGCCACCGCCTCTGATCTACACGATCGTGATGGCAAGGAAGCAGTGCGATTAGCCGAGAAAGCTGCCCGCTTAACCGAGTACAAACGGGCCGGCGTTCTCGACACCTTGGCTGCCGCCTATGCCGAGGCAGGTCGTTTTGAGGATGCTGTACAGACCGTTAACAAAGCCATCGATTTGGCTCGCTCTGCCGACCACTCCGAAGTGCTTACGAAACTCGAACAGCACCGCGACTTGTACCAGCAGGGGCAGCCATTGAGGACGCCGTCTCCTCCGCTCCAGTGAGATCGTGTGGCGTTTATTTGACATTACACCGAGGCAGTGTTTTTTGACGATGGTCAGCCTACCCAAGTCATCGTGGTTGCCGGTCCATCTCGACACAACCTGGGCATCAACGCGTAGAAACTCCGTGCTCGGTAATTGGCAGACCGCCCTGGAAACGATAATATCAGGTTCGGTAATGTGTCCGCCTGGAAAAGCACAATTGTTCCTGTCGACCGATTCAAAATCACCGATCAACTGCCTTGGCAAAGTGGTGATGGACTGCCTGTTTACACAAATCAATAGAATCACTCGATGAATCAACAACAACTCCGACAACGACTACAGGGATGTTACGTCACCATCCCAACCTTGTTCGAGGAAGACGGTCTGGGCTTGAACCTGCCGGGGATCGCCCGGCACGTCAAGTTCCTGATGGCCGGCGGGCTCCTCGAGGGTACCGGAGTCATTCTTTCTGGCGGAGGTGCTGGCGACTTCTCGACGATGACAATCGACGAACGTCTCAAGGTAGCTCACACGGTAGTCGAGGCCGCCGAGGGCCGGATTCCGGTGACCGTGGGTGCCCAGACCACCTGTACGGCCGAACTGGTAGAACTGGCGACAGCAGCCCAACAGATGGGAGCCGACTATATCCAGGTTTCTCCTCCGTTTTATTTCTCGCACACCGAGGAAGACTTCTTCGAATACATCACCGCGGCGTCCGAGGCAGCACCCGGGATCGGGCTGATCGTCTACAACACGTTCTGGACCAGCATGGGTGTTTCTCATGGCATGGTCCAACGCCTCGTCGGGCTGCCGAACATGGCGGGACTGAAATGGAGCAGCCCGGGAAATAAGTTCTTCGGGTTCGAACGGGTTATCCAGGAATTTGCGTCACAAGTTGCCATCATTGACAACCAGTTGAAGTTCGTCACCAGCCACATGCTGGGGGCCCGGGCAATCGAACTGCACATCTGCAATCACTGGCCCCAATGGGGTGTGAGACTCTGGCAATTGCTGGAAGAGAAACAGTATGAGCAGGTTCAGCAGGAACTGATGAACGTGGTGATGCCCTTCTACCGGCTCTGGGCCGAAATGGAAACCGTTACCAGCGGAGACGGGTATCTCGATAAACTCTGCATGGAGTTGGTCGGCCTGGATTCCAGCCGCTGTCGTCCTCCGACCCGCGACATACGGGACTCGTTCCGTAAGCAGGCCCGACGGATGTTAATTGATTGTGGAACCCCCAACGTGATCGAAGATGCCGGTCCCGGATCAGGACCATCATGAGCTGGGTGCGCTGACGTCTCAACCCTTCGACGGTGGATACTCGTGGCCGGCGTGCATGACCTGCGCGTCGGCTCTGACATGGACGGGGATGATTGGTGAACCCACGGAGGTCCTTAACAGGAGAGAGGTGACAAGAATCCTGCTGCCGTAGCTGTTAATCGCGGACATGATAGGCCTGGCTCAGAAAGCAAGCCAGCAACACCTGCGGAGCCTGTTGGCAATCAGGCTCAACTGCAGATAGTTGGAACACCCGATCATCTGGATACGTCATTCACGCCGCCGGTTCCGTCTGAAAAACCGCCTGCAGCAAAACCACCCACTGAACCAGGTTTTACAAATCGTTTTTTTCGACGAGTGGTTACCAATCACGGGAAAAAGATAAGGACCTCGCCATTGGCCAGCCACTTGATATCCAAATATTAAAAACAGTATGCCTCCCACGTAAATCCCCGCCGCCAGCCAGTCACCAGCCCACCGGTAGACCGTCGCCCGACTGTCCAGCAACACTTTCATTACCCGTGCACCCTCTACCAACACCACCTCTCCCTTGGTGTCTGTGACCCTCTGACTGACCCGCCCCCGCCGGTCAATCGTACAGGAAATTCCGCTGTTGGTGCAGCGCACCATGGGCAGCCCTGTGGCAATCGCCGTCAGTTGAGCCCTTTTTACATGTTGCCTTGGCTGTGACGATCGGCGAAACCGCTCCGTGTTGATCGGTGCGATCAGTAAATCCACATCGTGGGCTGCATAACGATTTGCCAGGTTGGGCAAGACATCTTCGTAACAAATCATCACGCCTAAACGGGGACCCGTGGCCAATTCAAATACCGTCGTCTCGCTGCCAGGTGTAATCGTCGGAATATTCCGGGACAGCCATCTAAAAATGCCCGTAACCGGCCACACCGCGGGCGTGTATTCGGCAATGGGCATCAAATATTGACGGCGATAAAACGTCACCGTGTCATAAGGTGTGATCATCACCGCCACATTAAATAACTCTTCACCGTCTTCTGATTGATCAAGACTACCAAATAAAAAGGGTAGCCGTATTCGCAAAATGACCGCCTTGACCCACTCGGTTAAATCATCCTCATAGCGAACCACACCGCGCACTGCGGTCTCCGGCAAAACGACCAAGTCAATGTCGGCCGATGATTGAGTAACCTGGTCAATCATACGATCGTAACGGGCAAGAATATCGGACCGTTTGGTGTGATCCGCCTTGTCCACTGACCGTACATACGGCTGAACCACCGCTACATGAAACGACTCCGCCTTAACCCTCGGGCCGCTCAGACGAATCATCCCACCCACACCAACCGCCAGCAACAACACCGGGCCGAGCAGGAAGGCAACGACGCAGGTTGGTCGGGTCGCCCTGCGCAACATCGCGATCATCGCTGCGTTGGTCGCTAACACCACCAGCGTCAACACCTCGGGACCTGCTAGAGCCGTCACCTGGGCCAACGCCAGCCAGTTCGCCGCAGGCTGTCCGAACAATGCCCAGGTCATAGCGATCGGCGACCGGCGAGCCACCAGTTCCGCCAGTGCCAACCCAAATGGCAGCGCCAAAAGTCCCACCGATTGACAACGAGAGGATCGAACCAACGCACATCCCAAGGATGGAATCACCATAAAAGCGGCTGCGTAGAGGCCAACGATCGGCAGCACCCACTCGAACCCCGGATACGCATAGCGTAACCAATGCATCGTGACCGCCGTGTAAACGCCATTGAACAAGGCAAGACACGCCAACGTGTGACCTAACCTCCGAGGCTGAAGAACCACGCCCACGGGAACCAACGCCACGAACACCAACAGCTCACAACCTTGAACCGATTGGGCCATGGAAAAGACAACAGCAGATGCAATGCAGGCACCTGCTGTTGTCATCATCGATTTGAATTTCACTTGCTGCAAATAAAATACCCGCCTGACAACCTTTCTACTTGATGTCTTTAAGGGGCACTTATTATAAGTCATCGTCGCCTGCGGACAAGAATCATTGGCGCCAATAAGACAGCCATGATCAGGGTTGACGGTTCGGGAATCGCCGCGATTCCCAAGGGAATTTCGTCCGCCTCCAATCCTGGCAAGTTGATCCTTCCCGCCGTGTATCCCGCCGTATCCACGCGGACCACCGCCAGTTCATTCAGACCAGGAGCCAGTACCCCCGTTAAGCCTTCTGGCGGCGTCGTCGGGATTCCTGCTTCCAAATGATTCAAGTAATTACCATGCAGCGGATCAAACAGTGCCCGATCGATCCCCGTAGCAATATGTAAATTGTCGTATTCAACCGGGAACTCATTTTGGTTGTCCACCAATACGGCCCATTGCCCATCCTCAAGCCGTTGGAAATCAGGGACCAGCGCCGCCGTTTCCAAGATTCCAATGTTGGCGCCGTTGAAAGTCCAGTTTCCCGACAGGATTCTATCACGAGCTTGTTTTGAAAACCAAGTAACGTTTGTCGACCCTCCCGCAGCAACATTACCACCAGAAAAATCAATCGTTCGAAAATTGTTCGTCGCCACAGTGAACGGCGGCGCCATCGGATTGCCCGTGGGCTTGGTTGGCACGTTGATATGCAAATCATTAGCCACCCGTCCGGTGTTGTTTCTGATCCTGCTGGTATGCGTGTAATCGGGCAATGCCATAACATCAGCCGAGGCCCACAGTACCAACATCCCACCAAACAATCCCCAAGTAACTCGCAACACTTTGACACTCATCATCATGACACCTCCTTTGAAATTGCCCCGCACAACATTGAAAATGCCGAAAATAACCAATCTGGATAACTGCAAACGTTTTGCACCGCTGATCTATTTGCAGTTGGCGTGCCAAACCGTTGGGAAAAACCAAAACACGAATAACCCCGTACAACACTCACATCTTGTTCCATGAACAGAACTGAGCTGTTTATCGGACTGTTTCAAAATCAGTTGCAGAATGATGCAGTCGTTCAATTTCGCCACGTACGTACGGTCCGAACATGGAAAACTCTCAGCGATGGAAAACCAACGTGGCGGTAAAATGTTTCTTAGCCATCGTCGATCCGGGACCGGGGCCACGAGCCTTTCTAACTGGGCCGTGACAGGCCGAAAACAGGTTCCTGGCCACGCCACTCCGCTGCCTCAACAATCAACAGCGGAACATCTTATTTCTTCAAGTAGAGGCAGAAATCAACCTATTCTTGACCGTTATCACGAGAATCGGCTTCCCGCAAACCAACCCGCCTGGTGCACAGCGCCAACAACACGTCATCAGAAAATGCTGCCGGATCGACCTGATGACCTGTATTTCGGTTCAGCGGAAATATGATAGGATCAGGACGTTGTTCCTGTGCTTCTGTTAACCATGTCTTTCCAAAGCGAGATGGCTTGATGGGTCTGGCTTCCATAGTCTGCTTATTGACAGGCATCCTGATTGGCTGTCTGCTGACGGTCTTGTTTTTTCGTCAAAAACAGAGATCCCTGGAAGATATCCGCCAGCAAGCTCGACGTGAAATGGAAAATGCCTTTGCAACGCTTTCCTTCAATGCGTTGCAGAAAAGTTCTGAGGAATTTCTCAAGCTGGCCAAAACAACCCTGACCGTCCAGACAGAAGCAGGAGAAGCCCAGCTCGACACCAAGAAAAAACTGATCGATGCACGGTTGGAAACCATGGGCAAGAGTCTGGAAGGGCTGCTCAAAGAAACCATCAAACTCAAGACGGGGCTGACATCCAGCCAAACGGAAACCAGTAAGCTCCGGGAAACCACCGCGGACCTGCGCAATGTACTTTCCAGCTCTCAAGCCCGGGGGCAATGGGGAGAAAAAATGGTTGAAGACATTCTCCACCTGGTTGGCCTTGTCGAACATATCAACTTTACCAAACAGAAGCAGGTAGAATCCGGCGAGAAGCCCGATTTCACCTTTCTGCTACCCAACCAAAAAAAGGTCAACCTGGATGCCAAGTTTCCCTTGGCCCACTACGAACGATTCGTTTCCGCCGACGACGCAGCCATACAGGAAAGGGAGAAAAAGCAATTTCTAAGTGATGTAAAAGGCCATATCAAGGATGTCGCTGATCGCGACTACATCAACCCTTCAGAAAACACTGTCGATTACGTGCTGGTCTTCATTCCCAATGAGAGCATCTATGCGTTCATTCACCAAAGCGATCCGGCAATTCTTGAATTTGCCTTACAAAAGAGAATCATCCTTTGTTCTCCGATCACGCTGTATGCCGTCGTCTCGTTGATTCACCAGGCCGTTTCCAATTTCGCCATGGAAGAACGTGCCGGAGAAATCATGAAACTACTTTCCGATTTCCAGAAACAATGGGACCTCTTTAAAGACGTCTTGGAAACCATGGGCAAAAGGATCGAGTCCGCTCAAAAAGAATACGAAAAACTCACCACCACCCGTACACGTCAGCTTGAAAAGCCGCTTAACAAAATTTCTGAAATCCGCTCGCATCAGGAGTCGGATCAACCCTTGCTTACCGCCACCGAATCGTCGGACGGCTGACGAGACGAACCAGCGAACCACCATGAAACAGATCTCCATTCTCGATGACCAGGAGTGGCCTGCGACGGGCTTCTCTTTTGAACTTCCCCTGCAACGGGACTCGACCGCCTTGGGGGTGATCGACGTACAGGATTATGCCCTGAACACCGATGGGCATCTCGCCCATACGGTCAGCCGGCACCAGCCTCAACTGCAACAGCACTTCTTGACACGCACCGAAGGCATGATCTCCAACATCCAGAGATTACAGGTTGCCTTCCGAGACCAGGACCGACGCGTGTTCTTTACCCGGCACGGGGCCCAGCTGCCCGACGGTTCCGACCTGGTGGAGCGCCGCCGTCGCCGCGAAAAAACGGCGCTGGCCGCTACCGACCAAGTGGCGGGCCACATGCCTACCAAGGGGGATGCCGGCTACGAGATTGATCAGCGTGTCACTCCTCTCAAGGGCGAATTAGTACTCGACAAGAATACCAGCAGCGCGTTCCATTCCTCACCGATCGATTTGTACTTACGGAATCTGCAGGTGGAGACCCTGATTCTGACCGGTGTGGCCGCCGACCAGTGCGTCCTGGCTACGGCCATCGATGCGGCCGATCGGGGTTTCCATGTGATCCTCGCGGCAGACGCTTGCGCCAATCTTGATCCCGGCAGCGCCCAGGCAACTCAAATTCTCTTCGGACGTGTCTGGGGTTACGTGATGACCACCGACGACATCCTCACGTGGTTATCCACTGGAGAACCACCAACACAGACCCGGATCCGTGTGTGATCTTCTCTTGTCGCTACACCCACCGTCTCCACGGCACTAATCGGTGTCCATTTCCAGACCCGCCACGCTCTGCCGTCGTCATGGGGTCACTCTTGAAACGTCTGGTCGACAATCGCGGCGCCAATGGAATCGCCCAAGGTGTTGGTGGCCGTACGAAAACGGTCCAATAACCAATCGATAGCCAGGATCGACCCGATGTATTCCGGACTCAATCCGACCGCGTTGAGCACGATCAACATCGTCACCAGGCCCGCTTCGGGTATCCCCGCGGCCCCAATCGCCGCCAACGTTGCGGTCACAGCAATCACAATCTGGTCTGAAAACGCCAAAGTGACATTCGGGTCCAGGTTCGCAATAAAAATGGCCGCCGCCGCTTCATAGAGAGCCGTACCATCCATGTTGATGGTGGCACCCAAGGGCAGCACAAAATTCGTTGAACGTTTAGAAACTCCGGCCTCCACTGCGCAATCCATCGTCACCGGCAGGGTGGCCGAACTACTGGCCGTGGAAAATGCGGTCAGCAAGGCGCGGGACATACCCCTCATGAAGACATAAGGATTCTTCCTGGTGAACACGAAATAGATAACCGGCAATGTCACTAAAGCGTGAAACCCCAAACCTATCAACACGGTAAGAATGAACCCCGAGGTCGAACGGATGACTTCCAGAAACTGTCCGTTAGCCTGGGCCGTACCAAACTTGGAACTCACCAGGCAAAAGATTCCTAGCGGGGCAATTTTCATCAACAACATCACGAATCGCATCATGGCTTCGTTGGCCTGGCCAATGATCTGGGTAATCGCACTGACCCTTTCCCCCATCGTCGTCAACATCCCGGCAAAAATAATCGCGAACACGATTAACGGTAACAGATTCGTCATAGCCGCCGCTTGCAACAGATTATCAGCGAACAACATCAACACCAAGTTCCCAAGAATCATCCAGACACTCGGTTCCTTGCCGGGCAATCCTCCCTCGAGTTCAGGAAAAATCTTTACGATCTTCTCCTGCTGCATGCCGGTCTGAGATGCCAACTTGTCCAAAAGATGACTTTTGTCGGCGGCCGTAACCGTGACCTCTTCGGAATCGTTTTCTGGCGCAGGCTGGCTTGAATCGGCCGTGGCCTGCTCGCCAGGATTGATAAGATTGACAACGATCAGCCCGACAACGACCGCCAACACGGTCGTGCACAAGTAATATCCCACTGCCGTGACACCCGGTCTTCCTAATTTACGGACATCCCCTAACCCCAGAATTCCACTCATGACAGATGCCACCACCAGGGGAACGACCATCATCATCAGTGCGCGCAGAAACACCTCGCCGCCAATCCCTATGCCATGAAAAACTTTCAGTGCGGTTTCTTTTTCCAAAATCGTCGGCAAAATCAGCGCAGCGGCCAACGCCGCCACGATGGCACCAATAATGAAAAATGTCAGGTTCCCATGTCCCCCACCGTGCTGAGAAACACGCCTGGTTTCAGCATCGTCTGTGGATTGGACTGGATCGGTCATGTATCGTTCCCTTGAAAAGTAAGGCCCGGTAGAAAATCTATTTTTGCGGTTGTTCGTTGGCTTTAGGCTCGCTGAGATATTACGCTAGTCTATTCACCAAAACGGTAATAGGATGCGATGAAACAACCTGCTGGTCAAAGCCAGTCGGATCAACTTCTGTCAAAACGAAGCTCAAAGGTTGTAGCCCGTTTCGGCGTGTTCGGCCAAATCGAGTCCCAACTCCTCTTGTTCATAGCTGACTCGCAGTCCGACCACATTGTCGATGAGCCACAACACCACGATTGAGGCCACCAGCGTGTAGACAACGGCCACGACACCACCGAGCAATTGCACCTTGAGCTGGTCCATTATTCCACCGCCAGCACCAGCAGCAAATCCCACACCGCCCCAAGACTCGGAGGCAACAACTCCTACCATCATGATGCCAATGATACCACCCACCCCGTGGACACCGAACACATCCAGAGAATCATCATAGGCGAAGTACCTTTTCACGGTCGTGGAGGCAAAGAAACAGAGTGCACCTGCGATCAGACCAATTACTAATCCTCCTGCTGGCCCGGCATAGCCCGCAGCAGGAGTGACCGCCGCCAGTCCCGCGATAGCGCCAGTGGCTGCCCCCAACACACTCGGTTTGCCATTGGTTTTCCATTCGATCAACATCCAGGTGAGAGTCGCCACTGCTGCCGAGATATGCGTTACCAGCAATGTCATGGCCGCTTGGCCATTGGCTGCCAGGGCGCTTCCACCGTTGAAACCAAACCAGCCCACCCAGAGCATGCAGGCACCGATCACCGAATAGGTCAGATTGTGGGGAATC
>Ga0310342_100003788_pt1 | contig 10018 bp, 8 predicted proteins | sample S15DNA20500_MG_FD_206155 | JGI IMG/M metagenome (GOLD analysis project Ga0310342, IMG submission 206155) | Marine microbial communities from station ALOHA, North Pacific Subtropical Gyre - S1503-DNA-20-500_MG | ecosystem: Environmental > Aquatic > Marine > Oceanic | place: Pacific Ocean: North...
ATACGATCCGAGTGTCGCTGACACCGAGACCTCAGGGAGACCGAACCGAAGAGGTACGAATATGTCAACAAATTCTCCAGTCTATGGAGATCTGTAGTTTTTCTCCTCAAGTAATAGCTTGTCCAGGATGTGGGCGTACAACCAGTCACTTTTTTCAAGAAATGGCCGACCAAATTCAGACTTATCTGCAGGAACAAACCCCATTGTGGAGAGACCGCTATGAAGGGTTTGAAGACTTGAAAGTTGCGGTGATGGGTTGTGTGGTCAACGGCCCCGGCGAGTCGAAGCATGCTAACATTGGCATATCCCTTCCCGGGACAGGAGAGGAGCCTAAAGCTCCCGTATTCGTAGATGGACAACTCAGAACGACGTTGCGTGGCCCAGGCCTGGTCCACGACTTTCTCGACCTTCTAAACCAGTATGTCGGGGCACGTTACCCAAGTCGGGACACCAAACTGCCGGTGAAGACAAACCGGGATTAGATATCAATACGTCCAATATTAGTCGTAGCAGATATTGAATACAAAGCTTGGGCAGGTCTAGAATAGATGTCATATTTCAAGATCACTTGCTTGCGATTCAGACGAATTAAGGAAAACACTGTTTAATAGCTCTTGAATACCCTGAAGTACTTGGTTGGATCATCGTAGAGTTTCTTTAGTCTTTTTCACGCTTGAATGGTCAGTAGGTCACTGTTACGGTCAAACCTTCCTATTGGATAAAGGGATGATTGGCGATATATATTCAAGGAGCGGTTCTAGAATCAGACTTTGTCTGCTTGAGGTCTTGATTTTAGGTAATTTGGCGACTAGTCAGGTTTATTCCGAAGCTCTCAGAAGACCCTCGGAAGTTATCCCAATTGGTGAAACCCTGATCTATGAGGTTCGTTGGGACCCTCCGGCCTGGTTGTTTTTTTTCCCTGCCATCAATGCTGGTGAAATGACCCTAAAATTTGAGGGTGTGGTAGATTATCAGGGACGCCCTGCATTTAAGATCACCGCAGATGCCGTCTCATCTGGTTTCCTCCCCAAATTAACAGGGATCACTGTAAAAGATTATTTTGAATCATTAGTAGCGACTGAAGAATTTTGTTCGAGCCGATTTACTAAGATTACTCGGGAAGGGAAAAGGCATCGAGATATTATACTGACCTTTGATCAAGAGAAGCGTTTAGGTCATTATCTAGCCTATGATGTTGCAAAGACGCCACCCAAGGAATTGAAGAATGAGGAGTTGAAAAACCTTCCGCCGTGTGTACAAGATTTTCTATCCGCAATTTACCGTACGCGTTTAAGAAACCTTCAGATTGGGGGAAGTTATCCTTTGAGTGTGAGTGATAACGGGGTCATTAAGGAAGTCGATATTCGAGTCGTAAGTCGCGAGAAGGTGCAGGCTATCTCGGGAACTTATTCTACGATTAAGATTGAGACTGTTTCTGTAGGAGGCATCTTTAAAGGAGGAGGGAGTTTCGTCCTTTGGCTTACGGACGACAAAACTAAAGTTCCTGTTAAATATGAAGCTAAGGTAAAATTTGGAAAAATTTTTGGCACAATCAAAAAAATTGATGATTCTTCAGACAATCAGGGTGATGATCGTGAGGTCCTTTGAGAGGGTTCGGAATAACATTAGCTACAGTCATAAGATTCTAGAGGGAGGGTTAGGACTTTCCTGACTCTTATGAGTATGGCTAAATGGAGTTTAACAATAGTCCAGTCAAGAGACGAGGTGAAGTGATTAAGGCGATCAAAGGGACTCGAGATATTTTGCCTCCGGAGTCGGCAGTATGGAGTCAAGTGGAGAGTGTCGCAAGGGAGGTTTTGCACCTTTATGGATTTTCCGAAATCCGCACTCCTGTTTTTGAGGGTACGGAATTGTTTGCCCGGGGAGTAGGGGAAGATACCGATATCGTATCCAAAGAAATGTATACCTTCGGCGACCGTAACAGTCGATCTCTGACCTTGCGCCCTGAAGGTACCGCTCCAGTGGTGCGAGCTTTTATTGAGCATCAACTCCATCGAGACTCCCAGATTCTCAAACTCTACTACATGGGGCCCATGTTTCGTCGGGAAAGACCCCAGAAAGGAAGATCTCGACAATTTCATCAGTTGGGCGTTGAAGTCCTCGGATCGGATCATCCTGCGATTGAGGCAGAAGTTATCGAGCTACTGCAGCTATTACTGAGTCGCCTTGAAATTAGGGAGACTGAACTCTTGGTGAACTCCATCGGTTGCAATTGTTGTCGGCCCCAATTTCTTAGGGAATTGCAAGCCGAACTAGCGATGAAGAAGACTCAGCTGTGTCAAGATTGTAACCGTCGATCTGAAACCAATCCACTTAGAGTTTTAGACTGCAAGGTGAAATCTTGTCAGTCGGTGATTGAATCACTTCCTTCCATCGTGGAATTTCTGGATGATGCTTGTAGGCAACATTTTGATCAGTTCTTGGGCTACTTACAATCTCGAGACATCGATTTTCGGGTGGTACCCCGCCTGGTGAGAGGCCTCGATTATTACATGCGTACAACTTTCGAAATTGTCAGTCCAGGCTTAGGTGCACAAAATACCCTAGTAGGTGGAGGAAGATATGATGGACTTGCAGAACTCTTGGGAGGGGATGCCACAAAAGGATTTGGCTTTGCCTTGGGGCTAGAGCGAATTATTCTATTGTGTCAGCAAGACGGCTACACCCCAGGGATGATTCCCCCTCAACTCTTTCTGGCGCCTTTGGGTGAGCGGGCCTTTAACAAAGCAACCCTGATGGCTCGAGAATTTCGGCACCAGGAGATACATTGTTTCTTGGATTTCGTACCTCGTACTCTGAAGAGTTCAATGCGATTAGCGAACAGACTCGATGCTGAGTATCTGCTGATTATAGGGGATGACGAGCTTCGATCTGGAAAGTATCCTTTGAAGCGAATGAGGGATGGAGCACAGATCTTAGTAATTGAAGCAGAAGTGCGCTCCAGACTTAGAAGTATTTGGGAAGACTGATTGATTTTTAAAGGAGATTGGTTTTGGTCTTGGATTCCTTAGATGGTATGAAAAGAACGCATGATTGCGGAAATCTGCGTCTAGACCAGGTTGGCCAAGAAGTGGTGTTAATGGGATGGGTAGCCCGCCGGCGAGACTTGGGCCATCTAATTTTTATTGACCTGCGAGACCGAGAGGGAGTGACCCAAGTTCTTTTTAATCCAGAGCAATCAACGGAAGTTCACCAAAAGGCGAAATACCTCCGGGCTGAATATGTCATTGCCATCCGTGGTACGGTACTGAAGCGAGATATGGAAACAGTGAACGCCGCTATTGGCACCGGTGAAATTGAAGTACTTGCGTCGTCGCTACTTCTATTGAATGAGGCAAAAACTCCTCCATTTCCCATTGAAGATGATATCAGCACCTCTGAGGATCTCCGTCTCAAATTTCGTTATCTCGATCTGAGACGATTTAGACTTAACGCTAACTTCAAGCTGCGACATCGGGTTACCATGGCCATCCGTCGCTTCCTAGACAGTCAGGGGTTCTACGAGATTGAAACCCCTTTTCTAACCAAATCAACTCCAGAAGGTGCCAGAGACTTTTTAGTTCCTTCGCGACTTCATCGAGGAGGATTTTATGCGCTTCCTCAGTCCCCACAGCTCTTTAAACAGCTATTGATGGTGGCGGGAATGGATAAGTACTTTCAGATCGTACGCTGTTTTAGAGATGAAGACCTGCGGGCTGACCGACAGCCGGAATTTACCCAGATTGATATTGAAATGTCCTTTGCTGAACCAGAGACTATTTTTGGCATTGTTGAGCCCCTTATGGCGAAGATTTTTGCCGTTGCAGGAACTAAGATCCAAACGCCGTTCCCACGTTTAACGTATGAGGAGGCAATGAATCGCTACGGTACTGATAAACCGGATACTCGTTTTGGCCTGGAACTGATCGATTTCAGTTCTGGCTTCAGCGAAACAGACTTTCCTCCTTTTCGAGAAGCTCTTGCTCAAGGTGGGCAGATTAAAGGATTGTGTGCCCCTGGATGTGCGGGCTACTCACGAAAGCAGTTAGATGATCTTACGGCAGTTGCCAGAATTTTTGGTGCACAGACCGTAGCCTATCTTAAAGTGATGGATTCCCAAGTACAATCGTCACTGGTGAAAAAATTAGGAGAAGATGAATGCCATGACATAGTGAAAAGAGCCGGGGCAATCTCAGGAGATTTAATCCTGATTGTTGCTGGGAGCAAGGCTGTCGTAGCAGATTCCCTCAGTGCAGTCCGCCTTCGCTTAGCGAAGCAGGAAAAACTCTTGGTTACGCAAGTTCCTCATTTACTTTGGGTAACTCAGTTTCCCATGTTTCAGTACGATGCCATTGAAAAAAGGCATGTTGCTTGTCATCACCCGTTTACCTCACCAGTGGAGACTGATATCGATAAGATAACGACTCATCCCACGTCGGTCCGGGCCAAGGCCTATGATCTAGTATTTAACGGCATGGAGATTGGGGGGGGGTCAATACGTATTCATCGGCAGGATGTTCAGTCTAAAGTTTTTCAGACTTTGGCCCTTGGTAAGGAAGAGTCTCAAGAACGGTTTGGGTTTTTCCTGGAAGCGTTGGAATATGGTGTTCCTCCCCATGGAGGCATTGCTCTCGGATTAGACAGGATTGTGATGCTTTTAGCCGGTGAGAGCTCTATTCGTGAAGTTATTGCATTTCCCAAAACAGCTCGGGCAGTGGACATGATGGCGAACTGCCCGACTTCAGTGGATCAAAAGCAACTGGATGATCTGGGGATTCAATTGCTAGAGAAACATCGAGACTAGGTATACTCCCCTGAGAGTCCCCCCCCCCGTCTAGGCAGTTCCAAATGGTGATCTATCCGTTAAGGTCGTTATTACATAAGTGATTCAGATTATTCTAGAAGGCGGGTGACCCATCCCAGGTAGGGGCATATAAGATCATGTCGAGAATACGTATTTTGTCAGATTCGTTAGCCAATAAGATTGCTGCTGGAGAGGTGGTTGAACGACCGGCTTCTGTAGTGAAAGAATTGATAGAGAACTCCATCGATGCCGGTGCTCTGAACTTGAGAGTCACAGTTCAGGCAGGAGGAAAGCGTCTGATCCAAGTGCTAGATGATGGGGAGGGGATGACCCCAGATGATGGGTTATTAGCTTTTGAGCGCCATGCCACTAGTAAGATTCAACAAGTCGAGGATCTGATGGAGATTGCCTCCCTCGGTTTTCGTGGAGAAGCATTGCCAAGCATTGCTGGGGTATCCCGGCTTCTAATGGAGACCCAAGCGGAAGGCCAGCGGGTCGGAACAGCGGTGGAGATTGCAGGGCCTCGCATTATGAGGGTTAGAGAAATTGCCCGTTCCCGTGGAACAACTGTGACAGTGCGGGACTTGTTCTTTAATGTGCCGGCTCGTAAAAAGTTCCTGAGGGCTGAAAGGACCGAGCTGAGTCATATTGTCAACGTGGTTACTCAGTACGCCTTGGCTCATCCAGAAGGACACTTTTCTCTAATCAATACCAGCTCAAAACTTTTTAGCTTTCAGGCTGTGAGTCAGCTGCGAGAAAGGTTATTCCAGGTCTTCGGAGCGGAGCTCCTGAAGCAATTGGTTGAGTTAGAAACAGAAACACCGCTCTTTTCCAATCAAAATTCATCTGTAAGCTCGCCACTTCGTGAGCAGATTCGACTGCATGCCTTTATCTCCAAGCCGGAAGTCCAGAAACTGAACCGAAACTCGCTCTATTTTTTCGTAAATCGTCGAATGGTTAGGGATAGGATTCTTATGCATGCCCTAGGGGAAGCTTATCGCCGCATACTTCCTGCCGGAATGTTTCCCGTAGCCCTTGTTTTTATTGAGATTCCTTTTGGGGAGGTTGATGTCAACGTTCATCCTTCCAAAACTGAGGTCCGTTTTCGAAGTCAATCTTTGATTCATGATTTTTTGCGCGAGTCTATTCTCAAAGCTCTTATGGAGGCTCGCCCTCAAGCCCCATTTCTCGTTCCTCCACAAAGTTTGGCAGTGGAGGATGAGGCAGAAGCCACTCATGAAGTTCAAAAGGGGCATGCTCTTTTAGTAGGCGAGTCCTTTAGTTCTAAAGCGGGGATGTCTCAGTATTCTTCTAACAGAGGGAGGGCAGTAGTTCCTGCTAACCAGAGACCTTCTTTGGGCCTTAAGACTTCATCCTCGGTTCCAATAACGGAGCGGCTTGCTTTTCAAGACTTCAGCCCAGTAATGTCCACCCCAACCTGCGCTGCCTCAGCGGTTACTCCTACTGGGCAGCAGCTTTCCAACAGGCCAGCTGAATGGCAAAGCGTTCCTAATCCTCATATCCATCCCCTAGGGCAGATTGAGGATAGCTTTATCGTGGCCAGTGATCGTGGTTCATTACTTATCATTGATCAGCATGTGGCTCATGAACGGGTACTGTTTGAAAAGGTGCTGCACCAACGGCAGGCGGGTGATGTGCAAAGTCAGAGGTTATTATTGCCGCTGATTGTGGAACTAACGCCTAGTCAACAAGTGATTTTGGAGAATATCAAACCTGAATTGACCTCCTGCGGTTTCGAAGTAGAACCTTTTGGTCGTCGAACCATTGCCATCAAGGCAGTTCCAAGCGACCTTACAACAGGTGATCTTCGAAAACTCCTAGGTGAGCTACTAGAGGGTTTGGAAAAAGAGACTCGAGAAGTGAACTTAGAATTTTTACAAGAAAAAATAGCTGCTTCGATTGCTTGTCACGCGGCGATCAAGGTCAACACCCATCTGGAGTACTCCAAGATGGTATGGTTGATCGACGAGTTGCTCAAAACAGGCTATCCCATGACTTGTCCCCATGGTCGTCCCATTATTCTCCGGTATGAGAAGAGAGAGATTTTGAAGGCCTTCAAGCGAGTTTAGTTGAGGAGACGCTGGTTACTTTGGAGCTTTTTAGTTGGCGATGTATCCGAAGGTTTTTCTCTAAGATATTGTTACTTTCCTGACGGTGTCTATTCACGGGGAATAACTCTTGATAGATCTTATCAGTCTTGATTTTCACTGCTAACAAGGCCTTCTCAGGCTAAGGTACTGTCCCTCAGTCTCTTACCTTGTCTGAGAAAAATTGATAAGCTTCTTAATAACCAGACTACTTTTTCTGTCATCATTTCTTAGCACTGGTAAACTTTATATACCCTAAGGGAGATGCTAGAGCTCCTGAAAATGAAAAGTGAGAAGCTCGATGATGTGTAGTATGTCTAGCGAAGAATCAGATTGACTGGGGAGACGGATCCCGGGGAATTCAGTGAACGCTAGATCACCGGACATCATCGACAGTGTTAATTACTTTTGTCAAACTTTCTTGATTCCAAAAACCCATGGCATCTGGATTGTGCTCGACTTTATGTATGAACCTGACAAACTATGGTTGACCTTACTACTGAATTCGCGGATCTCAGACTGAAAAATCCAGTGATGACCGCAAGTGGCACCTTCGGTTATGGTGAGGAATTCAGTCAGATTCTTGACCTCAACTGTTTGGGAGGGTTGGTTGTTAAGGGATTGTCGATTGAACCCATGACTGGGGCTCGATCGCCGCGGCTGCATGAAAGCCCTTTGGGTATGTTGAATGCCATCGGGTTGCAAAATATCGGGGTTCATGAATTCGTGTCGAGGAAGCTTCCTAACCTAACTCGCTACCAGACAAAAATTTTTGCTAACGTATTTGGCTACACCACGGACGACTATGTTCGTGTGGTGGAAGTCTTGAACGAGTCTGAAGGACTAGCTGGATATGAAATTAATATCTCATGTCCTAATGTCAAGGCTGGAGGCATGCTCTATGGAGCAGATCCCCGAGCTACGTATGCAGTGGTGAAGGCGATTAAGCATCACTCCCGAAGGCCTATCATTGTCAAGCTCTCTCCAAATGTCACGGACATTACGGTACTCGCCAAGGCTGCCCAGGATGGGGGAGCCGATGCGCTGTCCCTTATCAATACACTGGTGGGAATGTCGATCGATGTCGAGACATTCCGTCCTCGATTAGGCAATATCATTGGAGGACTTTCGGGACCGGCTATTAGACCCTTAGCCTTGAGAATGGTTTACCAAGTGGTGCAAACAGTAAGCCTCCCGGTCATAGCTATTGGGGGAATCCAGAAGGCAGAGGATGCTCTAGAGTACTTGCTTGTGGGGGCTAAAGCTGTGCAGATTGGTACAGCCAATTTTGTGGATCCGAAAGTTCCACTCAAGGTTATTCAGGGACTTGAGAAGTTTTGTCGGAGAAAGGGATTCTCAAAGATTAGTTCGGTGATAGGTCAGTTCCAATCAAAGTGAATTAAGAACCCCCCTTTTTCCAACTAGGTGCGATGGAGATGGATACTAAGGAGCGCATTGTTATTGCCTTAGATTTTGACTCGGCAGCTGAAAGTCTGAGGTTGGTGGAACGGCTGCGTGGGCGAGTGGGACTTTTCAAGGTTGGCAGTCAACTGTTTGCTGCTGAGGGACCATCAGTGGTAGAGAAGATCGTTGACATGGGCGAAGAAGTGTTTTTGGACCTCAAGCTCCACGATATTCCAAACACCGTTGCCAAAGCTGCCACAGCAGCCCAAGCGATGGGGGTTTCGATGCTAACAGTTCATGCCAGTGGGGGATTACCCATGATGTCAGCTGTAACAACTGCTTTGAAATCTTTACCCAATAAGCCCAAATTACCCTTGGTACTAGCCGTGACGGTACTGACTAGCTTGGGTCAATCCGACCTAAATCAGCTCGGTGTAACGGGCAACCTAACAGAGCAAGTGGTTAGGTTGGCACATCTTGCGACCGATGCAGGCCTAGACGGCTTAGTAGCTTCTCCTGCGGAAGTATCCCTTTTACGTCATAAGTTCCCCGCCCTTTTATTAGTAACCCCTGGCATTCGTCCCCTAGGTAGTGACCTCAACGATCAGAGCCGTATCGCTACTCCGAGAGATGCTCTACAAGCTGGTGCTAATTATCTTGTGATTGGCCGTCCGATCACAGCTAGCCCTGACCCCCTTCGCAGTCTGAATTGGATTCTAAAAACAATCTGAGACCCGTAAGTGATGTATGGTTCTCTAGACAGAGATGTTTTTTTGTTGTAAGAAGGTAGATCTGAGAAAACAGACCGTGGTCTGCTGAGACTTTGTAACTTCTGCTGTAGTAATAATGCCGCCTCTCTGTAACATATACTGTTGTTAACCCTACTATATGATCCTAACTCCAAGTGAATCGTATATCTATTAAGCTAGTTATGTAGCTAGTGTTGAAGGTGATTTCAACTAGCGCAAGACTTCGTCTTGAGTAAATACTCCAACGGTTAAATGCAAGGAGCTGTTTTTCCTAAGTTGATGGAGATTTGCAGAAATACCGGATAGGTTCAGGTTATTTAGGAGTTCAAATGAAATAAAAAGTCTAAGTTCAACCGACATTAATTAATTAAATCCCGAGGTTTTTTTAAAAGTTTTTCGTGATAGATTTGGTTGGCTAGGGCAGGACAATGCCAGAAGGAGAAACTGTCTGGTGGGCTTTTTGATTGGCTTCGGCTACGATAGATCCAAGTTGATCGAGAAAGGCACGACTCTTGGGGCGTGATTGATCGGTGAATCCAGCCATCTCCAGGCTTAGTTGGAGGCAATCTAACAGGTCATTCGTCTTCAAAGTAGGAGTCGCAAGGTCCTGCTGATTTTGTTTTTCTTCCAAATAAGATTTTAGGATTCCATAAAGAGTTTTCTGAGTGAGAGTATTAGGTGCGTGGTCAAAGTAAATACCTTCTGCCTGTGTCTGATAGGTTCGAATGAGTTGGTTTATTACCTCACGAACGTCCCCATCGACTAAAGTAGGAGACTCTGATCGAACTGTGTGAATCTTAGACCAGAGTCCGACCAAAGTCACATAATGCTTCACCCGGAAGTTTTGACTCCATAGCCTTTGGGTAAAGGGTGGACTTGATTCCTGCCTAGAGGTCCTTCGATTTTCATACTCCCGACCCGCTTGTAAATAGACGCAGTCCGATATGCAATCA
>Ga0310342_100003789_pt1 | contig 10017 bp, 13 predicted proteins | sample S15DNA20500_MG_FD_206155 | JGI IMG/M metagenome (GOLD analysis project Ga0310342, IMG submission 206155) | Marine microbial communities from station ALOHA, North Pacific Subtropical Gyre - S1503-DNA-20-500_MG | ecosystem: Environmental > Aquatic > Marine > Oceanic | place: Pacific Ocean: North...
TCTCCGCTACTCAGACGACTCGCTCTGGCTATGGTAGTAGTGATGTCGATCTTACTGACACAAGTGAGTCCTTTGGTCTTCCAGCCACTGCTGATCTTATGTTTGCTCTTATATCTACTGAGGAACTCGAAGCGTTGGGGCAGATAATGGTCAAACAATTAAAGAATAGATACAATGATCCAACTTATAATCGGAGATTTGTGATTGGAGTTGATCGAACAAAGATGAGGTTATATGACTGTGAACAACAAGCACAAGATGATTTGCTTGACAGTGGCCAAGAGGTAGAGTATAATGAAGAAGATAAAACAACAAAGAAATTTGCCGAGTTTAAGTTTTAAAAATGTCTGGAGATTACAACACTCACAACGATCAACAAGAAAACATCAATTACACAGATCACACCGTTGACCTTTCTAAGTACGCTGTATTCGTGGATGGTGTCACATCCGATCCCAGTAGGGATTATCAATCTTTTGTTGAAAGTTTGGATGACCTTGACGGACAGGGTTCCAATATTCACAGACTTCTTACTGCTGCTGTTGGTGTCAGTGCTGAGGGTGGTGAGTTTATGGAGATCGTTAAGAAGATGGTTTTCCAAGGTAAGCCTTGGAGTGACCACAATCGAAAACATCTTGTTATTGAGTTGGGTGACGTTATGTGGTATGTAATGCAGGCGTGTATGGCACTCAACATCACACTTGATGATGTGATTGCTGGTAATGTAGAGAAGTTGAAGAAGAGATATCCAGGCGGAGAGTTCGATGTTTACAAATCAGAAAATCGTTTGGAGGATGACTTATGATTAACTTGCGTGATCAGATTCTAAAAAGTCAAATCGCATACTATAATGGTTTGATTGCAAAACATCAACAGAATGTTGAGATATATTTGAATCAACCTGTGGGTATCGGTGAACATTCAGATGTGATGGGAACAATCGATGGTGAGATAAATGCGATTGCACAAGCACATGAAAAGATTGAAATTATAAATCATTATTTTCTTAATAGATAATAAATAACTAGAAAGTGATGTTGAATAATGGGATTAGAGATTTCCGAAGCTATGTACGCTGGTCTATCAAAAATGGACAGCACAGTATTACAGGAGGCTGCAACTGACGCTGAAAAATTTAATGATCTACTTCCAAAGACTATTAGATCTTTTTCAACCAGTGCGATTGATGCTGATGGACTTATCAACAGTTTCGTAAAGGAAATAAATTCTCTCATGGAAGAGAGAGCTAATGCAAGTGTACAAGATAAAAATAGAAAAGCCGTATTTTCAGATTTAGCAGTTGGTATATCCGCTGTGTTACAAACTAGAAAAGACCTTGGTGTGGGCATACCAGATCAAGTATTCATGACAGGTAATACATGGCCTTCAGAAGTTGCACCTTTTAAAATTGCAGCTTTCGGGATGGATGACTATAATTCTTCAGACCTTATACTGAAATATGGAAATCTTTACTATGGTATATCCTTAAAGAAAAAAGCATATGCTAGTGCTGCTTCACCTACATTAATTAATAATGCATTTTCTTCTTTCTTTCAAGGATCAGAATTTACTAAATTCATCATGGAAATGACACAGGCTAAAACAAAGTTTTTTGCTAAAGTGATTTACGATGCTTGTACAGATAATACTCCAAATAGTCCTTTTTACGTTCCAGAGGCAAATGATGGGAAAGGTGGTACGATACTTGAGTGTAATCAAGTGTATCAAACTAAAGGAACTAAAAATTTAGTGAGTCAAAAATATACAATCAGTGGAATGAAATTGCAATCAGATGGAACATTAAACATTCAAGATGCTAGAAAAATTTTAGATGTCCGAGTAGATATATGGAGAAAAAGTAAAAAAGGTGATTGGGAAATTAAAAAAAATGTTAAGTTACTTCAACTAAAAGATATCAAAGCTTTAACTCGTATTTCAAATGAATTTCCGACAGAGTTTCAAACTCGATTTAGAAAGTATGTTAATGAATCCTTGTACGCAAAGAACGGAAAAATTTCTGAATTATGGACAACCTTTGTTAGTATCATGAATGATGATCGACCTAGACAAGGTGGTAAAAGCATTAAACAAATGATGGTTGATAGTCTTTTTACTCGAATATTGAAACTAGATCTTTATAAAAAATTAGAGGAAATAAAAAGAAACGATTTTAGATTTTACTTAGTTACTGGCTCTGGGAGATCTCTTAAACCTAGAGGCTCAGAAATTTATGAACCTAAAGTTGAGCAAGGCACTACCAAATCATTAACGAGTATTTTAGCTAATCTAGCTGAACTATGTCCTGATGATTGTCAAAAGTCTATAGAATTTGAAGAGGCTTCTGAAACACAGGCTTCTGTAGCATTAACTTTATTTGTAACTCCAAAAGGAACAACTAATAAAGTGCCAATTTTAAATATTAAGTTAAGATATGGTGGAGACTTTAGTGCTTTCCCTCGTTTTGAAGCGACTATCACCAAAGAATTTATAGCATATGGAAAAAAGAAATCAAAATGAAGAATACACACTTAGAACACTTAGAGGATAATATTTTAAATGATGGATCAAGAGGTGGAATGGAAGCAGTTGCTTTTCTTCGTTCTCTTGGAGATATGTTAGATCAGGGTGCAGCAGATGCTCGTGTGACTGTGAAGTGGGATGGAGCTCCTGCTGTGATATGTGGTATCAATCCAGACAACGGAAGATTTTTTGTAGGTACAAAATCTGTATTCAATAAGGTAGGCCCAAAGATCATGTATTCAGAGAATGATGTGGATAGTATCTATCCGCCTGGGCAACTTGCAGAAAAATTAAAAGCATCTTACAGATATCTTTCACAACTATCAATCCCAAATGTGATACAAGGTGATTTGTTATTTACTGATGATAAGTATGAAGCTGTGATAGGTGGTGAAAATTGTATTGCATTTCAACCAAATACAATTGTGTATGCAGTTCCAAAAGATAGTGACATTGGAGAGAAGATAGATCAGGCAAAGTTTGGAATCGTATTCCACACTTCATATTCTGGTAGAAGTTTAGATGCAATGTCCGCTAGTTTTGGTGATATCAACGTTCAAGGTAACACAGATGTTTTTGTAACATCATCTGATTTTAAAAATGCGTCAGGTGAGGCAAATATGTCTGCTGCTGAAAAAACAGTTTATACAAATCTTGTTAATAAAACTGAGGGATCTCTAAAACAAGCATCTCGTTTTCTTGATATGATGAAAACGAATGATATGAATAAGTTTACTTTGAATATTATGTTCAAGACTTTCTTTAACAGGTATGTTCGTGAAGGTAAAAGTTTAGTTGGTGCTCGTAATACTGCAAGAGATTTTGCGTTGTATTTTTCAAACGCATTGGATAAAGAAATCGCAACTAAAAAGATGAAGTCTACAAAAGATAAATACTTAGAGCTTAAGAACAAAGGTCTTAAATTTATCTCTGATAATCAACAGTCAATATACATGACTGTCGCATCTTATATGAATTTACAAGCTGCTAAGAATTTTATGATTCGTAAGTTGCAAAAGGTGAATACATTTGGTACATTTCTAAGGACACCAAATGGATATCGTGTGACAGCACCCGAAGGGTTTGTTGCAATCCGATCAGGTAGAGCTCTTAAACTTGTAGATCGTTTAGAGTTCAGTCGTGCAAACTTTACCGCAGATAAAAATTGGGATAAAGGTAATCCCATGCCAGCTCCGAAAATATGAAGAATTTTACATCATTCATAACTGAGGCATTATCCTCTCAGTCAGTCGCAAAACCTGATCCAAATAAGGATGAGGCAGATATGACTGTGGCGTTTGGTCGTTTTAATCCACCTACGACTGGACATGAGAAACTTATGAACAAGGTGAAACAGGTGGCTGGAAAAGGTAATTATGAAATTTACCCATCACGTTCAAGTGATCCAAAGAAAAATCCTTTAGATCCAGAGACAAAGATTGGATATATGCAACAAATGTTTCCGACTCATGCAAAACATATTGTTAATAATCCAAATGCAAAAACAATATTTGATGCCTTGAAGGGTGCAAATGAAAGAGGTGCTAAGTCTGTTAATATTGTAGTTGGACAAGATCGTCAATCTGAATTTCAAAATCTAGCAAACAAATATAATAATAAACTCTACAAGTTTGATCGTATTAATGTGATATCAGCTGGAGATCGTGATCCAGATGGAGAAGGTGTAAGTGCCATGTCTGCATCTAAGTTAAGAAAAGCTGCTGCGGATGATGACTTTGACACATTTAGAACTGGTATTCCACAGAGTTTGAAAGATGATAAAGCAAGAGAGTTATATGCTGCGATACAAAAAGGAATGAAGTTACCGAAAAAGAAACAACAAAATGAAATGTGGAGAATTGCTCCTAAGTTTGATTGGAAGAATCTTCGTGAAAATTACATGAATGGTAATATATTTCGTGTGGGTGATGTTATAGAGAATGATAACACTGGTTTGATTGGTAAGATTATTCGTACAGGTGCGAATCATATCATTGCAGTGACTGAGGACAACATGATGTTCAAATCATGGATCAAGGATATCACTGAGAAGTTCACTGAAGTATCTGGTGTGCCTGCAAATCAAAGAGAAGTTGGAACGGATGCTTTGAGACAGTACACTCAAAGACTTTCACATAATCCTATCATCCTTAATTTTATAAATAAATCTAGAAGAAAACGTGCAAAGAGTAATGTCTAAAAAATTGGATCAATCTTTAGTGGATGCATATGCCTCCATCTATGAAGCGAGAAGAGGTCATGCAGCTGGATCATCAGACTTAGAGAAGCAGGCTTCTCAGTTGGCATCTGACGTTCGTTACAAAGCAAAGGGAAGAGTAAAAGAAGGAACAAACCGAGAAGAGTTGAAGAAAATATATCTAGGACTAATTCAATCTTCACCAGCACCAAATGTTGTAAAACAGATGGCGAAGAAAAAACTTATTGGAGAGGGATATATTTCAGAAGAGGGATATGATGTTGCAAGAGACATGGGAATGGTGAAACCATCTAAGGATAAGAAAGATGCAACCACCATGCAAAAATCATCTACACAAACTGAAAAACAAAAATTAGAAAGACAAAAGAAAGGTGATCAAGCACTAAAAAATGTAGTCGATGATCTTCGTAAGAAGTATGGTAAAAATGTAGTTATGAAAGTGGGTAAGAAAAAGAAAACTAATGAAGAGTTTGTGGGCGAAGAGGGGATTAATAAAGATCCAGCATTTGATATCATGAGACCAGGCGGTGCTAATAGTCCATTCAATGCAGATGGCACTCCAAAAAGAAAATCTTTAAATAAAGTAAGAGGTGCTGCATTTAAAAAAGAAGAAGTAGAAAAGGAAGTGGTTGATGAAATGTCTTGTCCATCTCCAGCAGTAATTGATCGAAAGAAGAAAAAGAAAAGTGGTATGTCTCTTACAAAGGAATCTGTAAGAAATCCTGTAACAGGACTTCCAACTATGAATAAAAAAGACAACTCACCAGACACCAGTAGATTTGATGTTAAAGATCCTAATCAAAGAAGACGCATGAAGGTAGAAGCAATGGATCCTGTTGGTAAGGAAGATGGTGACATCAACAATGATGGTAAGAAAGACGGAACAGACAAGTATCTTGCAAACAGACGTAAGGCAATCGGTAAAGCAATTGCGAAGAAACGTGGTCGTGTGAAGGAAGGATTTTCTGCGTGGAGAATTGAACTCGATTTTCAAGAACAAGTAAAAAAGTAGAAGGGGGACTGGTTTCTCCCAAGTCCCCAAACTGTATAGTGATGCCTGAGAAGGATGGGTCTGAAGATAAGAAGAGTACTAAATCAGTTGTAAATAAGAAACAAAAACAGTTTATGAATCAAGAAGAACAACTTGATCTATCTTCTGTTGCAGAATCTTTTGGTGGAAAAATTGTTGGAGAACCTGTTGAGTTGAATGAAGCCCTACCACTTGCAGCGGCAATACCATATTTAATGGGTGCTGGAATAATAGGAACTGGTGCAGTAGGATATGATAGTTATCAAAAAATGAGAGGTAAGAAGGGAATTTTACCAGACCTAAGTGGAGTAGTAAAGGGAGTGGGAGATACTTATAATAAAGTTAAAAATGTTTTTGCAACAGCTGATACAAGACAACAAAGAAACAAGAAAAGATATTATGACAAGAACGTTGTACGAAACCAACCATTTTCTTGGGGAACGTTTAGAAAGTCCGACAATAATAAAAATAACAAAAACAAAAATAAAAACCGTTTTAAAACATTAAGAGATACTAGTATCGCTGGTACTGTAGGTACACTAATTGGAACACAGACAAAGGGTAGGGGTGGAGGATTTAGACTAGGAGGTCTTCCAGGCACAGCTCATAATGTCGGTAGAAGAACCAATCCACAGTAAGTTGTATATATAGTATTAGTGTATTTTACAGAAAAATGTTGTCATTTTTATTACCTTTCGCATCGAAGATAGTTTCCGATGCAGTGAAAAAAATTCCTGATGATGCTGAATTAGGAGAAAAACTAGTTGAAATTTGTCTAGTGGTTTTAGAGAAAGCAGTCAAGTTGACTAAAACAACTGCTGATGATAAACTACTTGAGGCTGTCAAAGAGGCACTCGTAACTAGAGATTAGTTTTTATAAATATCTCTAGAAATAGAAATTTTACAGGGAAAAGAAGATGCCTTTATGGGGAGCAACTGACTCTGATGAGTCAAAACCTAAGAATCTGACCACAGCCCAGAAGAAACAAGTATTTGCTAATGCAAGTGGTTGGGTTCTTGAGGCTGGTTCTGCTCTTAGTGGTAACGATAATACAGATGCAGATCCAGAAGTTCTGGTTGCAATTGGTGAATTATCAACAAGTATTGGTGCTGCAGACATCACTGAAGTCGAGATGGTCACAACTACTGCTGATAAGTCTGAAGGATTTACAATATCAGTTAGAGTTAGATATAACGAACCAGTTGATGTTGTTACAACAGGTGGTACACCAACACTTGCAGTTACAAACGATAACTCTGGAACTGGATCAGGAAGAGGCCCACACTCACTATCATACGCATCAGGAACTGGTACGAATGAATTAATATTCTCATTAGCAATTGCTGCCGCAAACGCTGCTACTAACGCTGATGACGTTCTTTCTGTTGGTGCTCAGACTATTGCATTAAATAGTGGAACTATCAAGGATGCATCTGGCACTGCTAGTGATGCTGCTCTTGTAATATCTGGAGCGGTAGGAACTGCTGCTGGAACAGTGACTGTTACCGCATAACATAAAAGTTAATATGATGTGATATGAGATTTGATGAATTGAATGAAGACAACTACATGATGTTTGCCATTAAACATTATGAAAACCCACAAGCAGTAACTCAAGAGGACTTCTATGAAGACCTTAAAAAGTTTAAATATATAAAAAGACTTCTGAAGAGATATCAGAAGTCTGGTGAGTTGAAGTCTCATCTTTTATTAAATCATTTCATATGTTTGTATAATGTCTTTGATGACGCTGCTACCCCATTGCTCTTTTTTAAAATAGACAAAGAGCTCTGGTCTGTTCTTAAAACATTTTTACTGTTTTTAGGAAGAATACCAGAGTATCCTAAGTCAGCGGTTCATGATATCCCTGTAGATGTCGAGTGTCTAGGAATGCTCAATAAAGTCTGATGAACGATGATAGACTAGAAAAAATATGTAAAATAGTAAGGACTTTGAAAGAAGAAGGCCCTACTATGTCTGTTGGCGCTGGCGGATATACAGGCGCAGCAGATCCAAAAGGCCCTGTCGCAGGGTACGACCCAGTATTAGCTAAAGTAGATAGACGTAATAAGAAACAGAAAAATTATCCTAAAGAGTATGTTCAGATGTATCGAGACGGATTAAAAGGTAATCGTCTGAAGAGTGTGATGACGTGAGATGGAAGATAATACGAACGTTAATGCAGCAATATTAGAAAGACTCGAAAAAGTTGTTGAATCTTTACAAGATAATTCTGTGAAGATGGGACAACTTCTTGCTGTGCATAATGAGAAGTTAGATAAACAAGACCGCATAGACGCAGTTTTATTTGAGAAGATAGAACAAGTAGATCAAAAATTAGATCGTCATGCAACAGATATTAAAAAAGGATGTGAAAGAGACATCATGCTTGTTGATAATCGTTTAAGAACAATCGAAAAGAAAATGTGGACAATTGCAGGGTCTTTAACTATTATAAGTTTCATAGTTTCACCGATTGGTCAGAGATTTTTAAAAGGTACGTTGACACAACCAACACAATCAAGTAATATAGAAGTAGTTGAACCATTAATTATTGAGTTATCTTGATGACAAATATCTTGGATTGATCTCTCCACGACTGGAGAAGTTCAAAAAGATTAGAGCAGGGGTATATAATTTTAGATGTCCTTACTGTGGAGACTCACAGAAACATAAGAACAAAGCAAGAGGATACATATACCAAAACAAAGCAGACTATAATTTTAAGTGTCACAACTGTGGCATGACTCGTTCGTTTACCTATTTTTTGAAGGATCAAGATCAACCTCTATATGATGAATACATCATGGAAAGGTATAAAGAAGGTCTTACAGGTAAAGGAACTGTTACACCTGAACCAAAATTTACATTTCCTCAACCTAAGTTCCGAAAGAAAGATATATGCGATGAACTCACAAAAATCTCAGAACTAAATACTACACACCGAGCGAAAAAGTATCTCATCAATCGTGGTATAAACGAAGACACTCTTAGTAAACTCTACTACTGTCCTAATTTTAAAGAGTGGACAAACAAGCATAAGAAGATCTTCGATAATACTAATCACGATGATCAGAGAATCATCATCCCTCTTCGACACTCAGATGGCCAACTCTTTGGTTATCAGGGTAGGTCACTTGACCCTACATCGAAGATGAGGTATATTACTGTGATGTTAGATGAAGATGCACCTAAACTTTATGGGCTGGAAAAGATCAATACCCAAAAACCTATCTATATCCTCGAAGGGCCTTTCGACTCCCTCTTCGTGGAAAACTCGATTGCTATGTGCGGCTCCGATATTGATATTAGGTCGTTTGGTTGGAGCGATTATATTTGGGTTTTTGATAACGAACCTCGCAACAGAGAGATCGTCAGTCGAATCGAACGATGCATCAATCGTGGAGACAAAGTAGTAATTTGGCCATCACACATACAGGAGAAAGACGTAAATGAAATGATTCTTGCAAAATACGATATCTGTACTATACTAAAAAGTAGTACTTACTCTGAACTAACAGCAAAACTAAAATTAAATCTTTGGAAGAAGGTATGAGCAACGGAACAAAAGTAAAGAAAAGAGACGGTTCAATTGAACCATTGAACCTTGAGAAGATGCACATCATGTGCGAAGAGGCTTGTAAGAATCTAGCAGGAGTTTCTGCAAGTCAAGTTGAAATACAATCAGGTATTCAGTTTTATGATGGTATTACAACTGCTGAGATACAGGAAATATTGATTAGGTCTGCGAGTGATCTTATTAGTTTAGATAATCCAAACTATCAGTATGTTGCTGCAAGATTATTACTATACTCTCTTCGTAAGAGTTTGTATGGTAGGTTGTGGGAGTTGCCACATTTGATGGATCACATTCAAGAATGTATCAAAAAGGATGTGTATGATGCTGATATCTTAGTCAAGTATTGTGAGGAAGAGATTGAACTTTTAAATGGTATAATTGATCATGGTCGTGATTTCCTGTTCACTTATGCTGGATTAAGACAGGTTGCAGATAAATATCTTGTGCAAGACAGAAGTTCTGGTAAGGTCTATGAGACTCCACAGTTCATGTACTTGCTCATTGCGATGACAATATTTGCGGATTATCCAAAGAAAACCAGACTCGATTATGTCACCCGATACTACACAGCGATCTCGAAACACAGGATCAATATACCTACACCTATTATGGGAGGTGTTAGAACACCCCTTAGACAGTTTGCAAGCTGTGTTCTTGTTGATGCTGAT
>Ga0310342_100003790_pt1 | contig 10017 bp, 10 predicted proteins | sample S15DNA20500_MG_FD_206155 | JGI IMG/M metagenome (GOLD analysis project Ga0310342, IMG submission 206155) | Marine microbial communities from station ALOHA, North Pacific Subtropical Gyre - S1503-DNA-20-500_MG | ecosystem: Environmental > Aquatic > Marine > Oceanic | place: Pacific Ocean: North...
GCCCGTCCCCCGACCAGGATCTCGACCCGGTCCCGGCCGGACTTGAACACGACACCATCGGCTCGTTCGGCGGCGACCGTCGGGGTCGCCGACAGCAGCAGCATGGCCACGGGCATCGACGCCGACACCAGGTGATGCAACCGGATTCTCATCGCCTCATTACATACACGACCAACCAGATTGCAACCCAGCCCGCCCGGCCCGGGTCAGCGCGTCTCGTCGATCAACGGCCCGTTCCCGTGAATGCCCCAGGCCCGGATCACCGCGCTGTTGTCGTCTCCGCCGAATCCGGCCTCCTCGACCGCTGCCAACAGCTGCCGGTGGAGCCGGGAGAGCGGCAACTGGACACCGGATTCCCGGCCGGCCTCGAGAATCAATCTCACGTCCTTCAGGTGCTGGCTGAGTCTCGCCTGGGGTTCGAACCGGCCCTCGATCATCTTCGCCCCCTTGTCGTCCATGGCCCGGGACCAGGCCGGGCCGGCCTGCAGGCACTGCAGAGCCAGCCCCGCTTCCAGGTTCAACCCGTCTGCCAGGGCCAGGCCCTCGGCCAACGCCGCCCGGTTGAGACCCAGCACCAGGTTGACCACCAGTTTCATTTTCGAGCCGCTCCCACACTCTCCCACGTGAATCGCCTGCGAGCTGAATGCTCCGAACAGGTCACCACAGGCGGCAAATGCCTCCGCGTCGCCACCGGCCATCACCACGGCGACCCCGTCCCGGACGTGCCGACTCGAACCACCGACCGTCGCATCCAGGTAGGCAACCCCTCGTTCGGCCAGCATCGCCCCGGTGCTCGCCTGGCGAACCGGATCTCCGGTCGTGGTGTCGATCACCGTGGCTCCCGACAACAGGGCCGTTCCGGACTCCTCGAGCACCCCGGCAACGATGCCGTCGTCAGGCAGACAGAGGACAACACGGCGACACCCCAGCGCGTCGGCGGCACTTGCGGCGACGGTCGCTCCCAGTTCGCCCAACGCCTGCCGCGCCTCGGAGCTGAGATCCCAGCCGATGACCGGCAATCCCGCCGCCACGAACCTCGAGGCCAGTGCCTGGCCAAGCAACCCGACACCGACCAACCCGATCGTCTCGCTCCGCTCCCGGCCACCCGACTGGCTGTCCCCGCCGCCCATCTCAAGCCTCGCAGTATTTCATGACGGATTTCGCAGAGGATCATACCCGGCCGCCGACCAGGTCGATAGAATCCGGGTGCTGCGGTGTTCGACTCGTGACAAGCGATGAGGAGAACACCGGATGGTGAATTGCTCTGCTGAGAATGACGCGACGCTGCTGGACCGGTTGCGACTGCAGCTGGTGCCTGGAATCGGACCCCGTGTTCTCCAGCTGTTGCTGGAACACGTGGGTGAGGCGACCGAGATCCTGGCGGCATCCCGCCGCCGATTGCTGGCGGTCCCCCGGGTCGGACGGAACGTGGCCGACGGGATCGCCGCGGCGATCAGCCGCGAGGAGGCCATCGGGATCCTGGATCGCTGCCGGGCCAACGGTGTCAGCCTGGTCGAACGTGGAGACCCGGCCTATTCGCCATTGCTGACCGAGATCCCCGACCCCCCCGAGCTGCTCTACGTTCGCGGTGGATTCGAAGTGGTGGACCAGGTCGCGGTGGCGATCGTCGGCAGCCGCCGCTGCACCAGTTACGGGCGGCGGATGGCCAGCCTGCTGGCCGGTGGCCTGGCCCGCGCCGGGCTGACGATCGTCAGTGGCCTGGCTCGGGGAATCGACGGGGAAGCCCACCGGGCGGCACTGGCCGCCGGCGGACGCACCATCGCGGTACTGGCCACCGGGGTGAATCGCATCTACCCGCCCGAGCACGCCGAATTGGCCGACCAGGTCGCCCGGTTCGGAGCCGTCGTCACCGAGGCCCGCCTCGACCAGGGACCACTGCCAGGACTGTTCCCGCAACGGAACCGCATCATCAGCGGCCTGTCGTTGGGCGTGGTGGTGATCGAGGCGGCCCGACGCAGCGGGGCATTGCACACCGCCCGGCACGCGATCGAGCAGGGCCGTGAGGTGCTGGCGATGCCGGGACCGGTCGACAGCCCCTCCAGCCAGGGCTGCCACGACCTGCTCCGCGACGGAGCGACGCTGGTCTCCTGCGTCGATGACGTGCTGGCCGAACTGGGGCCGTTGATGCAGCCGGTCCAGGTCGGCTCGGCTCCGCCGATTCACGTCCCCCGAGAACTGTCGCTCGACGAACGGGAACGCCGGATCCTGGGCATGGTCGGACCCGACCCGAGACATCTCGACGAACTGCTCCGCGGTTCACCGCTGGATGATTCGACCACCCTGGCGGTGCTGACCGGTCTCGAAGTGAGACGGCTGGTGCGGCGATTGCCGGGCTCCTACGTGGTCCGGGCGAGTTGAGTTCGCGGCAATTCGCATCGCCGGGCACGGAACCCTCTGCTAGGATCCCCGCCCGTATCAGCGGATGCCCCCATGGGAAGGAGTCCGGGACGATGGCGCGTCGAAGACCGAGCACTCGGAGCAGTTTCGGATTCGTGTGGCTGGGCCTGCTGGGGCTGGTCGTCGTCAGCTGGATGGGTTGGCGCAGCGGCTGGTGGCCGGTCGACGTGGCCCCCGCCGAGACCACCGTGGACGTCGAGAATTCGTCTTTTGAACAGGCCCGCCGCGCCGCCGTGCTCGAAAGCCGAGTGTCATTGCCCGAACAGTTCGAACCACCGGTCATCGCCGAAACTCAACTCACACCAATCGCCGCCGACTCGACCTCCTCGTTCCCGGCCGCGGCTCCCACCGAGGGCTGGCGTCCGATCGGTGGACCACCGGTCGCCTCGGTCGCCGCGAGGTCGAATGATCCGGTGGGTTCGCCCCGGATCGAACCGGTCGCCGGTCGGCAACCGATTTCGGCGGGACCCAGGAGTCTCTCCGAGATCGACGCGATGATCGCCGAGGGCGACGTGGTCGGGGCTCACAGGGCACTCTCGTGGAGCTACTTCCAGCAACCCGGTCAACGGTCCCGCATCGGGGCCCGGATCGAGCGAACCGCACAGGCGGTCTACTTTTCTCCCCGACCCCACGTCCTGCCGGCACACACCATCCAGCCCGGCGACTCGCTGGCCGAAATCGCTCCCCGCTACAAGATCGGCTGGCAGTACCTCGCGGAGCTCAACCAGGTCAGCCCGAGCAGGATCCGTGCCGGCCAGGCCCTGAAGGTCCTGCGGGGTCCGTTCCGTGTCGTGGTGGATCTCAGCGAGTTCTCCCTGCTGGTCCGCACCGACACCGAGTACGTCTGTCGGTTTCGGATCGGGATCGGCCGAGACCACTCGACACCGATCGGCCGCTTCCGCGTGCTCCGCAAGGTCCCCGATCCGCAGTACACCGATCCCGACGGCCGGGTGATTGCCTCGGCGGCTCCCGAGAACCCGCTGGGGAAGTACTGGATCGACATCGGCGAGGGATACGGGATCCACGGGACGAACCAACCCGATTCGATCGGCCGGGCCGAGTCTCGAGGGTGCATGCGAATGCTGGCCGCGGACATCGAACGGCTCTACGGGATGCTGGTGACCGGTTGTGAAGTGGTGATCCACCGCTAAGATGGCGGGCTGTCGATCCCGCCCTCTCCTGCAATCCTCCGGTCCGCAGTGACCGGTGCCACCATGTTCGACCGCGAGTCGCTGATTGCGTTGTTCCACGAACGGGCTCTGAAGTTCGGTGAGTTCACACTCGCCAGCGGTCGCACCTCGACCTATTACCTCGACGGCAAGCAGATCACCCTGCACGCCGACGGACTGCGACAGATCTGTGAGGGTCTGCTGGAGTTGCTCGAGAACGTCGATTACGACACGGTCAGCGGGATGTCGATCGGGGCCGACCCGATCATCGGCGGGCTGCTGACCGTCGCGGCCGAACGGGGTCGATCGATGGAAGGGCTGCTGGTCCGCAAGGAATCCAAGGGACACGGGACGGGTCAGTACATCGAGGGTCCGGCGGGCCCCGGTGCCCGGGTGGTGGTCATCGACGACGTGGTCACCACCGGCGGCAGTGCCCTGCAGGCGGTGGACCGGATCGAGGAGTACGGGGCGAAGGTGGTGCAGGTCGTGGGAATCGTCGATCGGCTCGAGGGCGGCGGAGCGGCATTCGCCGCACGCGACCTGCCGTTTTCTGCCCTGCTGACAATCGAAGACTTCGGGATCTCGCCACCGGACGACGTGTGACCACGGCCACGCGGGTCCGGCGGCGTGCGGCAACCTGGCGAGCAACCGATGAGCGACCTGCTGCCTCTGTACGATTCGACGGCCGCCGACACGGTGCTCGATCACGACGCCCGCAAAGCGGTCATCGATCGACTGCTGGCGGCCCGTACGGCTCTCGGCAACGACGCGAGTGGATCACCCGAACCCGGTGCCTTCGAACCGCTCGATGCCGACTTCGTGAACTGGCCCGCACGATTGCTGGAAGACGAGGCCGAGCTGTCGCGGATCGAGCGGATCGGGGCCGAATTCCGCGAACGGGCCGACGAGATCGTCCTGCTGGGCATCGGTGGTTCGTCGATGGGACCACGGGCACTGTTTTCGGCCCTGTGCGATCCGTATCACAACGAACGCCCCCGGGAGGCCCGCAGAAATGCCCCTCGAATCTACTTCGAAGGCGACAACCTCGACAACAACTCCCTGGTGGCCCTGCTCGACCGCCTGGCGCACATCACCGATCAACGATGGCGGCTGCTGGTCACCAGCAAGTCGGGCAACACCATCGAGACGGCGATCGCGCTGCGGGTCTTCCTGGCCGCGCTGGAGGCGAGGCTGGGTGACGCGGTCGAGGTCGCCGAGTCGCTGGCGGTGATGACCGGGGCCGACAGCCCGTTGAGAGAGCAGGCCGTGGCACTGGGGTGCTCGAACATCTTCACGCTGCCCGAGAAGATCGGTGGTCGGTTCTCGGTGATGACCTCCGTCGGACTGCTGCCGGCAGCAATCCTCGGACTCGACATCCGCGCACTGCTGGCCGGAGCGGCTGAAATGACACGGGTGTTCGGCGAGGCCGATCCGGGCGACAACCCGCCACTGGATCATGCCGCCACGTCAATCACCGCCGAAGAGCACCACGGCATGAACGTGCGGGTGCTGTCGGTCTGGAGCAAGGCACTGGAACCACTGGGACTGTGGCACGACCAGCTCCTGGCCGAGAGCCTCGGCAAGGACGGACGCGGGGCCACACCGCTGACGGCCGTCAACACCCGCGACCTGCACAGCCGTGGCCAGCAGCACCAGGACGGCCGCCGAGACAAGTTGATCACCAACCTCATGATCGACGAGCCCCGCAACATCCCCCTGGTCATCCCACCGCGATCCGACGACACAGACGAGCTGAACCGGCTCGCCGGCCGCACGCTTCACGAGGTCCTCGATGCGGCCATCCGCGGCACGAACCTCGCCTACGCCGAGGACGCTCGACCCACCGCGGACATCCACCTGCCCCGGCTCGAAGAATTCACCTTGGGAGCCCTGTTGCAGATGCTGATGCTGGCCGTCACGCTCGAAGGCTACGCCACGGGCATCAATCCCTTCGGACAGCCCGGGGTCGAAGCCTACAAGCGACACATGCACAACGAGTTGGGCCGCTGAAAGACAACTGGACAAGGCGACTTGCAGGAGACACCCGACGATGACGACCTCGGTGACATTCCTGGGACACGGAACCTTCCTGGTCGAGACCAACGGAACGCACGTGCTGATTGACCCGTTCCTGACCGACAACCCGGCGGCATCGACGACAGCCGAGGAGGTGCCCGCCGAGGTGATCATCCTGACCCACGGTCACGGTGACCACGTCGGTGACGCGGTCGCCGTGGCCAACCGCACCGGGGCGTTGGTCATCGCGAACTTCGAGATCGTGGAGTGGCTCGGCGGGCAGGGGATCGAGAACACCCACCCGCTGCACATCGGGGGGCAACACGCATTCGAGTGGGGCACCGTCAAACTGACAATCGCCCACCACGGTTCGATGCTGTCCGACGGCTCGAACGGCGGCAACCCGGCCGGGGTGCTGCTGAAACTGTCCGACGGCACCATCTACCACGCCGCCGACACCGGGCTGTTCTACGACATGAAGCTGATCGGCGAGACCGGCATCGACCTGGCAATCGTGCCGATCGGCGACAACTTCACGATGGGCCCCGATGATGCGTTGAAGGCGGTCCAGTTGATCGAGCCGAAACGGGTGATCCCCGATCACTACGACACCTGGCCACTGATCGCCCAGGACGCCGAAGCGTGGGCCGAGCGGGTGCGGGCCGAAACGTCGACCGAACCGCTGGTGATGGCACCCGGCGAATCGTGCGAGTTGAGCTGAACACCCGCGGCGACAGGCTCACTCGTCCCTGGTAGAGGCGTCGGTCCCGGGTTCCTGCCGTTCCGGCACCAGCACCTGGATCTCGTTCTCAACCACACGCACCTCGTAGCAGTCGGACTTGAGATCCGACTGCGGGTTGTCCAGCCAACTGCCATCGGTGATGCAGAACCGCCAGGCATGCCACGGGCAGGTGACCTGGTCGTCCTGGACCCAACCGGTCGCCAACGAGGCCCCCATGTGGGGACAGCTGTCGTTGATGGCGTGGTACTGTCCTTCCCTGAGGAAGACGGCGACCATTCGGCCCGAGACCGCAAACGCCCGCCCCTCGCCCTCGGGAATGTCCCCCGTCTTGGCCACCGCCTGGAATTCCCCCGTCATTTCCGCCTCGCTGATCGCCACGAGCCGTCTCGTCGCCCCGGCACCCGAAGCAAACGCGGGCCGAGTATAGCCGTCATCGTCCCGAGTGTCCCCCTCGGTTGACCTGCGTGAGCCGCGTGCGAGAATCGGTGGTGACCTGCCGGGGCCGCCTCACCATCGGTCGCCCCGCCACTCGAAACACACCCTCTACGGATTGGAGCACCCGATGAAACAGAACCCGGTGAAAGCGGCCCTGCGAGCCGGTCAGCCCCAGGTGGGCACATGGCTGAGCCTGGGAAACGTCTACGCAACCCGGCTGATGGCCCGCGTGGGCTTTCCCTGGCTGACGCTCGACATCGAGCACTCACCGGTCGACTGGAGCGACGCGGCCCTGGTGTTCGGGGCGATTGCCGATGCCGGCTGCGTGCCGCTGGCCCGGGTCCCGCGAGGGGACCACGACCTGATCAAGCGGGTGCTCGATGCCGGAGCACACGGCATCGTGGTCCCGATGGTCGACACGGTGGAGCAGGCCAAGGCCGCTATCGCTGCGGCCAAGTACCCCCCGGTCGGCGATCGATCGGTCGGTGGCGGCCTGCACGCGATCAACTTCGACGCCTCGGCCAGTGACTACTTCGAACAGGCCAACGACAACATCCTGGTCGTGCTGCAGACAGAATCGCCGCAGGGCGTCGAGAACGCTCCGGACATCTACAGCCTTCCCGGGGTCGATGCGATCTTCGTCGGCCCCAATGATCTGAGGTTCCAGATGCGGGAAGACGACGGAACGTTTCCGACACCCGAGAAACACGAAGCGATGATGCAGCGGGTGCTGGCCACCGGCAAGGACGTCGGAACGCCGGTCGGTCTTCACGTGCAGACGGCCGAGGATGTCCAGCGACGAATCGGAGAGGGTTGGCAGTTCATCGCGATCGGCAGCGAGTTGAAGATGATGCTCAACTCGGCCCAGCAGATCGTGACCGACCTGAGCCTCGAGACCGAAGCGGCCGACCTGGCCCGCTACTAACCCGTCCGATCGTCGTGGCCGAATCCAGGCGTCGTGGTCGCTGAATGCATCGGAATTCAGAACCGCACTCCATGCCGTCCGATTCTCACCGAGTCGCCATCCTCTGCGAATTCGGCTCGTTCAACGGAGGCGAACACTCGCTGCTGGCGCTGGTCCCGGCCATCCGTGAGCGGGGCTGGGACCCGGTCGTTTTGGCCCCGGCCACCGGCGAGTTCGCCGACGTGCTGGCCGCCCGGAAGATCGAACACGTCGCGTTCTCGATCGTCGACGACCGCGACACGGCCGTCGAGCGTCTGGTGGAATGTCTCGAGGAATGCGGTGCCGGTTTGCTGCACGCCAACAGCGTGTCGATGAGTCGGCTGGCCGGGCGGCTGGCCCGCCGGACCGGCCGTCCCACCACCGGACATCTCCGCGACATCCTCAATCTTTCGACAACCGCCCTGGCCGACATCAACACCAATCGCCGCCTGCTGGCCGTCTCTCACGCCACCCGCGACCACCACGTCGCCGCCGGTCTCGACCCCGACCGCACCCGCGTGGTGTACAACGGAATCGATCCGGCCCGATTCCGGAATCCGCAACGGCCACTCGGCTGGCTGAAGCGCGAACTGGGAATCACCCGCCCCGGCCTGCTGGTGGCAACCATCGGCCAGATCGGTCTCCGCAAGGCACCCGACGTGTTGGCCGAAGCGGCAATCCGAATCGATGCCGACATCGACTATCTGGTCATTGGCGAAAGACTGTCCCGGAAGGCCGAGAGCGTGGCGTTCGAGGAACGGGTGTTTGCGAGGTTTGCCGAATCGGCCCCGTCGGGCCGGATCCACCGCCTGGGCTACCGCCGGGATGTTCCCGAGTTGCTGGCCGAAATCGACCTGCTGGTCCATCCAGCGCGGCAGGAACCCCTCGGCCGCGTGCTGTTGGAGGCCGCCGCCGCCGGCCGCGCGATCCTGGCCACCGACGTGGGTGGGACCCGCGAAATCCTCACCGACGGACGCACGGCGATCCTGGTTCCCGCCGACGACCCGGCCGCGCTGGCCGACGAACTGGCACGACTGGCGTCCAGCCCGACACTGAGAACCCGGCTGGGAGAGGCGGCGAGTGAACAGATCGCCGAGAGATTTCCGATCAACGCGGCTGCCGAGGGACTGGTCGCCGCGTGGCGCGAGACACTGGCCGAAGTGGACGCCTCGGTCTAGACATCATGAAATTCGGACCAACGCCCCCAGGCATAGGCCCATTCCATCCACATCCGCAGGAACGACCACAACATCCTCATCCGTCCCAGAGACTCCGAAGGGAGCTTCTCCTGCCGCGAGACCGAAACCTGGGCCACGTCGGCCAGGTTCCAGCGGGCGGCCAGGTGACTGCTGATCCCATCGGCCGTCAGGTCGGCATCGGCGTCCTCGGAGATCAGGCCGGCGGCGTGGGCCGTGACGAACAGTTCGAAGAGCTTGTCCCTGTAGGGGTCAAGCTCCAGCGGCCGCGTGGTCGCTTCGGCATCGAGCAACAACGACTCGATACGATCGACGATGTCGGTGGCAAGAGCCGTCAAGCCGGTTTCCTGGTTGCCGAGTCCGGGGTGTGGTGTATTCACGGGCGTAGCCCCAAGTCGGGATGATGTCCCGGACGACCCATGCCGAAGAGGACCGTTCCAGCCTACCAAGCTAGGGCACCAGGAAGAACAGTCCCGTCATCACTCCAGCCTGTGCCGCTGCGGCCTCGGTGTTCCACGGCACCTGGTACAGAAGCATCGGCGCCGGTTCACCGGGACGGTACCAGCCCAGCGTGTAGGTCTTCTTCAGGATCGGATCGATGGTCATCTGGTAAGGCAACCCGATCAACTGCATGCCGAAACGGTGAGCCGACACGAAGGGCTGGATCAGTTCATGGTGAGTGTGCCCGTACCGCTCGAGGGGGGGATCCTCAAAGTAGAGCGGAAAGTGGTAGAGATCGGTGGCCTTCCAGTGGTAGATCTGCGATTCGAAGGCCCGCTTGGTCAACTCCGCCCCATCCAGATTCAGTTCTTCGGGCTTGCGGGCCACCGGTGGCCGGCCCAGGGGCGAGTAGTCCTGGAATGGCCGGATCGTGGTGATCCGCCGCAGCCGCTTCGGGTCTTGGACGGCCGGCGGATTCTGCAGAGCCGAAACCGGCGTCACCTTCGACTCAGACGACTGTGTCACCTCCGGAAGCCGTGTACCCCGAACAGCGGTCTTGCTCCGGACCGGATCCTCGGCCGGCCTGGCAAGTGGTGCCCTGGTGGGCCTGGGCGATCTCGGCTTCGCAGGTTTCCGGATCACCACTCGCGGCAGGGC
>Ga0310342_100003791_pt1 | contig 10014 bp, 9 predicted proteins | sample S15DNA20500_MG_FD_206155 | JGI IMG/M metagenome (GOLD analysis project Ga0310342, IMG submission 206155) | Marine microbial communities from station ALOHA, North Pacific Subtropical Gyre - S1503-DNA-20-500_MG | ecosystem: Environmental > Aquatic > Marine > Oceanic | place: Pacific Ocean: North...
CGCCTCGCGCGCCTTTCCCCAGAAGAGCCACACCAGCCCGTGGGCCTCGCGGATCTCGTACGTGGGCACCTCCATGCCCGCAGGAATCCTGGCGTCCGGGCCTTCGCAGGGCATGAGCTGGCAGCGACCGCTCGCGTCGAACTGGAAGCCGTGGAACGGACACTCGATGCGTCCCGCACGCACGCGGCCCAGGGAGAGCGCCACGCCGCGGTGGGGGCAGCGATCGCGCATGCCGACGGCGCGCCCGACATCGTCACGCCACAGCACCAGGCGTTCCCCCAGGCGCTGCAGGGCGACCGATCGCTTTCGCAGGCGGCGGGATTCGTAGACGGGGTACCACTGGTTGGGGATCACGGCGTTCTCCTCAGAGTGGTTCGGCGGCCGGGCGCAGGAACTGGCCTTCCCACCGCTGGACCAGGGAAAGCGGCGCTGCCACCCGCATGAACATCTGTGTGTTGGTGCGCAGCAGGGTCTGGATCTGCTTCTCGTCGAGGGTCTCGAAGCGATCGATCGTCCAGCGGTCCATGGCGTCGCCCATGCCCAGGAGGATCTCCAACAGGAGGTCGGCGGGTACGTCGTCGCGCAAGCCGCCCACTCGAACGCCTTGATGGATGACGGCCTCGAAGTACTTCGCGAAGCGCTCCATGGCCTGGCTCTGGCTGCGGTCCACCCCGGACGCTGCTGCTGGAGGCGGATGCGTCACGCCCTTCAGCAGCGCCGCCATCACGGGCTCCTCGAGGAAGAAGACCAACACGCGCTGGTAGAGATCGATCAGGGCTGTCCAGAAGTCGTCGGCGTCGTCGAAGTCGTCCAACTCGCCGATGGCGGCCTGCAACACAGCCACGGCGTGCCCGACGGTGGTGACGTAGAGGTCCTGCTTGTCGTCGAAGTAGTAGTACATGGCGCCTTTGCTGACGCCGGCGCGCTCGATGAGGCGGTTGTAGGAGGCGGCCTCGAAACCGCGCTCGGCGAACTCCTTCGCAGCAGCGGTCAGGATCGCATCGCGCTTCGCGGCTTGGAGCGAAGCGAAGCGAGGACGCGGACACATGGCGGGGTGCCTCTCACGGTGGATGCTTAGACCGATTGGTTCGACCGACTAGTCTAAAAATAGGCTGCCTCGCGTTGGGTGGCAAGTGGCCCTCTCCCGTTGCGCCGTGGGCACTGGAGTGTCGAAGGATCACGATCAAAAAACCTTTGTGGTACTAGGTTTTGCAGGCGCGGAGCGGATAGGGCGACAGCGCGCGAAGCGACCGAGTGGCCATCGTTGCGCTTTTCTTGCCGGTGTGGCTTGACCCTTACGCCTTGGTGAATATTTTGCGACGCGTCTGGCACTCGGAGGGTTCGACTGCCAGACGCCGGGCGGGTACCGCCCGGCCTCGAGATCGTTCAACGCGGGAGCCCCCCGCCCCAACCACAACGCCGCGCGGCCGGGAACGATCCGCGCGTGCTCGGAGGAAGCCCATGAAGATTCGTCCGCTCCAGGATCGAATCATCGTCAAGCGCATCGAGGAAGAGGAGACCACCTCGGGTGGGATCATCATCCCGGATACCGCGAAGGAAAAGCCCCAGGAGGGCAAGGTCATCGCCGTCGGCAAGGGCAAGGTCGGCGAGGACGGCAAAGTCCAGCCCCTGGACGTGAAGAAGGGCGACAAGGTGCTGTTCAGCAAGTACGCGGGCACCGAGGTCAACATCGAGGACGTCGAGCACCTCATCATCCGCGAGGACGATGTCCTCGGCGTCGTGGAATAAGGGGACACAAGTCATGGCCAAGGAAGTCAAATTCGATCAGGACGCCCGCAACAAGCTGCTGTCGGGCGTGAATCAGCTCGCGAACGCGGTGCGGGTGACGCTCGGTCCGAAGGGCCGCAACGTGATCATCGACAAGAGCTTCGGCTCGCCCACGGTCACCAAGGACGGCGTGACGGTCGCCAAGGAGATCGAGTGCGAGGACAAGTTCGAGAACATGGGCGCCCAGATGGTGAAGGAGGTCGCGAGCAAGACCTCGGACGTCGCGGGTGACGGCACCACGACGGCCACGGTGCTCGCCCAGGCGATCTTCACCGAGGGCAGCAAGCTCGTGGTGGCGGGCATGAACCCGATGGACATCAAGCGCGGCATCGACAAGGCCGTGGGCGCCATCACGGACGAGCTGTCGAAGATGTCGAAGTCCACGCGCGACTCGAGCGAGATCGCCCAGGTGGGCACGATCTCGGCAAACAGCGACGAGACGATCGGCAACATCCTCGCCGAGGCGATGCAGAAGGTCGGTCGCGAGGGCGTGATCACGGTGGAAGAGGCGAAGTCGATGGAGACGGAGCTCGACGTGGTCGAGGGCATGCAGTTCGACCGCGGCTATCTCTCGCCGTACTTCGTGACGGACACGGAGCGGATGGAAGTGAACATCGACGACGCGCTGATCCTGCTGCACGAGAAGAAGATCAGCAACATGAAGGACCTGCTGCCGCTGCTCGAGCAGTGCGCGCGTCAGGGCAAGCCGCTGCTGATCGTGGCGGAGGACATCGAGGGCGAGGCGCTGGCCACACTCGTGGTCAACAAGCTGCGCGGGACGCTGAACGTCTCGGCGGTGAAGGCGCCGGGCTTCGGCGACCGTCGCAAGGCGATGCTGCAGGACATGGCGATCCTGACGGGGGGCCAGGTGATCGCGGAGGAGCTGGGTCTGAAGCTCGAGAACGTGACGCTGAAGGACCTCGGCTCGGCGAAGCGGGTGGTGATCGACAAGGACAACACGACGCTCATCGACGGTTCGGGATCGAAGAAGGAGATCGAGGGCCGCTGCCAGGAGATCCGCAACCAGGTGGAGAACACGACGTCGGACTACGACCGGGAGAAGCTGCAGGAGCGTCTGGCGAAGCTGGTGGGTGGCGTCGCGGTGGTGAAGGTCGGCGCGGCGACGGAGACGGAGATGAAGGAGAAGAAGGCGCGGGTCGAGGACGCGCTGCACGCGACGCGGGCGGCGGTCGAGGAGGGCATCGTGGCCGGTGGCGGCGTGGCGCTGATTCGGGCGCAGAAGGTGCTCGATGATCTGCCGGTGGATCACGCCGAGCAGCAGGCGGGGATCGACATCGTCCGCCGGGCCGTGGAGGCCCCGCTTCGCTACATCGCGGAGAACGCGGGGATCGACGGTTCGATCGTGCTCGACAAGGTGAAGAACTCGAAGGGCAACCAAGGGTTCAACGCCCAGACGGAGACGTACGAGGACCTGCTGAAGGCGGGTGTGATCGACCCGACGAAGGTGGTGCGCACGGCGCTGCAGAACGCAGCGAGCGTGTCGTCGCTGCTGCTGACCACCGAGGCGATGGTGGCCGAGAAGCCCGAAGCCAACGCCGCTGGCGGCGGCATGCCCGGCGGCATGCCCGGTGGCATGCCCGACATGGGCGGCATGATGTAGCTCCCCACCGATCAGGACGATCCAGGGCCCCGGAGCGACGGTTCCGGGGCCCTTTTCTGTCGTTCGCGCGCATTCGCGTCGGGCTTCGAGCACCGACAATGGGGGTGAACCGCCTCTGTTGAATCAACCCCACGAGTCCAATCATTGGTTGACTCCGGACATTGTTCAATCTTCGGTTGCTCTCTATCCTCCGGCGCGCAATAACGCGTTTTCTGCGTCTCCCCGGAACCAGCGCGAGGTTCCCGGCCATCTCCTCCCTCCTTGCCCATGTGGAAATGGCCGCGCGATGAGACGCGCTCGAACGAAGCGCGCTGGTCTTCCAAGTCCGAACATCGAGGTCGTCGCTGGCCTTCAGGCTCTCGCGGGTTCCCGGTGGAGAAACGCCGAACGCGGCCGTTAGAGGAGGAGAAGCATGGCAGAGGCCAAGATCGCGATCGTGGGCATGGGGAACTGTGCGAGTTCCCTCGTCCAGGGCAACGAGTACTACCGGGACAAGAGCCCCGACAGCGCCATTGGCCTGATGCACTGGGACATCGGTGGGTATCGCCCGTTCGACATCGAAGTGGTCGCGGCGTTCGACATCGATGAGCGCAAGGTCGGGAAGGACATCTCGGAAGCGATCTTCGAGAAGCCGAACTGCACCACGGTCTTCTGCCCGGACGTTCCGAAGGCCGAGATCCCGGTGCAGATGGGCAAGCTGTTCGACGGGGTGGCCGACCACATGGAGGACTACCCCGACGACCGTACGTTCCTTCCATCCGATGCGCGCCAGCCCACGCATGCCGAGGTGGTCGCCGCGCTCCACGAGTCCGGAGCCGATATTCTCCTCAATTATCTGCCCGTAGGCTCGGAGGAGGCCGCGCGTTTCTACGCCGAGTGCGCACTCGACGCCAGGATCGCCCTCGTGAATTGCATCCCCGTATTCATCGCGAGCGACCCCGCTTTTGCGCGACGCTTCGAGAACGCGGGCGTGCCGATCATCGGCGATGACATCAAGGCGCAACTCGGCGCCACGATCACCCACCGGACGCTCACGGACCTCTTCGCCAAGCGGGGCGTCAAGCTCGAGCGCACCTACCAGCTCAACACGGGTGGCAACACGGACTTCCTCAACATGCTGAACCGCAGTCGCCTCGTCTCCAAGAAGGAGTCGAAGACGGAGGCCGTGCAGTCCGTCGCCGCGGAACGACTCGGCGAAGGCGATATCCATGTCGGCCCCAGCGACTACGTCGCCTGGCAGAACGACAACAAAGTCTGTTTCCTCCGGATGGAGGGGAAGCTCTTTGGCGACATTCCGATGAATCTCGAGCTGCGGCTCTCGGTCGAGGACTCGCCGAACTCGGCGGGCGTCTCCATCGACGCGATTCGCTGCGCGAAACTCGCGCTGGACCGCGGCACCGGAGGGATCCTCGGGTCGTCGTCGGCCTACTTCATGAAGCACCCGGCCGAGCAGCTGACCGATGACGACGCGTACCGCCGCACAGAGGAATTCATCGCCGGGACCCGCGAGTTCTGACCCATCGGGCCGTGCCGCGGCGGCGGGATCCCGGGCAGACCCGAACTGGCAGGAACCCACCCACGTTTCTAGTCTTTCGGAAGTCCCCGGAGGTGTTCGAAACGTGAACGACACGCGTTCTTGGTGAGTCTCTCGTGATTTCTCGGTCCATCAGCCTCGTGCTTCTCCTCGCGCTCCCTCTCGGGTTTTCGGGCTGCGCGTGGATGGTGGAAGGAGTCACGGCGCGCCTCGCCCAGAATCTTTCCGCTGCGACGCTCGGGCACGACGACCCCCAGACCGTGCGCGACGGAGCCCCGGCCTTTCTGCTCCTCGTGGACGGTCTCATCGAGGGCAGCCCCGAAGATACCCAGACACTCCTCGCCGGCTCGCGCCTCTACTCCGCCTACGTCGGCGCTTTCGTCGGCGATCCCGATCGCGCGAAGCGGCTGGCGGATCGTGCCTTCGAGTACGGCAGGCGCGCGCTCTGCGAGCGGGAACCGTCGGTCTGTGCCGCGGTCGACGGTCCTTTCGACGATTTCGCGCCGCGCCTCGCCGAGGTGAGCCCGCGGAACATCGACGGCCTCTACGTGTTCAGCACGGCCTGGGCGGGCTGGGTGCAGGTTCACGCCGACGATTGGAACGCCATCGCCCAGCTCCCGAAGGTGGAGGCCGCCCTGCGTCGGGTGGTCGAGATCGACGACGGCTACGACGACGGGAACGCCCACCTCTACCTGGGCGTGCTCAACACCCAGCTGCCGTCGGGCATGGGCGGGCGTCCCGAACTCGGCCGCCAGCACTTCGAGCGCTCGATCGCGCTGTCGAAGGGCCGTAACCTCCTCGCAAAGGTGCTGTTCGCCAAACAGTACGCGCGGCTCACGTTCGATCGAAACCTCCACGATCGCCTGCTTCGCGAGGTGCTCGAAAGCGACCCACGATCACCGGGCCTGACACTCAGCAACGTGCTCGCGCAGGAGCAGGCGTCCGAGTTGCTCGAAGAATCTGCGGACTACTTCTAGGCGGAGTGGATCCAATGCAGCGATGGCTCACTTTCGCGCTCTGCCTGATGCTGGCGCCGGCTTGGCCGGCCGGCGCGAGGACCCTGAAGATCGCCACGATGTCGCCCGACGGCACGACGTGGATGAAAGAGATGCGCGAGGGCGCGAAGGAGATCGAGGAGCGCACCGAGGGTCGGGTCAAGCTGAAGTTCTACCCCGGCGGTGTCATGGGCAACGATCAGACGGTGCTGCGCAAGATGCGCGTCGGTCAGCTTCACGGCGGAGCGTTTCCCGGCGGCGGTCTGGTCGAGGTCTACAACGACATCCAGGTCTACAGCCTGCCGTTTCTCTTTCACTCGTATGCCGAAGTCGACTACGTGCGAGCGCGCATGGATTCGCTCATTCAAGCCGGTCTCGAGCAGCGCGGACTCGTCGCGATGGGGCTTTCCGAGGGTGGGTTCGCTCACTTGTTGTCCTCGGAACCCCTCAAGAGTCGCGCCGATCTCGACGGCAAGCGTGTCTGGATCCCCCAGGGCGACACGATGAGCCAGATCGCGTTCGAGACGGCCGGCATCTCGCCCGTGCCGCTTCCGATCTCGGACGTTTACACCGGGCTGCAGACCGGACTCATCAACACCGTCGCCTCGTCGCCGATCGGAGCGATCGCCTTCCAGTGGCACACGAAAGTGAGTTTCCTCACCGATGTGCCGCTCATCTACCTGATCGGAACGCTCGCGTTCGCGAAGCGCAGCTTCGACAAGCTGGGCACCGAGGGCCAGGCCGTGCTGCGCGAGGTGATGGGCCGCATCTTCCGGCGCCTCGACCGTGCGAGCCGCAGGGACAACGCCGCCGCGCGCGACGCGCTGGCGAACCAGGGCATCGAGTTCGTCAGCCCGACGTCCGAAGAGCTCTCCCAGTGGCGCTCGATCGCCGAAGAGGCGGAACAGCGCTACCAGGGTAGGAACCTCTACTCGGAGGAGATGTACGAGATCCTCAAGGGACATCTCCGTGACTTCCGAAATGCGCCGCCGGGCGACGTTGCCCGCTGAACCCCGCCCGTCCCCGCTCGTCCGCGCCATCGCGGGCCTCCACTGGGTCGAGGACGCCGTGCTCGCCCTGCTGCTGCTGTCGATGATCATCATCGCCTCGGCCCAGATCTTCCTGCGAAATCTCTTCGACACGAGCATCGTCTGGGGCGACCCGCTGCTGCGCATGCTCGTGCTGTGGCTCGGTCTCCTCGGCGCGCTGGCGGCGAGCCGCGGCGACCGGCACATCTCGGTCGACGTGCTGTCGCGCGTCCTCACAGGGCGCGTCCGGAGCGTCGCTCAGGCGGTGGCGACCGCGTTCACTGTCGGGGTCTGCACGCTGCTCGCCTGGCACGCGGGCCGCTTCGTTGCGTTCGATCGCGAGGCCGGGGTCGTGGCCGTGGCGTCGCTCCCGGCGTGGATCTCCGAGCTCGTCATGCCCTTCGCGTTCGGGCTCATCGCGGTTCGCTATGCGCTTCTGACGCTCGGCCACGTCCGCTGTGCCATCGCAGGAGGCGAGGACACTTGATCACGGTCGGGGTGCTGCTGCTGCTCGCGCTTTTCGGCGCACCGCTGTTCGCCGTCATCGCGGCGAGTGCGTTGCTCGGTTTTGCGGGGGAGGAGATCGACCTCTCGGTGGTCGCTATCGAGTTCTACCGGCTGAGCGAGATGCCGGTGCTTCTGGCGATTCCGCTGTTCACCTTTGCGGGATACCTGCTCGGCGAGAGCAATGCACCGGCGCGACTCGTTCGTGCCTCGAACGCGCTCCTCGGCTGGCTGCCCGGTGGGCTCGCGATCGTCGCCGTCGTGACGTGTGCGCTGTTCACGGCCTTCACCGGCGCGTCCGGAGTGACCATCGTGGCCCTCGGCGCACTGCTGTATCCGGCGCTCGGTCAGTCGGGCTACAGCGACCGGTTCTCCCTCGGGCTCATTACTACGTCGGGCAGCCTCGGACTGCTCTTTGCGCCGGCGCTGCCGCTCATCTTGTACGGCGTGGTGGCACAGCAAATGGCCCTGGAACCGCCGGTTCGCATCGACGACATGTTCCTCGCCGGGCTCCTGCCCGGCTTGCTCATGCTCGCGCTGCTCTCGGCGTACTGCCTGCACCAGGGGCGGACGCTGCCGCGCGCCGAGGAGTCGGTCTCGTGGGCCGAGGTGGGGCGGGCCTTGCGCGAGTGCGCGTGGGAGATCCCACTGCCGGTGATCGTGCTCGGTGGCATCTACGGCGGCATCGTCGCGGTCTCCGAAGCGGCGGCCGTCACGGCGCTCTACGTCCTCGTGGTGGAGGTGGGCGTTCGGCGCGAGATCCCGCTCGCCGCGCTGCCCGGCGTAATGCGCGAGTCGATGACGCTCGTGGGCGGCATCCTGATCATTCTCGGCATGTCGCTGGCGTCGACGAACTTCCTGATCGACACCGAGGTTCCGACCCGCCTCTTCGAAGCGATTCGCACGCAGATCGAGGATCGCACGACCTTTCTCATACTGCTGAATCTCTTCCTGCTCGCGCTGGGGATGATCCTCGACATCTTCTCCGCGATCGTGATCGTCGTGCCGATCGTGCTGCCAATCGCCATCGGCTACGGGATCCACCCGGTGCATCTCGGCATCGTCTTCCTGGCGAACATGCAGATTGGCTACTTCACGCCGCCCGTCGGCATGAACCTCTTCATCGCGAGCTACCGCTTCGATCGGCCCGTGATGGAGCTCTACCGCGCGAGCCTCCCGTTCTTCTTCCTCCTGATGGCGGCCGTGTTGATCATCACGTACTGGCCGGCACTCAGCCTCTGGCTCGTGCCCAGCTGAGGCGCCCACGCCCGGTGGTATCATCGCCGTGGCCGTGGAAGCCCGGTTGCGCTCGACCGCACGGAGAGGGAGGGAGCGTCATGCAGCGTGCTTCGGAGAGTCACGGTCCGTGTCGCGGGTTTCGCGTGCTCGATTTTACCACGATGGTTTCGGGCCCCGTGTGTACCCAGTACCTCGCCGACCTCGGCGCTGACGTGACCAAGATCGAGGCGCCGGCGGGGGACCCGTCGCGCTTCACGGGTTCGGCTTCGCGCAAGGGCATGACGGGGTTCTTCGCGCAGCTGAACCGGAACAAGCGCAGCCTCGTCATCGATCTGCGCAATGCGCAGGGCACCCGGGTGGTGCACCGCCTCGCCGAGGGCGCGGACGTCGTCGTCGAGAACTTCCGCCCGGGCGTCGCCGATCGCCTCGACATCGGCTACGACGCGCTCCGTACAGTCAACCGGAAGCTCATCTACACCGCGATCAGCGGCTTCGGGACCACCGGACCGTACGCGGGCCATCCCGCGTACGACCACATCCTGCAGGGGCTCACCGGGATGATGCCCGCGCAGGGTGGCGAAGGTCCCCCGCGGATGCTGCAGAGCGTGGCCGTCGACAAGGCGAGCGGGATGGCAGCCGGCTCAGCGACGCTGGCGGCGCTCCTCGCGCGCGAGCGAAACGGCGGTGACGGCCAGCGCGTCGACGTGCCGATGCTGGACGCGTACGCGTCCTTCATGTTGCCCGAAGCGGTGGGGTCGAACGCCTTTCCGGAGCTGCCTCCGCCGAATTCCCCCTCGGCGCAGATCTTTCGGACCTGGGAGACGAAGGACGGCTACATCGTCGGGATCGTCGTACAGGACTCACAGTACAAAGCGCTGTGCGAGATGATCGAACGCGAGGACCTCGCCGACGACGAGCGTTTCGCAACGCTGGTCGCCCGCTTCCAGAACGTCGACGCGTTGTACGAAGTGATCGAGAGCGAGTTCCTGAAGCGGCCGTCGGATGTGCTGGTCGAGCGCGCACGGCGTTTCGGTGCGCCATTCGGGCCCGTTCACGATTTCGAGGGATTTATCAACGACCCGCAGACACAACACAACGGGACCGTGTTCGAGGTCGAGGACAGCGACGGAGCTCGCACTCGCTATCTCACTCATCCAGCGCGCTTCGAGAAGACGCCGGCGGTCTTCACGCGACCGGCGCCCATGCTCGGTGAGCACTCCGACACCGTCCTCGCGGAGGCTGGATTCGACGACGCCGAAGTCGACGCTCTGCGTGCGAGCGGCGCGTTCGGCTGAGCAAACGCCC
>Ga0310342_100003795_pt1 | contig 10009 bp, 11 predicted proteins | sample S15DNA20500_MG_FD_206155 | JGI IMG/M metagenome (GOLD analysis project Ga0310342, IMG submission 206155) | Marine microbial communities from station ALOHA, North Pacific Subtropical Gyre - S1503-DNA-20-500_MG | ecosystem: Environmental > Aquatic > Marine > Oceanic | place: Pacific Ocean: North...
GAGTACGTCAAGTGGATCTTCAACTGCACAAATTAGATTGCGTTGGCGTTGGGGATTTGAACATATCATACAGGGGCTTTTATCAGTTAAATTTTGGCATTCTTCACAAAAGACGATTTTTTGTTTAACAGATTGGATAGCTTCTGATAGGTCGTAGGCCTCTTGTGTAGGAAGGCGGATTATGTGATAGGCAAGTCGTTGTGCACTTTTCGGTCCAATTCCGGGTAGCCTGTTAAGCTCTTGAATCAGCCGAGCTAAAGGTGGGGCGGCGGAGGGTATATCATCTAATGTCATTCGGTTGTTCCACGAATAATTTAGGCAAGATTAGAACAGTGTATTCATAAGAGTTAATATATATTATGTGAGTCCGGGTATATTAAGACCGCCTGTGACGGAGTTCATCTTTTGACTTGCTATTTCTTGGGTTTTGTTGAACGCGTCATTGACAGCCGCCGCTATCAAATCTTGTAACATGCCTAATTCTTCAGCAGCTTCTGGTTCTATGGTCACAGATTCTACAGTTTGTTTGCCGGACATAACTATCTTTACTACCCCACCTCCTGCACTACCCTCAACAGTGAGTGATTCTAGTTCTTCTTGAACTTTTTGCATGTCGTCTTGCAGTTTTTGCGCCTGTCTTTGGGCTTGTCTAATCATATTCCGGTTCATTAGGTTATTTCCTCCACTATTCTTGCACCCATTCCCATGGCAGTTCTTACTAAAGGACTATTTTGAGTTGCCCGATAGCTGTCTTCACCTGTATTTTTATCTTCGTTTAAAGAAAATTCAAACTCTTGAGTATTATCGAAGTTAACAGATACTGCTTCTTGCACTAGCTTATAAGCTTGAGGATCTTCCATCTCTTCTTGCATACGCTCCAAGTTGGTCCGGTTGCTAAAAGGCATGATTAACTTTGTACTTTCTTGATAGATTGCTTCGACTCTACAATCTCTTAATAGAGCCCCTAAATTGTATTTCTTCCCCTGGCAACGTCTCAAAGCTTTTACCATATTTACCCATTTGCCTTCGATTGAGTCAACGGGATATTGAGGTAAGGAAGATTTTTTAGGGGTGTCATGGTTAATCGCCTGAGGTCTTGGAGGTTTTTGTGGTGTTGCTAAATCTGTTGCAATCTCATTGGTATCTACGTCGACTCGGGTTTGTTGGTCTGAGTCGTTCCCCTTACTCTCCTGTTCTATCGAGGTATTTCGTTGATTCGAAAGATTGTCGGTATTTGGCGTCATATCTAAAGAGTCGGTAACATTATCGCAAATTTCCACGATTGCTATCTCAAGGGGAAGCGTAGTTGAGACATCACGACGTAGGTCTACGTTTTGCCATATTTTGATAGCTTTGGACAGTCTGGTAGCCGGTATTTGTTCTAAGATACCCTTAAGATGTTGAGTTATGTGCTCTGGCAGGTTGAGCGACTTCTCTGCTTTCCAATTTATCAACATCAATGCTCGTAAAAGTTCCATAACTTGATGCTGCATCTGTTTAAGGTCGACACCTTCCCATGCAGATTGGTTTAGAACTGTTAAGGACGCCGAGGTATTACCTACCATAATGTAGTCAACTAATTCCAGCCATTTCTCTCGGTTTGATATTCCGAGCAAATCCTCCACTTGGCTGAGAGTAACTCCTTCTTCATATGAAACACTCAGCTGATCTAGTAGATTTTCAGCATCTCGTAAGCTGCCAGAAGCAAATCTTGCTATAGCAGAAATGGCTTCATGATCGATTGTTAGGTGTTCGGCTTGGATGATCTCAGAGAGACGGGAACAAATGTCTTCGGTGGAAAGAAGTTTGAAATCAAATCTCTGACAACGAGAGACTATAGTCGGCGCAATTTTGTCCATCTCTGTGGTACAAAGGATGAACATTACGTGGCTTGGCGGTTCCTCGAGCGTTTTGAGAAAAGCGTTTTCCGCTTCAGTGGTCAGCATATGTGCTTCGTCTATAATGTATACCTTGCGTCTGCCCTGAACTGGTGAGAAATTGACCTTGTCTCTAATGTCCCTTATGTCGTCAATCCCACGGTTACTAGCAGCGTCTAGTTCTATTAGATCTAGAAATGTCCCCTCGTTGAAAGATTTACATCTCTCACAACGGTTACATGGGTTGCCCAAATCTGGTTGGAGACAGTTAACCGCCTTGGCTAAAATTCTTGCGGTAGAGGTTTTGCCGGTTCCTCTCGGGCCACAAAACAAATAGGAATGTGATACTCGATCCTTCATGATCGCGTTTTGAATAGTAGTGCATACATGCTTTTGGCCCGCCAACGTGTCGAAGTTATCAGGTCTCCACTTTCGGTAAAAAACTTGAGAAGTCATGATAAGTTCACCCTACGAGGAAACAAATTATCTAAAGCTATTTGCTCCTTATGCTTCATCAAGGCCGCCTCGGCTGTCTCTCCATGGTCATGTCCTACCAGATGCAAGGTTCCATGAATTATTAGTAAAGATAATTCTCTATCTAACCCAGTATGCTTGTCATCCGCTTGTCTAATAGCCTGCGGTAGAGAAATGATGATCTCTCCTAAATGTGGAGGACCGTCATCGGATTTTGGGAAGGTGAAGGACCCGGCATTGGCTGGTTGAACGAACGTATCAGGTGGAGGATCGGTGTCCGATTGCCAATGGCCTGGGTGGTCGGTCGAGAACGATAATACGTCGGTTACTTCATCAAGTCCCCGGAATTTGGCATTTAATTCCTGCACAGTGGTATCATCGGCGAGGGCGATGCTGATGTGGCCAGACTCGTTTCCTTCTAGTGCTACCTCCATGGCTTGGTATGCAACTGATAGTAGCCAATCTTCAGAGATGGTAGCGTCGCAATCTATGAAAACTGATATGTCTGCCTGCCTTTGAAACTTTTTTACGGTTGGCAGCTCGACTACCTGCCTTTCTTTAAATTATGTCATTGACATAATAGCATTGGAATAGAGTAGCTTCAAGGAAAATAGCAGGTTGGATAGGATCTAAAACCAACATTTGATATCCACTATGTTTAGTTGTTGCTTTATGGAAAGCAACATAGGTTTTGCTACCATGCTAAAATGCAACATAAGTTTTGGGTTAGATGGCCGAGGCAAGGTGTCTACCGGAAGCTGAAGTATTCAGAAGGAGACTCCTTTAGATGACTGAGGATAATATAGAATCTCAGCAGAACGAATTTGGTAATTTGGTACTCCCTGAAAACGGAGTAACCGATTTAACCGACAAATTGACTGAATATATGACAGAAATAGAGCTAGGAGGAGTTCCTGATATTTTGGGGCAAGTATTGGATGATTTTATTGATCAGGCAGGTGGAATGCCTGAGGATTTGCGGGATGAAATTTCCTTTGATCAGATTACTTCCAACCAGTTAGCCGTAACGTTGGCTTATCAGCTCGGCCGGTTAGAGGGTAGATCTCCTCAAATAGTCCGACAATTAATAGAACAAGCAGTACAAAAATGGGAAGCTCGACCTGTAGCAGAATCTCCCGATATATCGGAAGAAGATTTGAGGAGACCTAAGGAACTAGTTTATCCGCGTCTCCGTAGAATGGAATATGCAAATGTTGAGGATGAAGACGATCTTTTTGACTAAAAATTTAAAAGATGATTTTCCTTAAACATTGGTTGTAATGGATTGTTAGGAATAGGGGACGCCGAATTTATCTTACCTATAGACCGGTTCCTAGTGAAGGTGATAATCAAGCCATGAACGGCCAAATGAAATACGAGTTATTGCTAAAAAACGGGACCCTTATTGATCCGGGTCAGGATATAAACGCGAAAATGGATGTAGGATTTAAGGATGGGGTAGTAGTGGCAGTCGAAGATCGGATTGATCCGGCCACATCAACTACTGTTGTTGATGTGGCTGGTAAGTTGGTTACGCCAGGATTAATCGATATCCACGGCCATTTCTATCATGGGGGCACGGGAAGCTCAGTTCATGCTGATCAACATTGCCTTGGTTCGGGTGTTACTACCGGGATTGATGCTGGTAGTTCTGGATTTTTGAATTATGATGCGATGAGGGATTATGTGTTTCCTGCTCATCAGACTAGGTTGCTAGCCTTATTGCATATCGGGGCCGTTGGACTTGCAGCAAATAGAATTCTAGGCGGCGGTCTTCATGACATGAGGATAATTGATGTGGATCGTACTGCCGAAACTATTAAAGAAAATCAGGGTAGGTTATTTGGAGTAAAAGTTCGCATGCATATGGATGCAGTAGCGTATTGGAACGCACCCATTGCAATGAAATTAGCTAGAGAAGCGGCTGATAAATCTGGCGGGTTGTTAATGGTTCATGTCAGTGGGACCCCTATCCCTTTGCCTCAGGTATTGGACCATCTGAAATCTGGGGATATATCCACCCACGCTTTCAATGGCTATACCGAGTCTATTTTAGACAATTCCGGTAAAGTACGAAAAGAAGTTCGGGAGGCTGTAGACAGAGGTGTGATTATGGATGTAGGTCACGCAGGGGTTCATTGTGATGTGGAAGTTGTCAAATCAGCAATGAGCCAAGGCATGGTTCCTGACACGATAAGTACGGATATACATCTTGCTCCACCAGGACGATCTGTATATTTGATGAATGATTTAGTCAGTAAATTCCACGCATTAGGCATGTCTTTGCCGGAAACAATTAGAGCGAGCACATGGCGCCCTGCTCAAGTGCTCGGGCTGCAAGATAACCTCGGTTCACTTGCCCCCGGAATGGCTGGTGATGCAGCGGTTTTTGATCTGAGGGAAGGGAGATTTGTTTGGCATGATATGTCAGGTCATAACGTTGAAGGCAAGGTGAGATTGGATCCCTTTTTAACTGTCAAAGGGGGTAGGATAGTTTGGCAAGAGGGCAGATTGTCTCAAATGGGAGAATGCTAAGGATTTAGTATTACTGTAGCCTTGAACTGCTCTGTATAAATTTGTTTCCAAGTAGAGTTTATTTATGGGTAAATACCCGATCTGACTGTCTAAATTCTTGACCTGATAACTTAGCGCTGTTGATTCATTACAATATACAAACCTTGAATTATTTGGAGAACAATGTGGCTAGTGCCTCACATTATACCGTGATAGGTTGTAAATTGAAGATTTCCCTGTCAAACTGCCCATATGAAAATAGGACATTTTGAATTCAACGAACCAGTCCCTGACATCAAGGAATCTCATGTTCTGGCTGTTCTTAGACCATGGATAGATGTCGGAGGAGTTGGTACACTAAGTCTCAGTAGATTGGAACGCCATCTAAGAGCCAAAGAAATAGGACGATTGGAATCTCCAGGTAGATTTTACGACTTCACTCGTTACCGACCGAGATCTTTAATGAATGAGGGTAAAAGAGAGTTTAATGTACCTAATACTATTATTAGGCATGCTCAGATGTCGGAGGGCCCGGATCTTTTATTAGTACATTTACTGGAACCCCATTTATACGGTGAAGAGTATGTAGAGACTATGCTAGAGGTATTTGAATATCTAGGTGTAAAAAAGTATTCACTAGTAGGCGCGATGTACGATATGGTTCCGCATACTAGACCTCTTATAGTGTCAGGAGTAGGTGTAGGATCAAGTATAGATGAAGAAAACCTACGTATGAATGTCAAGACTAGCAATTATGAGGGGCCAACCACCATCACCTATTTGATTGGTCAAGGTGCTGCCAAAAAAGGCATGGATACTAGGATTTACGTTGTGCACTTGCCTCAATATTTTCAGGTAGAAGAAGATTTATCCGGAACAGCCCGGCTGGTAGAGATATTATGTAGACAATATAACTTGCCAGATAGGTTGATAGAATCAGATAGGGGGAAGGATCAATATCAGTCTCTCCAAAAAATGTTTGAAGAAGAATCAGAAGTTTCAAATTTACTTCAAAGGTTGGAAGAAAAGTACGATAAAGATAATCAAGAATCGGAAATCTCTCTCGGTCCATTGTCGCAGGATATTGAGGAATTCTTAAAGAGTTTCGATGAAGGTTTATCTTCATAAGGTCTTTAATTTGTTATTACATACATCGTCTCGTTATAAACGCAAGATTGTACTCACATTTATCTAACGTCTTATCTTAGTAGCAAATTGGCCTACAATAAACTCAGTTTGTGTGTGGATTTCTTAATTAGAAAAACTAGAGATATTCAAACGAATTGATGTTAGATTTGATTCTATTAAACTATATGACTTTTGGGAGCAGAAAATTAAAATGCCTATATCAACCACATCGATTTGATATACTTTGGATCTGTAGATGCGTCACGTATGCTGATGCCAGTTTCGGATTGACGGTAATATGCCCGTATGATAGATTTAGTAAGCTTTTCAGTATAAAAGGGAGCTAGGTTATTCAACAGTTGGAGGTAACGACATAGCTAGGCAGTATAAGGTTAACGAACAGATTCGCTCCTCTCAGGTAAGGGTGATAGGTCAGAATGGTGAACAGCTAGGAGTAATGAGTCTGGATCAGGCGCTGCAGATGGCGAGACAAAGTGAAGTTGATCTAGTTGAAGTAGCCCCTAATGCGGATCCACCTGTGGCACGTTTGCTTGATTACGGAAAGTTGCGTTACTTATATTCCAAGAAAGAAAGAGAATCTAAGAAAAGCCAAAAAAATACCGAACTAAAAGAAATAAGGTTTCGTCCGAACATTGGTGATCACGATCTTTATGCAAAGCTACGAAAAGTGAAAGAGTTTATAGGTGACGGTTCTAAGGTCAAGATAACGTGTAGATTTAGAGGGCGTGAATCAGTTCATCAGCAGCTAGGTCTCTCAGTGTTAAAGCGAGTAGCCGATGAGTTGAAAGATGATGTTCGGTTGGAAAAAGCTCCATCTATGGAGGGGCGGGCTTTATATATGATTTTAATGCCCAGTAGTGGGAGAGCGGAAAAACAGGATGATAAGGCGAGTGATTTAGCGGATGCCAAAACTTAAAACTCACAAGGGCGCTAAGGCAAGATTTCATGTCACTGGTACCGGCAAATTAATGCGCATGAAACGTATGAGTAGCCATTTGCGTCGTAAGAAACCTAAAAAAGTAACCCGCAAGTATGCGGACCGGATATTGGTGGATCCTAAAGATATAAAAAGATTCAGCCGTTTATTACCCTATTCATAGCGGATGAAATCTATAAATGACGGAGAATTGTTGTGCCCAGAGTAAAACGAGGGGTAACTAAACATAAGCGACACAAAAAAGTAATGTTGGCAGCCAGAGGATTTCACGGATCCTCTCACCGAAATTACAAATGGGCCAAAGAAGCTTTGACTCATGCTTGGAGCCATGCTTATCGTAACCGAAGGGAGCGGAAGGGGGAATTTAGGAGGCTATGGATTGTACGTATAGGTGCTGCCTGCAGACAGCAGAACGTTACATATAGCCAATTTATGCATGGCCTGAAAGAAGCAGGTGTAGAGGTAGATCGAAAGATGCTGGCCGATTTGGCAGTCAATGATCCAGCTGCCTTTGATAAACTGATTACTTTGGCCTCGCAGTATTTGGTATCAACCTCTTAGTCTAAGTTATAGATATAAGGTTCCAGAGACTCCCTTAATTGACCTAATTTCGGATATTGGGCTGGCTATATCATTGGCTGAAGCCATAGTAGTTGTCTGACAGTAATACGCGATTCAAGCCAGATAACGAAATATTTAGAGGGCGTGTGGGATTGGCCCACTTCTCCGTCAAATCTCTGTGTAAATCTTCCAATAAAGTCGGTTTGTTATTCCTAAGTAGGATTATTCTAAAAATCATCTCTTGGATTGGCATATCGTTTCGAATGTAATCGGGCTCATCTGTACAGTATTTAGCTATCTCCGTCATTAATTTTTTCGGATCCAAGGAATCTTGATTCGGTTCAAGTAGGGATGGGCATGATGGTCCTCTGCGAGCGGCGATAATCGCGACCGGAGATCGGTTCAGTTGGTTGATTCGATCGATATCTACATGATAATACTGTGGTTCGCTTTGTAGTTCAGGTAAGCTCATAATTTAACCTCTTCATTCCAGTCCAACATAATTATATTAACTTTGTCTCCAGCGTTTCTGCTTGGTTCATCATCAGGACAAATTGCTAGCCCATTAGCTTTTGACATGGATGTCAAAATATTTGAGCCTTGTGGTCCGGTTGGCGATGCATAATAAACTCCATTATCTTTGCTAACAGCTACTCGCGCGTATACCCGCCTTTCATCAGCGTTAAATATTGGGTGCGTTAAAATGCCTTCAATGACTGGCCGATCTAACATAGTGAGGCCGAGCATTTTACGAATTGCTGGTCTGGCAAACATTTCAAACGCTACCAAAGCGCTTACGGGATTACCGGGTAGCCCTAACATTGGTATTAGACCAGCTTTATCTTTGAGATGCCCAAAGGCTAGTGGTTTAGCTGGACGCATTCGGACAGACCAAAAGTTCATCTTGCCCTTATCGTTTAAAACGTCCTTGACAACGTCGTAATCTCCTTTCGATACTCCGGCCGAGGTGATCACTAGATCAGAGCCAGTGATGCCTTCTAATTTGTCATTAAGGCTTTCTACGGTGTCTTGGGCTATACCAAGGATCTTCGGTATACCACCTGCGGCCAATACTGATGCTGCTACTCCGGCGCTATTACTGTCATATATTTTACCCGGGATCAGCTTTCCGTCTAAGGGAACTAATTCGTCTCCGGTAGCTAGAATTGAAACCAATGGGCGCCGTATGACTTTAATATTTTGGAGTCCTAAAGAAGCTAATACGCTAATTTCCGAAGAGCGTATGATGCTGCCTGATTCCAATACTAATTGATTTTTTTTAACGTCTTCTCCAGATGGCCTTATATTACTACCTTTGGGGAGATTTGTATTTATGTTGATATTAGCCAAACCGTGTCCTAAGTTTCGACGCTCAACCTCATCCGTTTCTTCAAAGGGTATCACCGTGTCCGCACCAGCTGGAACTGGCGCTCCGGTCATAATTCTGATAGCAGAGCCCGGGGTTACTGTCTGTATTGAAACTTGTCCTGCAGGGATGACACCAATAACCTTTAGTTGCCTAGGATTCTGAAGAGATGAATGTGCTATATCGTCCCATATAACTGCATATCCATCCATACCAGAATTCGAAAGAGGTGGTAGATTTAATGGAGATGTTACATCCTCTGCTAAAATCTGTCCTAGACACTCTAAAATGGGTTTTTCTTCGGGATCAAGGGCATTAAAACAAGATATTATTTGGCTTAGAGCGTCTTCTACGCTAAGCATGTCTTCGTGCGAGTGACTGTGGCCGTGGTGATGGTGTAGGCTTTCTTCCGTCATATCAATTTATCCAATTGGTCCTTTTATTTTTTGCCAGGGGATATAATTGTTCGTTCGATAGTGTCTATTGGATATAGGTCAGATCAAACTCTCAATGAACCTCCGACTTCGCTGTCAAGGTTCCGTAGAATCCCTTGCACAGCGCGGTCAACTTCTTGGGTAGTCAATGTGTGGTCCATGGATTGGAAATATATATGGAAGGCTAGAGATCGAGTCCCGGTTGGTAATGTATCTCCGGAATATGTATCAAATAATTCAATATGTTGGACTAATCTGGGCTTACTAATAATACTCTTGACTGAGGCTGCTGGAATATTGGATGGAACTATTATTGCCAAGTCTCGGGTAGCCTGTGGGTAACGAGAGAAAGGCTGGAAATGTTTCGTTAAATTTTTAGAAATATCAGAGATTGTTTCTACGTAGAGTTCGAATAATATAGTTGATATTGGTTTTAAATCGAATTTATTTCCGACCGATCGATTAAGTTCTCCCAATAAACCTATCGACAGCCCATCATATATTAGTTTTGCACAACGACCAGATTGAAAACTGATATCATCCCAGGGCTCAAAATCTGGACTTATGTTGAGGGCCTGCATCGCTGATACGATAATGCTTTTAGCATCAAAAAAGTCTAGAGATTCCTGAGGGCTTAACCAGGAGGAATCGAATCTGGGCCCAGCTAACACACCTGCTACTTCTTCACATTCGAATG
>Ga0310342_100003801_pt1 | contig 10005 bp, 6 predicted proteins | sample S15DNA20500_MG_FD_206155 | JGI IMG/M metagenome (GOLD analysis project Ga0310342, IMG submission 206155) | Marine microbial communities from station ALOHA, North Pacific Subtropical Gyre - S1503-DNA-20-500_MG | ecosystem: Environmental > Aquatic > Marine > Oceanic | place: Pacific Ocean: North...
GACTGGAGTTTCTTCGCGTTTACGGAGCCCGTTCGCACGGGATCTTTCTTGACCACAGCCAGGTCTTTGAGATCTCCAACTGCATCGCCCAGGGAAACGGTGGTGACGGGTTCTACATCACCGACTGCAACGGGGCACGGATTTCGGTTTGCCGCAGCATGGCGAACCGGGGATGCGGATTCTGCGTGACCCGCACGGACCTCTCGGGCGGCTGCTGGCTGCTCGACTGCGACGCCGAACTCAACGGCCGCGAGGGCCTGGTCGTTTCGGACATGGCGGGGACCCCGGTCGTTGTCGAGCGGATGTGGGTGGAGACCAACAACAAGCCCGTATCGCTTGGCCCGAACATCTACGACGCCGTTCGCATCGCCAGTCGCAACGTGATGCTCACCAAGTGCCGCATTTCCACGCGAGGCAAGATGCCCGCTCGGCCCAAGTTCGCCATCCACCTGGCTTCGGAGACACGACTGGGGATCGAGCCGAAATCGGCGAACTTCCAAGTGGGTGAGACGGTCAAGGGGAGCCGGTCCGGGGCGACCGGGGTTGTCTCTCTCGTCCAGGCCGATCCGCTTTTCGACGACAAGTTCCCGATTCCCCCGCCTTACCGGGCTTGGTTGGCCCGGCCACGGAAACTCATGCTCAGGGAGACCTCCGGTACGTTTCGGGTTGGGGAAACCGTCACCGGTCGGGCCAGCCGGGCCGCGTCGCTAATCCGGTCGGTGGCCAGGGTCAGCGCCGGGAACTGCGTTGTGTCCGACAACTGGGTTGCCCGAGAAGATGGGCGGGCACCGGTCGATCGAGTGAAACTGGATCCCGGTTGCACGGCCAATCACATCGGGCGGAACCACCGCATGTCGGCCAACGGACTGGTTGGCGTCGATTTCACCGACAACCCCGGTTCGGTCGCGGGTGGTCGCAGCGTCACGACAGGCAGTGGACCGCCGACCGGTGGTCGTTGGCCACTGGGGGCTTTCCGGTTCAACAGCCGGCCGTCTTTTCAGGAAATGATCATCCTGGGAAAGGATTTGATCCGGAATGGCGACCTGGAACAGGACGAGGGTTGGAAACGCTATGGCACGCCTCGGGCTCACCAGCGAAGCCGCGAGCAGGCACACGGTGGCAGCCACGCACTCAAGGTGACCGGCAGCGGGGGGGCAGGGGTGAGACAGTACCTCTCGGGCACATCGACCGGCCAACGTTTCCACCTGGACGGTTGGCTGTTTGTCGCCAAGGGCACCGTCCGTCTCTTCGTGTTTGACGGAAAGAAGCTGCAGTACGGGACGACGACAACCGGCCCGACGTGGACGAGGATGACGATGTCGTTTTCGGTCGCCGAGGGGTCGACACCCTACATCGGGGCACAGACCGTGGGTGGCGAAACGACGTTCTTTCTGGACGACGTGAAGTGTCGACCGGTTGAGAGAGTCGAACGCTTGCCACGATTGGTCCTGGGGTGGGTCTGCACCGCCGCCGGAAATCCCGGCACCTGGGTGCCGGTCCATGTCCATCGTCGATGAGACCGGTTCTGGATAGACTGATCTCCGGCTCGGTCAACCCCGTCGAATGCACATCAGGAGTCCTGCAGTCATGGCGCCATTCATCAACAGGTCGGCAGGTTCGTTCGGTTCGTCGAGCCGAGGTGTGACGTTGGTCGCGGTCGTGTCGTTGCTGGCATGCTCGGCCTGGCTGCAACCGGTCTCTGCTGCCGACGCTATCGTGAAACACTCGTTCCTCGGTGTCGGCAAGGCCAACCGGGTGGTGATTGTCGACGAGCAGGGGGCGATTGAGTGGAAGTTCGACATGCCGGCCAGCGATGGCTGGGTGTTGCCCGACGGGCACGTGTTGCTGGCCCTGTACGGGACGAAGCAGTTCCCCAACGGCGGAGTCGTGGAGGTCGACCGGAAAACAGACAAGATCCTCTTCCAGTACAACGGACAGCAGAAGGAAATCAGCACCGTGCAGCCATTGCCCGGTGGGAAGTTCCTCGTTGCCGAACTGGGGCCCCAGCCGCGGGCGCTGGTGATCAACCGCAAGGGTGAAATCCTCAGGACCACGCCGCTGCGGTGCCAGAAGAAGAACTTCCACATGCAGACGCGGATGCTGAGGATGTTGCCCAGCGGGAATTACCTTGCTCCGCATCTCCTTGATTTCGCCGTCAAGGAATACGACCCGGCCACCGGCAAGGTCCTGAAGTCGTTTGCGACCGACGATCGGGGCCGTCCGAAGCGAGACTGGCCGTTTACCGCCATTCGACTCGGAAACGGCAACACGCTGATCGCCTGCACCAACGGGAACCGGATCATCGAGGTGAATGCCGCGGGGAAGATCGTCTGGAGCGTGACGAACGAGGACCTGGGTGAGCGTCTCTTTGACGATGCCTGCGGTGCGCAGAGACTGCCCAACGGAAACACGGTCATCTCCAGTTACCACGCCAAAGGGCGGCAGGTGAAACTGTTCGAGATCACCCGGAAGAAGAAAGTGGTCTGGCGTTACTCGGGAATGAACGCCGGGTTCCACCACTTCCAGATCCTGACGACCAACGGAAAACCGTTGAAGAACAACACCTGGAAGTAGCTGGTCCCGGACAGCGTCGTCGACGACCGGCTGTCGGAGCTGTCACTTGACCGCCCGGGTGACAACGGGATCGGGCACGAAGAACCGGTCGGCGGTGATGGCCAGCCAGGGATGGACGCCCCGCACGGGCTGAAAGTCCACCTCGTCATGAGTGCGACCGTGCACGAAGTGCAGGACCTGGCCTCGCTGTTGCGGTGGCACGGCGAACCGCATTCGTTTCCAGTCCGCAATCCACATCCGCTCGTCGAAGACCCGGGCAATCATCCGACCGTCAGGCTGGTGGACCGAGCCGCTCCCCGCGTCGTAGCCGAATGCGACATCAATCACGACCTCGGTCGCACCGGGGCGAACACCGAAGAACAACGCCTGCATCCGTTTCGACTGCACGTCTTTCCACGACACCACTTCACCAGGCAGATCACTGACGGGAAATTCAACGATTGGTGTCCGTTCGCCTGCGATCCAGATCGCGTACTGGCCGGCAAGTCCGTCTGCGGGGATCGTCACCGTCTGTCCTTTCCCCGACACGTTGGTCTCCAGGACCAACTTCTGGCTTTTGACATGCACCACGCGAATCGGTACACCCGGCTTGTCGCCCCATCGTCCCTTGAGTTCCAGGGAGAATTTGCGGTCGGCCGGTTCTCTCAACACGACGATCGGAATTCCGGCCGGTTTCTTCTTCCGCCGGAAATTGTAGATCCGCATCTCGACGCGATTGAACACGCCCCAGCCGAGTCCGTATTTCGGCACGACGGGTCCGTCCAGTTTCGCCAGGGCGGCCAGGAAGGTCGGCATCCTCTGCGAGAAGTAACCCCCGCTGAGTGTCAGCGAGTTGGTGAAATGGCCATCGAGATGGTGGCCGGATTTCAGGAACTGGTCGCCGAGAAAGAGCTTCATCTCGGCGACACCCTTTTCGAGGTACTCCCGTTTCCCCAGCAATCGGTACCCCTCGGCCAGGTCGTGCCATTCGGCTCCCCCGCTGCCATAGAAGGCATAGCGACTCAGCCAGTCGCACCAGAGTTCCAGTGCCGCCACCGCTGAGGGGTCGCGGGAGAGGCGGATGTAACGCGGCAGCCAGGGGGCGAATCCCGACCAACCCCCGAAGTAACCGGCTCCGTATTGTCCGTCCGCCTTCGACTGGCTGCCCAGGACAGCACGGGCGTAGACGTTCAACTGGGGCAGAAGTCGAACGTCCCAGGTCGCCTCGTAGAGAAAGCAGAGGCTCGACAACGGGCCGGTTCCGTCTCGTCCCGAGTTGCCCGGTCGCGGATGCGCAGCGACGGCGTCGGCGGTTTCCCGTGCGACGTCCACCGCACGGGCGTAACCGTCCAGGTACCAGTGGTAGTACAGGAAATCGGTGGCGTTGTTGTAGTCGTACAACCGGTTCCCGGAATGCCAGTGAACCAGGCCCTTGTAATCACACAGGGCACCGCGAATCTTGCCGCGGGGATAGGGCAGGCTCTCGAATTCCGGAGTCGTCCAATGACAGGTGTCGACGTCCATCAGGTGCCGCGAATGCCGACGAGCCGCCTGGAGATATTTCGGGTCACCGCTGCGGAGATACAGCAGCCAGTAGGTCCGCGGACAGCCGTGATGGTGGTTGGCCCAGGTCCGATTCACCACCGGCCGCATCTCACGGTTGTCCCAGCGGCTGTGGCGATCGCCGAAATTCCACATCCCGTAATCGTGGACCCGCTCCTGCATTCGCTGCAGGTAATCAAAATGGCGTGACAGGGCCATCTCGACGTCGGGGAATCGGACCGTGTCGACCGGATGCAACGGGCCGACGGCCATCGTCTTTCCGATCCAGTCCGAATCGGCGAGAACCCCATGGGTGTGGTGATCTCTGTGAGTCCGCGCGGCGACCTGGTCGCTGGGTGTCTCGTGAAACCGGAAACACAGCGAGTGAGTCTTCGCCACGCCCAGTCCGTCGTCCGACTTGGTCTTGATGGCCGAGGGGATGTAGTAGAACTCGTCTTGCCCTTTCGACAATGTCGCGTATTCGGCGGGGATCCTGAGATCGAGCAGTTCTCCTTCGTGAGCGAACCAGAGGCGATGGACGTTCTTGCCGGAAATCGTGGCCAGTGGATGACGCGGCGGGGCCGGGTGTCGCGGCCAGAAGTGCGCCCGCAGCGTTCGCCCCTCGATCTCGAATTCCTTGGGGTACTGCTGCCAGAAGTCCCGGATCGAGAGCGTGACGGTTCCCGTGTCCACCCAACCGGCCGCCCGGCCTCCCCGGGCCAGGGTCCGCGGACCCTGGGCCTGCTGTTCGACCACGCGGCAGGCTTCGTCATCGTCCTGCACCAGCCAGGCGTGTTTCTCCCTGGCATCGACGAAGCCGCCTCGTTCCAGGCCGAACCGTCGACGGTCAACACGAGCCAGTTCCGTTTCCAGGAAGATCCCGCGATATCGTCTACGGTATGAGCTCTCGGTGATCACGAACGTGTGGTCCACATGCAGGGCCGTGTCTCCCTGCCGGGCTGTCATCCGGACCGTGAAACGACCCAGGCGTTTTCCGCCGGCAACGAACCACCCCCTTGCAGCCAGGACCACTCGCAAGGGTCCGGACTCCTCGATGACCACTCGGGAATCCTCGTCACCGGCCGATTCGTAGCGTGTGCCCGATTCGTCCACCAGGACCACTCGGCTTCCGGTCACCAGCTCGGGACCTCGACGACCGTCATCGGTGATCAGGCGAGCGGACTCCAGGAACGAGAAGCCGCGATCCTTCACCGAGAACTCGAGCCTCCCGGTGTTCACCTCGATGAGTCCCCCGGCTTTGCGCACCGCCACCGGATCGGCCACTGGTGAACGCGCGACATCCGGACCGTACTCCAACCACCATGTCCGTCGGCGGAGAGGATCGATCACCGCGGTGAAGTCCAGCAGGGCCCAGCGGATGAATCCTCGCGGACTCCAACGCGCGGTGACTCGGACCTGGACGGGGACCTCGGTTCTCTCGTCGTCTCTGATCAACCTCAGCCGTTTCGGGTTGATGACGGCTCCTCGCGGAAACGGGACGCCCGTGGTCACACGGCGAGGACCGCTCGTCTGCGAGTCGGGCTGCAGCACGATCGGCACGCGGCCACGACGGGCGGGCTGCTTGGCAGCCGGAATCAGCTCGACCATCTCGAAGGTCGTTTCGGACTTCGAAGGAGTTTCGCCCGGGGTGTCGACGATCAGGCGATACGTGCCGGGTGGCAGGTCTCGACAATCCAGCAGCAACGAGAGATGGGTCCCAGCCGGACCGATTCGACAGGTTGCATGAGAAACATCATCCTCGCCCCGTTTCAGGTGGACGGACAAGGTGTCGGGGCGGGGCTGTTTGCCGATGAGAACCAGGGCCTGGGCAGTCAGATCGAGGGAGTCGTAGACTTTCCGGTCGAGTTGGACGTCGAGCCCCCTCGGGGCTTTACGTGTCTTCAGTCCTGAAACCGGTCCGGACCAGAGCAGCCGGTTTTCGGTTACCCGTTCGGGAACCTGTTGCTCAATCGGATCCAGTCCCGGCGGCAGTCCTCCCTGAACGACGTCCGCGAACAGAATGAGAATTCCCGACAACAGGACCACACGGGTCGCGGTCTGTTGATTCCAGCATGACATGCAACTCACTCTACGAAGAAGAACCGACTCCGTGCGAGCCTGGTAAGGCGGCTGGTACAATCGGCACGGACGCCAACATGCCGCACGACAATCATTTTCGCCACCAGCAATACAGCGACGGGCCACCTCGTTCGACGTACGAACTGGTTGCAGCCGGCGAGCCGCTGGAAGCCGGTTGCGGTGAATTTCGAGACAGGATGGCCGGTGTCGGTGACCGTTTGCGAGAAGCGGGGGTCGGCCTGGTCCTGGTGGCGCACGGCACATTTGTCGGCCAGGACGTGGGCAGCGTGTGGACCGAACTCGGGCGATGGGCTCCGGCGATGCGAGAAGTCATTTCGCGACGGAACAAGGCCTGGATCAACGCCGTGGTCGGAGACAGGGGGAATTACACCAGCCGCTTTGTCGAATTGTTCGAGCGTGGTGTCAACCGGCCTGGAGAGCCTCACATCGCCGTCGAGTTGTTCGACTGGTCGGGAGAAAACCACCATGTCGGGCGTGCTGACGGAGCCGTCCGCCTGGTGGACAGGTTGCAGCGTCACGACCCCGACCAACGGGTGCTGTTGTGGGGGCACAGCCATGCCGGCAACGTTTTTGCGCTGGCGACCAACCTGGTGGCGGCTTCGGTGGAAGCGAGAGACGCGTTCTTCCAGGCGGCGCAGATAGCCTTTCGCAGCCCGGTTCATCGCGGGGTCGACGTGCCCGTGTGGCAGGACGTCTGGGATCGGTTGTCCGATCAACAGATGCCGTCGTTGATCGACAAGCTGGACATCGTCACCTTCGGCACCCCGGTCCGTTACGGCTGGGACACGGGGGGGTACCGAAACCTGTTGCACGTTGTTCACCATCGGCCGGCCAGCAACCGAGAGGAGTACCTGGCCGGGTTTCCCCCGACTCGGGCGGGGATGCTCGATGCGGCCGAGGGCGACGTCGTCCAGCAGATCGGCATTGCCGGGACCAATGTCGTTCCCGGTGTCCTCTTCTGGAGAACCCTGCTGGCCGACCGCCGGCTCAATCGATTTCTGCAACCCGGGCTGCCGGCGACCCAATTGCAGACACGATTGGCACTGGGGATGCGAGTGCCGGAGGAGGGGCACACGCAGCTGGTCGACTACGGTCCGATCAGCGGATCCATCGTCGAACACCTCGCCGGTCACGCGGTGTACACTTTACCCCGGTGGCTGGCGTTTCACGCCGGGCAGGTGGCCGATCGCTTTTGTACCCGGGCTCGAGCTTGAAGAACGTGGTTCCGGTGTCGTATTCAGTGAAGAGAGATCCGTGATGTTCGAAGCGAGGCGGGGCAGCGATGAGTGACCAGACGAACGGCCGGGTTGAAAGTGTCGACCAGTTGCGAGAGTTCTACGGCGACCAGTCGTTGCTGTCGCAGCAGAAGTTCATGGAGACGCTCGACGATCACTGTCGGGTGATGATTGCCCATTCGTCCTTCTACTGCATCGCCACGGTGAACCCCGATGGTTCCCTGGACGTGTCGCCTCGCGGAGACCCCCCTGGATCCGTCGTGGTGCTCGATCCGACGACCCTGCTGTTGCCCGACCGCAAGGGGAACAACCGGTTGGACAGCATGAGCAACGTGACGGAGCGATCGAAGACGGCGTTGCTGTTCCTGGTGTCCGGGGTCCTGGAAACCCTCCGCGTAACGGGGACGGCTGAGGTGATCCACGACGATGCTCGTCTGGCGGCCTGTGCGATCAAGGGCCAAGTGCCCCAAACCGGGATCCTGGTGAAAGTCGAAAAGGCCTGCCTGCAGTGCGGCAAGGCGGTCAAACGGGGCGGATTGTGGGAAGAGACTTACCGGATTTCCCGGTCCGAGTTGCCGTCGTTCGGCACGATGCTCGTTGATCAGACCGAAACCGGCCTGACGGCGGAAGAACTGGACGAGTCGATCGACGACGCCTACGAGAATCGCCTGTATTAGCGTGGCGTCTGACCGCTGCGCGGCTGATCCGCACAAGGGGGGATCATGAATACAGCCGATTGGATTGTCGCTGCCGGCTGGGGACAACTCGCCGTGGTGATCGGCAGCCTGGGGGTTCCCGGGGCGCTGGACTGGAAGGGAGAACTTCAGCAGGTCTCCACCCTGATCCGCCAGATCTTCTGGACCTACGCCGGCTATATCCTCTGTACCAACCTGGCCTTTGCTCTGGTCTCGATTCTCGGCAGCGAAAGCCTCACCGATGGATCACCGCTTGCCTCGAGTGTCTCGGGCTTCATCACCGTGTACTGGTTTGCCCGGATCATGATTCAGTTCTTCTACTTCGATCGCGAGTCGGCACCTAAGGGACTGAAGTACACGCTGGGAGAGATTGTCCTGGTCGCGCTGTTCGTGTTCTTCACGGCAGTTTTCGCGGTGGCGACGTGGAACAACCTGTCAGCCGCCGTGAACGCATGAGCCAGTTTCTGCACTCCGACATCGCCGTCTCTTTGAACAACGTGCTGCTGCTGGCCGCTGTCGTCACGTCGGGATACTGGGTGACGGGAATCAGTCGTCTGGGGCTGGCCAGGACGCTGAGTTGGCTGATGACGACGGCCTCGGTCACTGCCTGTCACACGGTCTGTGCTGAAGAAGCCGCCGGGTACCGGATGGTGTTTTTGATCTTGACGCTGTTGTGTGGGATGAAAGTGGTCGTTGCCGTGGAATCGCAGGCGTCGCGAAAGCCGAGACTTGGTTTTTTGCCGTGGCTGGCTTTTTGCCTGGGGTGGCTGGGAATGCGGATTGAGACCTTCAGTGGGCTGGGCAAAGGACAGCGGAGTGACTGGTTCGTCTACATGAAGAAAGGCTCCCTGCGATTGCTCGCCGGGCTCGTGTTCATGTCTCTGGCGGTTGCCGTGTCACGGCTGCCGACCGACAGCATGTCACTGCCAATCCAGAAGGTCGTGATCACCCTGTTGATGTTCGTCGGATTCAGCCTGGTGATTCACTTTGGCATCATCAACCTGATGGCGGGCATTTGGCGCCGGGTTGGCGCGGACTGCCGGTCGATGTTTCGGGCTCCGTTGGCGAGCTTTTCGCTGCGAGAATTCTGGGGCAGGCGATGGAACATCGGGTTCTCGGAGATGACGGCCCTGGGCGTGTACCGCCCGCTGCGGACGCGCCTGGGCACGCAGGGAGCGACCTTCATCGGGTTTGTGTTTTCCGGAGTGTTGCACGAGTTGGCGATCACCGTTCCGGTGATGGAATGTCTCGGACTTCCGTTGTGCTATTTCGCCGTGCATGGCTGTGCGATGCAGGTCGAGACACAACTGGAACGGCGGGGAGTGGTCTTCCGGGACCATTCGGTGCTTGCCCGCATCTGGACCAGCGCGTGGTTGGTTCTTCCATTGCCGCTTCTGTTTCCGGAGCCGTTCCTTCGAGAGGTTCTGTGGCCGATGATCGAGTGGTATCCGCTGTGAGGATTGCTCAAACTGGAACGCACGATCGTGGCGAGTCCATCGCTGGTCGAATGTAGTCCGGTTGGGATCCGCGTGTCGTGCGGGGATTCCTTGTTCACACGAGGTGATCGCTCATGAAGTCCATTGCCGCCGCGTTTTTCTTTCTTCTGCTCACCTCGGCAGGGGGTGTGACCATTGCCCAGGACAAGGCCCAGGACAACATCAAGCAGATCCTCGACCGCTATCAAGCTGCTGCGCTCAAGGGTGGTGACGCCAAGCGGGGCGAGGTGGTCTTCAAGTCAAAGCAGGCTGCGTGCGCGAAATGCCACATTCTCTCGGGGAAAGAGAAGAAGGCGGGGCCGAAGCTGGGGACGATCGGCGACAAGTTCACCCGCGACCAGTTGATCACGTCGATGCTGCAACCCAGCGCCAGGATTCACACCG
>Ga0310342_100003802_pt1 | contig 10005 bp, 4 predicted proteins | sample S15DNA20500_MG_FD_206155 | JGI IMG/M metagenome (GOLD analysis project Ga0310342, IMG submission 206155) | Marine microbial communities from station ALOHA, North Pacific Subtropical Gyre - S1503-DNA-20-500_MG | ecosystem: Environmental > Aquatic > Marine > Oceanic | place: Pacific Ocean: North...
TGGCTGTTCCCGATTCGACGATTGACGGGAACGTTCCGGGGCTGGTGCCTAAACGGCTGGTTCCGACAAACGAAATGACACCATCTCCGTCGTTCAGTGTTTTAAAATCACTGCTAGGCCCGGCCAGGCCTTCGTGACCGACCTTTTCATTCGATCCGAAACCGTGCGCGACGATCGTATAATCGCCCGGTTCCAGCTTCAATGGTGTGGCCAGGGGTTTGAAGCGGTTGCTGTCGACAAGTGCGCCGGGATCGGACGGGGTGAAAGTCAATTCGGCGAGTTCGACACCGGTGTCACCGTCACGAGACCAAAGCTCGGCAGTCAGCGTCCGCTTCAATCCGTTGGCCCCACTGTCAAAAACACCCAGTTGTGTGATGTTGATATTGGAATGGACAACGAAGTCATGTCCCCAGGGACCGGGAAAACCAAAACTTCCTCCAGCTCCAGGCAGGTTCCCATAAGCCACATTCGATCCGCCGCCGGAATTAAAACCGATTCCGCTTGGTCCGCTCGTCCAGGACGAATCATCGAATGTGGGTGACAACCATGACGAACCCAGGCTGTTGTCGGACGGTACGAGGATTTGTGTGTTGGTGCCGGTAGCAACCAACGCTGTTGTGATCTGACTGTCGGTAAAGTCCACGTCGATTGAGGCATCGGGCAGTTCGCCAAGCGGATGATACATGATCTCGTTGATCACGATCGAATCTTGAAAGTTGAAACGATTGGCTGTGCCAGGAGTCGCCCCATCGGGGTAGAGCCAGCGATTTTCGCGGGCTGGTGCGCGGCCCCGCAAACGTGGGGTTACCCGCCGTGCATCCAAGAGTTGGCCGCCGCCAGGCGTGTAAAGAAATATCCGATCTTGATCGCTGGCGCCAAATCCCATTTCTGCTTGAGTGACGAGTAAGTGACCGCCTGGTGCGATGGTCTGCGCGGGGAAAACGTGAACGTTTTCCGGTGATGAGGAACTGGCCAGAATATAGCCAAACAGTGAAATCGTTGTGGCAGCTTCGTTGACGATTTCGACCCAAAAATCGGTCGGACTTGCCGCTGGTAATTCGTTTAAAACAAGTTCTGCTGCCTGTTCTTGTTGGCTTTGTAGGATTTCCAGTTCTGGAAGAATGTAAAATGTTGAATCGTTAGCATTGACATTCAGTCCCTGAATGGCAAGTACGTTGGAACCCATGTTGATTTCGTCCAGGAAAGGGCTCAAATCGAATACCTCTTCGGTGGAGAATTCGGTTGCTGTGGCCGTCGAGTTGAATTGAGGATCCGCAGGAGCGTTTTGACGGGCTACCTCCACGCCATTGAGGTAGGCCACAAAACCGTCGTTGTAGGAAATTCGTAAGGTTGCTGATTGAATGGACGCCGGGTCGGGCGCGGTGAATTCCGAGCGAATGTAGACAGACGCATTCGATGAGTACATCGAGCTCTGAATGTCGGTGCCAATCAGTCCGCCGAATGCCGAAGAGGTGAACTGAAAAGTGCCGGCGCTAAACCGGTTGATCGATTCATTATCACTGCTGGTGGGGAATGCACCAGCAGTGGACCCTAACCGGCTGCCAGTGAAGGTGATCATGCCACCACCATCATTGAGCGTTTTGAACGCTTGTGATGGCCCACTGAGCAATTCGTCTCCGGCTCGTTCGTTGGATCCGTAGCCGCGTGCGACGATGGTGTAGTCACCAGGAGACAGCTCGATCGGAGTGGGAAGCGGCTTGAGCCGATTGCTTCCGGCCAGCGTGCCCGGCTCGGCCGCCGAAAACGTTAACGAGGTCAATTTCTTGGTCTCGACTTCCGTTGGTTTCAACGAAAAGTTGATCCCCGCATAGTCATCGTGGACGTCCACTCTCAGGAAGTCACCGTTACCGAGGGTCACCTGCAAAGGGGCCGAATCACCGGCCATCACCAGGGGGTTGGTTCGATCAAAACTACTATTGTCAACGGTGGAATTTAACAGCTCTGTTTCGGTACCCCGGATGTTACTGAACAATTTGACCCTTGGTAAATGCGTTCCGCTTCTTACCTCCCAAATGCTCAGGTCAACATCGTACGTTCCTGCCGTTGTGGCATTGGCTGTCCATTGGGTGCTGGTGGGGGGGGTCGCACCATGAGTAACGATGTCACCTGCGGCAAGATCGAAGAGATCAGGATTGACCGGATATCCGAGGGGACCATCTTTCATCTTGCCCCAGCCGCGATGAGTCGACACTCCATCGGAGCGGACCCAGCCCCGCTGAAGATCGCTGTGGGGAGGGACAAAATCTTTTGCGGCGTCATTCCAATCGGTATAGGTCATCAAGGCCGGATTGCCTTGATCACTGGTGTAACTCCATCCCAGCGACGACGGGTTGGTGCCACCCAAATCGCCGTCGGACCAGTCGTCTGCCAAGTCATGGGTCCTTGCCGAAGTGCGTGACCAAAGCTCTGCGGTCAGGGTACGGCTAAGTCCGTTAGCACCGCTGTCAAAGACACCAAGATGTGTGATGGTGATTGGCGAATGAACCGTAAAGTCATGTCCATAGGTGCCAGAAAAACTGTTCGAACCGGAGGCGCCAGTAAGATTTTCGTAGGCCAAAACGTTACCGATTCCCACATCGAAGCCAACACCGCTGGGGCCGTCGGACCAGAGCGAATCGTCAAACTCCGTTTCCGTCCAGGTCAGGCCAAGATCGGCATTGTCCGGTACAAGGACCCGAGCTTCGTCACCTGCGGTCAGTAATGTGGCCGAAATTGGGCCAGTGGGTGCGGCGAAGTTGTCCACACCGGGGGTGCCACCGCGCAACAGGCTGACTGTCCAATTGTCGACATCCTCGCTGGCTCCATATTTTTTATGCTTGGCGAGTGAGAATCCCGAACCGTCCGGTCCGATTGGCCAGCGTCCCGTGTCGTTGTAAGTAACAACGCTCATGCTACGATCGTTATTATCGACCAGTCGTACTTGTTCGCCATCGTTGGCCAGTCTTCCCGAGAAGGGTCCCAACGCACCGACCAAGCCAGAATCGGTTTCCAGTGCAGTTGGATCGATCGCCACGACCAGGTACTCGCCACCGCCCAGGATGGTGCCCTCGGAAAATTGGTAATCAATCCCGCCTTCTAATTCCCATCGGGAGAGGTCCACGTCGACACTCAATTGATTGAAAAGCTCAATCCATTCGAGGCTCTCTTCGTTGGTCTCCGGGTGATACATGATTTCGTTGATCACCACAGTACTGTCCAAAACCAACCGCGGTTCCAGCCGTTCGGTGAGTAACCGTCGTTTGGCGCGTACACGTTTTGATTGGCGGAGCATTGGTTGAGTCGTCAACATGGTTCAGCAATTGAGACAGGTTTGGCGAATGAATCCGTTGAGCGCGATAACAAACCAGTCATCCATTATAACAGGAGTTTGCAGGAATCATTCAGAACGGAACGACCGTCCTGTCATCATCTCCCTTCTTAGAAAATGACCGGGAACAGCCAGGCGGCATTCTCAGATCAATCGTTGGCCGGGCTGTTTTAATCTTGGTTGCGATTTGCCGTACAACCGGCGGTTAGATCAACGACGATCCCCGGGTATCCGAAACTAGAAAGCCAGGGATCAAGTTCGCATGACTCGTAGGAAATTTGTCAGGTCATCATGACGGCAAGACTGTTCGATAGGGACGCCGTATTAAACAGCCAGCCATTCCCAGTAGGGCCATGACAAAATAGCCCGGTTCAGGCACTGCCGAACTGATGGAGGATGAATTTCCTGGTGAGACCACACCGCCTCCGTTGACCAAATCACCACCGATGGTGCCGTTGCCGGAAACCGCTCCCCCCTGATTGCTGACCGTTCCGCCGCCGGTCACCAGGTCGTTGCGGATCGCCAGTTCACCGCCACCACTTTTGGTGAGAGTGTTTCCGTTGAGATTCAGGGCGTTGTTGAAGATCAGCGTGCTGCCACCGACCACTTGTGCGTCCGCATCGGTGAGCAAACTCACGGGAGTTTGAAATTCGTGCTCGCCCTGGAGTACGAATAGACTCGCTCCCGAGGTTCCAGCCTCAATGTTCACACCACCGCGACCGGCAATTGCATAGCTATTGGCATTGGCAAAGGTGATCACACCGACGGTTACCGGCGTGTCGGTAAAGACCGTTTTGGTTGACGTGATTGAGTCTCCAAAAATGGCCGTGTGGTCTTTATCGTTGGGCACGCGCGGACCCCGTGGTGATCCGTTGATGTTCCATTGGTTGTCGCTGTTCCAATCACCTGATTCGTCTTTGCTCCAGGTGAATTCGTTGGAATCGGGCACTGGCGTGCCGCCGGTGAGTGTAAGGTTGATCCCTGCATAGTTGTTGGAGACGTCTATCCTCACGAAGTCACCCTCACCAAAGCTTACTTGTAAAGGGGAGTCAGGACCGGCCAGCACCTTGGGATTGGTCCGGTCAAATCCATCATCATTGTTAACGGTGGCATTTATCAATTCTGTCTCGACGCCACCGATGCTACTGAACAATTGGACCTTGGGATCACCTCCGTTTCGTATTTCCCAAATGCTCATGTCAATATCGTACGTTCCCGCAGTTGCGGCACTGGCCGTCCATTTGGCTTGGGTGGGAGGGCTGGCGCCATGGCTGATCACGTCGCCTTCGCCAAGGTCAAAAGGATTCGGATTGATCGGATATCCTTTTGCAATACCATCGCCATTCACATCGACATCTTCTGCTGCCATTTTTCCCCAACCGCGATGGGTGGACACATTATCAGAGCGTCTCCAGCCCATCTGGTGCTCGCTTTTTCCGATAAAGTCGTTTCCTTTATCATTCCAATAACCATAGACCATCAATTCCGGATCGTGTTGATCACTGGCGAGGCTCCACCCCAGCGCCGATGGGTTAGTGTCACCCGCATCTCCGTTGGGAAAGTCATCTGCTAGATCGAAGACTTGACCGTGTAACGAGTGTGCGGCACCAGCCCATGAAAGAGCCAGCACGACAAATGTAGTAACGAGTGTCGTTCGATAGTGAATGGATGGCAACTTCATCGAATTGTTCCTTTGAAAGTGTTTTTATAATGAATCAGTTTTTGAAAGCTGAATTTTAGTGACTTGTCCGCCTTGTCTCCAGTTACGATTCAGTCGGAAGTATAGATATTAGGCCAAGCAGGTGGCGGTAGGAATCACAGTAACTATGTTTTTTCATTTTACAGCCAACCCCATTTAGTAGCTCGCGGGTTGCCGGGCGGACGCAAGGTATTGATGAACCCGATCCGGTGTGATTTGTTTGCAAAGTCATAGGAGATGGTCAACTGATTTTCATTGTAGATGATATTGTTTTGAAATTTTTACCACCTGGATTCCTGGAGAAATCCATTTCATCGGCCCGCCAGACGGCGGGCCGATGGTTGTCTTGGGTGATTGTTCAAGACAAGGATTTCTCGCGTTTAAAGAGTTTAACATACAACTCATCGACGTCGCCGCTGGATCATACCCAGTGCTACGGCTCCGAGGCTTAACAATATCAGGCTCGACGGTTCGGGTACCAGTGAAAAGTTGATTCCCGCGTAGTTATTGGAGACATCCACTCTCAGGAAGTCACCGTCAGCAAGCGTCACGCTCAGGGGGGCGCCAGCACCGGCCAGTACCTTGGGATTGGTCCGGTCAAATCCATCAGCATTGTTAACGGTGGCATTTGCCAATTCTGTTTCGACACCACCGATGTTACTGACCAGTCGGACCCTGGGATCACCTCCATTTCGCAGTTCCCAAATGCTCAACAAAACGTCATACGTTCCCGCAGTCGCGGCACTGGCTTGCCATTTGGCTTGGGTGGGAGGGCTGGCGCCATGGCTGATCACGTCGCCTTCGCCAAGGTCAAAAGGATTCGGATTGTTCGGATATCCTTTTGCAATACCATCGCCATTCACATCGACATCTTCTGCTGCCATTTTTCCCCAACCGCGATGGGTGGACGCATTATCAGCGCGTCTCCAGCCATACTGGTGTTCGCTGTTCCCGATAAAGTCGTTTCCTTTATCATTCCAAAAACCATAGACCATCTGAGCCGGATCGTGTTGATCACTGGCCAGGCTCCACCCCAGCGCCGATGGGTTAGTGTCACCCGCATCTCCGTTGGGAAAGTCAGCTGACAAGTCGTAGGTTCGTGCATGAACGCTGGTTAAAAAACCGGCCAGTAGCACCACGGCAATTACCGAACAGCAAAGGATCATTTGTCGTTTCATTGGAGCACTCCCATTTTTAAAAGGTTGAAATTTTTGAGCAACGAACTTTGTAATCGGGACATTAGCCTTCTCCTTGGATGTAAAAAATGACTGAAATTGGTTACATATGTACGGGCAGAAATTCTCTTTCAAGATCCGGCAACGCACGATCTAACAGGCCGGCGCGGAGAGATTGGGACGACGCATCATCGGGCGAGTTGCCTCGATGTTGCGCACGATGTTGAAAACTTGGATCCGATTGTGATTTAAGCATTGGCTTGAACTTTTCAATCAAAGACGATGGTTTATTTATGAGCGAATTCTTGTGTGGATACGTACCTTTCAATCAATCACATCATCAGCGCAACACTAGCGCACTGCATCGCCGTGCGCAACCCAACTGAGCGCGCACACCGACACATCAAACGCACAAGCGTTTTTTGAAAAATTGCACTTTGAGGCAACTGAATGTCCACTGGCATTCTCCGGGTTGTTGGCAATTTCGAGGCAGTACCGTTTTGCAACACAAATCGTTCAGCTGCGCGCACGCCGAACCGGACGAGTTCACTGACTCGCGCTAACGGCACACGACGATACTGGGAATCTCCATTGGCATTTTCCACCTATGTGGGGGGGTAGACGTTTTTACGTCGAACAGGCCCAGAGGTCTCATCAAGGCCACAAGGCCCGTTCGAAGTGGAACGAAAAATCGATGGTGACAGGGCGACCCCAGCTACATGTGCAAGCGATCGGGAAGCTGCCTGATAGAACTCCAAGCCAGCGGACCTCTCGAGCAAACATGACGAACAGTGGGTCGTCTGCAGAAAATGCCTTTAAAATAGGCGTTTGCTCGCAGTAGCTTGAATTCTCTGAGGTTGAGAAATGGGGCTCCGCAGGATGAAAACATTCACCTTACATTGTAATTATAGCCATTTCTTTGTCAAGTTTCGAGCGTGTTTTTGGGTCATTCGGCGATGTTTTCAAAGCAGAATTGATGAAGCAGCCCAATCAGGCGCCCCCGGGCTTGGCTCAACACGCTGGTAGGTGTTTGGGCGTGGCCCTGGATGATGAACAGGCAGCCAGTTGTGCTTAGATTGATTTTTGATTGGTCACACTGTTTGTAATCCAAGCGGCAGAGAATCTGGCCACTCTCGTCCCGGTAGCAATATTCGCCGGCTCCTACGGACTCTGCCGGGTGGCCACCCAAGGGATAAAATGGTTCGTTCCCCTGGGTCAGGCCAAGCGTGATGTTACCGTTAACCTGATCCAGATCGTGGGCACCAAGCGTTAAGCGTGTTTCTAGTGAGACCAGGTTGTAGATGTCCACGATCAGGTTGATGTGGGGCAAGGAACGATGACGTTGCAGGTATCGGATCAGGCTCTCAATCGAACAAGGATACCGACATGGCGAACGACCTGTGGTCTGTCGTAGAGTACGAAACCCTTGAACGATAGTGTCATTGTCGATGAAGTGGTCCGAGTACTTCTGAATCAATTTTTTACAGCGTGCCTGTTTCAGTTGTTCGAACTGATCGTCGCGATTACGATTGAGCAAGTTGTGCTCGACCAGATAAGTGGCTGCCAAACCCAATTTGCGAGCTTCGTCAGTGACGATTAAATGGGGCGACATGGGTTGTTTTCTCGGGGTTGTTGTGATGGATAGAGAAACCCAGTAATGCGGCGGAAATCAAGTCGTTTATACACCAGTTGCCCTTATCCGCCGAGCAAGCTCATGCAATCGGTTGAGTTGATCGCCCGCATCAATGCGCGCGGGTAGTTGTGTATAGCATTAATTATTCTTCCCAAGTTCCTTCAGCCACTGTGCCAGATTGGTCTTCAGTCGAATGTATTCCTTTTTTACGTGACAAGTTAGCTTGGTTGTGAATCGTTGCCTGGTTATTTTCAGTAACTGCTTAGCAACGATCCAAGTTTTCCATTGTGTCACTCAATATTTGGCCATCTCTCAGAGGTAAATTGCCGAGTTTGTGCATTGACTTTTGGCTGACGGTTTGGCAAATTTAGACGAGTCTCGCCACGTTCCGAGGGCGTGCCAAAAGCAGGTTAAGATCAATCAGAAATGCGTTAATAGGAAATGGCGTCAATAGAAAGTGATGGTGTGGTGGTGTTGTCACGACCTATAGCACTGCAGGTGAATCGACGAAACATTTTAAATGTGGGCGCTGTCGGTCTGGGCGCTGTCGGTCTGGGCCTGGCGGGGATCTCGACATCGATTGGCGCGGCAACGAAACCAACGGCGGTGCGATTTGGGCTCAATGCGGACCCCCACTTGCTGGGTCGTAAGACTCCAGCTAACGAAGCGAATTTCAAGGCGTTTGTCGACCAGATTCAGCAGTTTCAACCCGACTTTGCTATCGATCTGGGAGATTTCGGTTGTCAGGTTGCCAGCGGGCAGACCACTTGGGAAATGCACGATGGTCAGCTCGATGGTCTGAAACACCACGTCCAGGTGTTTGGCCAGTTGAAATGTCCACGTTACCACGTGATGGGAAATCACGACGTTGGGTGGCTGAAGGGTGGAGATGAGGAGATCACTCCCGACGACCTGATTGGGCGCGGGCATTCAGGCGAGGATATCACGAAGCAGGAATTCCTCGACGTTACTGGAATGCGGCACCGGTACTACTCCTTCGATATTCAGGGCTTTCATTTTATCGTGCTTGATGGTAACAACGGGCCAGAGGCCACGGTGTCAGTGCGAGGCCGTGATGGTATTGTCGGTGCTTACTGGATCGATTCCAAGCAGAAACAATGGCTGGCAGCAGACTTGGCCGAGAGTCGACAGAAGCCGAAAATCGTTTTTTGTCATGAGGAGCTGCACCACACGCCGGCGGGCGGTTCCGGCCAGGGTGGTGACACCCCTTTTGCGCCGGTTGGCAAGCAACACTCTTATATCGACAACGGCTGGGAAGTTCGCAAGCTGTTTGCCGACGACGGCCACGTTCTGGCCTGTTTCTTTGGTCACAAGCACCGAAATCGTTGGACTCTGTACGACGATACTCACTACATCACGCTGGCTGCCACTCATTGGCAGCGCAGCTTCGCCACGGTCACGATTGCCGACCGTCTGGACATCAAGGGCTTCGGTGGTCAGCGGTCGTACCAATTGCCGCTTCCGGAGTGGGCAAAGGGTTCCAACTAGCCACCAGGGCGAATCGGTCTGCTGTATCATTTCTGATGATCACCTGTGGCTCGTATCAATCCAACTCCGTTGGGTTGACCCAAGAATCGACGTTCGACGTTGACAACGGTGATTTGACATGCCTGCCCGTCACTTTAACAGGCCATTTGAAAGATTTGCCCGGATGTTCAATCAAAGCATGCGTGGCAAGGGGGGCCGAAATTCAGCAAAACCATGCTGTCAAAATCTCGCATGGTAAGCGCATTGCTTGACCCTGTCTGGAATAGTCGATAGACTCGGCCTGTTCTGAATGCTAGAAAATCTTTTGGCCTGGATCGCGATGCCCATAGAATTTGTTTGTCCAAATTGTGAGCAAATGTTGCGTGTTCCGGATGATGCAGCAGGAAAATCCGCCCGCTGTCCGATCTGTTCGGTGGTGAATGCTATCCCGGCGACGGTCATTCTGCCGACAGAGGAATCCCCCCATTCGTTCTCCGGTGACGTTACAGAGCAGCCGTACGAAAGTCCTGACGCGTTGCCAGCGGACGATGATTTTCTGGCCGACGTCGACGATCACTATGACAGTTTTTTGAAACTTGAACCGCTGACTGCGCTGTCACTGGCCGGACCGAGATTTTCGGGTAATGCAGGGTTGTTGATCGGAGCTTACCTGGCCCGATGT
>Ga0310342_100003803_pt1 | contig 10005 bp, 7 predicted proteins | sample S15DNA20500_MG_FD_206155 | JGI IMG/M metagenome (GOLD analysis project Ga0310342, IMG submission 206155) | Marine microbial communities from station ALOHA, North Pacific Subtropical Gyre - S1503-DNA-20-500_MG | ecosystem: Environmental > Aquatic > Marine > Oceanic | place: Pacific Ocean: North...
TCGAACGTATATTATTATACGTATTTACTAAATGATCAAGCCCCAATAATAAAAAATCTAATTGCTTCATAAAAAATACAGAAGAAACACCATTTAGCATTAGACCAAAACCAAAACCACAAAGAGAATTCTCTGAATTTGTTGAGTTAATTATTTTACTAGTTGGATTTACAGATAATCCTTTTGTTAAACCACCCAAACGAGAACCAGCATTTATGTTCTGCCCAAACAACACTAAATTTTCTGGATCTTTTACAGTATTTCTAATCTGCTCATTAACATATTCAATGTATTTCATTTGATCTCACTGTTTAACTCCTTGAGTAAAGTTTTTGTAATTTCTTCAATTGTTTTAGTACCAACATGTTTTTCTAAAACAAATATTGGATCACTAATATCATCAATAATTTTTGGGTTATCTTTTTCTAGATTTATAGTTGGGGCAGGACCTGCATGATAATTAATCAATTGACCATCAGGAAGTTCAGGTGTTTTTAATATACGTGATCCAAGTGTAGCCACCATAACTTCAATCAGCACAGGCGTTTTTTCTTTAAGTGAAAATTGTTTTAAATCATCTAGTTTTTCGATGTACTGAATGGGATTATTCCCAGACAACTTTACATATTTAATAGCAGAAGCTTCAGCAAATTTCTCTAAGTTTATCGAATGTCTTCTTTCATTGATCTTTGTAGACATAGACCATTCATTATTTTCTATTATGACAAGGGCGCTTAATTCAAGACTCTTTAATAATAATAAGCTCTCATGAAAACTTCCTTCTTCAATGGCGCCATCTCCCGCTAAAATAATTGTAATTCCTTCTTGTGAACGTATTTTTTCACCCATAGCAATTCCTGTAGATACTGAAAAATTATTGCCTAAAATGCTTGATGTGTAGAATATTCCTTTCTCCCTATTAATTAAATTCATAGAGCCTGTTTTTCCATCAGTTAAACCACTGGATTTCAAATAATATGCATCTAAAATTGGTTTTAATTTACCAAGTCTTGCAAGATTATATGCCACATTTCTATGTGATAAAACTAATTTATCATTTTTATTCATAATTTGAGAAACAGCAGTGGCTATAGATTCATGGCCAAATGCTAAATGAATCGGAATTTTAAATTTACTTTTTTTATAATCTTCATTAATTAGCATTTGTGATAATCGTATTCTAAGAATTTTTTCCACAATATTTTTTCCTATAACAGCAGGAACGCCTATCGAAGCATCTCCTGTTAATTTTTTGATAAAATTAGAGATCTGGTCAGCACTCAAGCCAAATTTATTATGCAAAAATGAAGTATCGCCCGTGATTGCGCCAAAATCTTCATCAACACTAATGGAATAAAGATATTTTCCATTAATTTTTTTTTCAGCTACAAATTGACAAATCGTACTATAAAGCCCTGACTTGAAATTATCCTCTATTATAACTAAATTTGTATAATTTTTTATAATATCTGCGATTGAATCATCAACTGGTTTTATTCTATCCATTGCAAAAATAGAAAATCCTGGAAATATTCTTGCAGCGTCTAATGAATTTTTTATCATCCTACCATGAGAGATTACCAAAGTGTCTGAATTTTCATTTTCTAAAATAAATCGATTAACGCCCTCTATTGTTTTACTCTCTGAAAAAGAACTTTTTGTAATTCTAATATATGATGGATGTGATAAATTCATAGTTTCATTAAAGATTTTTTCCATTGACTCTGTACTACTAGGAGAATAGATGTGAATGTTAGGTAATGTTTTGAGACATCCAATATCATCTACAACATAATGGGTCGCCCAAAGTGGTCCATTATCTAATCCAGTAGATGTTCCAACTAACGTAACAGGATAATCATGAAAGCAAAGATCATTTCTTACTTGTTCATAACTACGCTGAGTCAAAAATTGACTAATGGCGTAACAAACTGGTTTGAAACCCATATTGCATAAACCCGCAGCAATACCTATCATATTTTGTTCAGCTACACCAACATTTAACGTTCTATCTGGAAATTCTTCAAAAAGTGGCTCTACAAGATTATATCCCGTATCACCCATTAAGAAAAAAATCTTCTCATCCTTTCTCATTGCTTCTGTCAAAAATTTAAAATAATTAGTTCTCAATTTTGATCATTCAAATCCTCAATTGCTTTTTCATAAAATTCATCCTTTGGGCATTTATAATGCCAAAGATTGTTTTTCTCCATGTAAGATATTCCACGACCTTTGATAGTGTGACATAAAATTACAGTTGGTGTTGGAGAATTTTTTGATTTACTAATTGCACTGTTAATTTGTTCTTCATCATGTCCATCAACATCATATACATTGAAATTAAAACTCTCAAACTTTTGTGCAAGAGGCTCAAGTGTACAACAGTTCTCGAGTTTGCCAACTTGACCTAATTCATTTATATCTAATAGCACGATCAAATTACCCATCTTAAGATGACCAGCAAGCATGATTGCTTCCCAATTAGAACCTTCTTGCATTTCACCATCTCCCAATATGACATAAACTCGTGAATTACTTTTCTTGGATCTCATTCCGATTGCTACTCCTAGACTAACTGGCAAACCGTGGCCTAATCCACCAGTAGAATGTTCTACACACGGAACATGATGGCTTGTATGGCCTGCTAATATTGTATTATTCTTAAAATATGTATCAATTAATGATTTATCGAGTAATCCATGATGGTGCATTACTGCATATAGCGCCGCAGTACCATGACCCTTACTTAGAATAACTCTATCACGATCATTATCATTATTTTTTATTTTTTCCAAATCCACATTTTTAAAAACAGTATTTAATATCTCTACCAGAGACAATGCTGAACCAGAATGAGCTGCGTTTGAACTACTAATCATTTCAATAATGGTCCTTCGAATATTTTTATTTGGAACTTTCATTTATTAGCACCACACAAATTTAAAAACATATTATTTCATCCTAAATAAAATCAAAAATTGACTTTAGTCCCTCTTCTAAAGTTATTTTTGGTCTCCAATTTAATATTTCTGCAGCTTTTTTATTTGAAGGATTTCTAATATCTGGGTTTTTTGAATCAGTTTCAATAATCTCTATTTTCTTATGAAAAATTCTTTGACTGATTTCGATAATTTCTTCTAGCGTATTTACCTTATCTCCGCTTAAATTAATAACATTAAAATTTTTTAATCCTAATGAGTGAATTATTCCTCTGGCTATATCCTTTACATGCACAAAACGTCTCCCAGTTTTAAGAGATGCAGTAGTTATTTTTTCACAATTCTTTACCTTTCGCGCTATTGATTCAACTGCAGAACCATTTCCATTTTTGTGTCCATAAATAATACCAAATCTAAGAATAGTCACATCACAAAATCCCAATGTATGCTGTTGCCTAAGATTTGTCTCAGATACTATTTTTGATAAAGCGTATTCGGAAGAAATCTTTGATATGTCAATTATTGATTCTTCATTTTTTTCTTCATTACCAATAAAACCGTTGTACACCCATTCTGAAGAAGCAAAAATAAATTGTTTAACATTTTTTTTCATGACTGCATTCATAAGGTTCAGTGTTCCCATTACGTTGATATCAAAACATTTGTATGCTTTGCCCTTGCACAATGGATCAGTAGATAATGCTGCAAGGTGAATTATGGTCTCAGCATTATTAGGAATAAAATCTGTAATATTATTAGAACAAATATCCATTTTTATGTATTCATAATTTTGAGATTTTTCATTTAGTAAATCAATTCCAATTATTTCTTTTTTTTGTTCTAGTAACTGTTTAATCAATTCACGACCAACAAAACTTTCTGAACCTGTAATCACTATCATATGGAAAATTGTATATGGTTTTATTTATAAGAACGTATGAAATTTTGAAATTAGATATTTATGAAAAAAGCTTTGATTACGGGAGTGACGGGACAAGATGGAGCATATCTTGCTGATTCATTGTTAAAAAAAGGTTACAAAGTATTTGGCACGTATAGAAGAACATCTACTCCAAATTTCTGGCGTCTTCAATCACTTGGAATTTTTTCAAAAATTCATCTTGTTCCATCAGATCTATTAGATATGGGTTCATTGGTAGAGGCTGTACATGTTTCTAATCCTGATGAATTGTATAATTTAGCTGCCTCTAGTTTTGTTAGTTCTGCATTTGAACAGCCAGTAGGAAATGCAGAGCTTACTGGACTGGCAGTTACAAAGCTATTAGAATCAGTTAGAATTACTAATCCTGATTTAAAATTTTATCAAGCATCAAGTAGTGAAATGTATGGAAATTCTAAAACAAAATTTCAAGATGAAAATACACCATTTAGTCCTTCTAGTCCTTATGGCGTTGCTAAACTTTATGCTCATTGGATTACGGATATTTATCAAAAGTCATACAATATTTTTACTGCTACGGGAATACTATTTAATCATGAATCACCACTAAGAGGACTTGAATTTGTTTCAAGAAAAATAACCAATGCAGTTGCAGAAATTTCTTTAGGTTTAAAAAAACAATTAGTTTTAGGTAACCTTGATGCTAAGAGAGATTGGGGATATGCGCCAGAGTATGTTGAGGCAATTTATTTAATGATGCAGCAAGATAAGCCGGACACATTTGTTATTAGCACAGGTGAATCACACTCTGTCTTGGAATTTGTTAAGATAGCGTTTGACTTGGTTGGTTTGAATTGGAAGAAATATGTTAAAACAGATAAGAGATTTTTGCGACCTTTAGAAATTAATTATTTGTGTGGAGATCCTAAAAAAGCAAAAAGAAAATTACGATGGACCCCAAAAATAAAATTTCATAAACTTGTAAAAATTATGCTAGATGAAGATCTAAAAAGATGGAAAATGTTTTTGGATGGTAAAACATTTGCCTGGGATGCTCCATTATACCCTTCTGAAAGCAAAATTATTACAAGACTCAGTAAAGAAAACATTCAATCAAAAAATAAAAAAAATATACTTAGAAATAAAAAATAGCTAAATGTACCATTACCATGGAACAAAATAATCAATTAGTAAAAGGTATCAGAAAAATAGAACAATGCCGAATTTGCCAAAATAAGAATTTAAAACATATTCTTACACTTGGCAATCAATATCTTGTGGATTTCTTAGATAATAAGGAAGATACCAATTATGTTGCGCCGCTAGAATTAGTCTTATGTAGTAAAAAGGACAATGGCTGTGGTTTATTACAATTACAACATACTGTTCCCCCAGATTTACTATATCGAAAATTTTGGTACAAAAGTGGAGTAAACCAAACTATTAGAGATGATCTTGAGGATATTGTTCGTAAGGCAGAAAAAAAAATAGATTTGCATGATGGTGATTTTGTTATCGATATTGGAGCAAATGACGGCACGCTACTCCGATTTTATAAAAATTCATCACTAAAATTAATTGGGTTTGAACCTGCTACTAATTTATTAGAAGAGGCTAGCTCTGGAACTTTTAAAATTTTTAATGAATATTTTAACTCAAGAATATTTGAAGAAAGTTTTGAAGATAAAAAAGCTAAGATGATTACTAGTATTTCTATATTTTATGATTTAGATAATCCGCATGACTTTGTTGAAGATATAGCAAAGATTTTAGATGAGAATGGAATTTGGATACTCCAAATGAATTATTTAGTAACTATGCTAGAAAATTTTGCATTTGATAACATTGTACACGAACACTTAGAATATTATTCACTTCAATCACTTGAACATTTGTTAGATAAACATGGTTTAGAGGTGTTTGATGTGGAACAAAATAATATCAATGGTGGAAGTATTAGAGCATTCATTAAGTTTAAAGACTCTAAAAAATTTTCTATATCAAAACGAGTAGATGATGTGATAGCATATGAAACGAAGATTGGATTATCTGATGAAAAAACTTATTTAGATTTTGCAGAGCAAATAAAAAGCCTAAAACAACAAACTTGTAAATTTATCAAGGATGAAATCGATAATGGAAGAAAATTTTATGTTTATGGTGCATCAACTAGAGGCAACACATTACTACAGTATTATGGATTAAATTCACAATTTATTCAGGCAGCGTCTGAGAGAAATCCTGCAAAATGGGGTAAGTATATTGTAGGAAGCATGATACCTATTATTTCAGAAGAACAAGCTCGTTTGGAAAAACCTGACTATTTTTTGGTATTACCATGGTATTTTGCAGATGAATTTGTAAGTAGGGAAAAAAAATTTCTAGAGGGTGGAGGAAAGTTTCTCATCCCATTACCACAATTCAAACTAATTGATTCAAGTGAATCATAGACTTTTCTGAATTATCGACGAAAGACGTTTTCCAATGACCCCAAATGTGTGGTTTTTTTCAATAGAATTTCTTCCATTTTGACCTAATTCTTGACATAATTGTTCGTCCGATTCCAATTTTAGTATGGCATCAATAAAGCCATCCAGGTTTCCCTCATCTACACAAATTCCAGATTTTGTTACTTCTACGTAATTTCCAATAGCACCGCTAGAACAACATATTATAGGTCTTCCAATTGCCTGTGACTCAAGTATTTTGGTAGGTAATGATGTGTTGAGAGAATGACCCTTACCCATTGGAACCAAAAATACATCAGATTTACTCAATGTTGTAGATAATTGATCTATAGGAACAAAATCTGAATTAATTACTAAGTTATCAATTTGAAATTTTGCTTTCTGTTCTTGTAAATATGAAAGTAGTTTTCCTTTTCCTCTTATAACAAATACAATATTTTTATGTTTTAGTTTTCTTGCAGCATTTAGTATTATATCAAAATCATAGGAATTAATAAGAGAACCCGAATACATTAAAGTAAAAACTTTCTGACGTTCTTTTTTAGTAAAAGTAAAAAGTGTTTCATCTATACCATGCGAAATAACATCAATCTTATCATTATCTATTCCATATGATTTATGAATAATTTCTTTAATCTCATTATTCAATGGGATAATATGTTTTGAATAGTTATACGAAAATTTTGCAAGATGTGTTAAGCGTTTTCTTAAAAAATTTGATTTCAATATTTTTTGTTCATATAATAATTCAGGCCACATATCATCAACTACTCTTAACACAATTCCACCTCTTAATTTAGAATAAAAATAAGCAGGAATTATTGAAAAAAGATTTGGTTCAAATGCAAGTATTACATCAGGTTTAGATTCAATGGAAAATAGTGGAAAGAGTGAAGTAAAACAAAATGAAAAATTTAAGATTGCACTATTTTTTACTGAAGAATGCAATAGAGATGGAACCCAAACTCGTATTAAATCTAGATTACCCATTTTTTCTTTCTTAGTTAATTTATTACGATAGTTTTTTGGCACGGGTCCATGTTGATGAGGATGTGCAGTAATTACTGTAACCTTAAAATTTTGATCAGCTAAACATTTTGCATAGTTGTATGCTCGTGTGCTACCTCCTGAGACATCAGGTGGAAAATATTGAGAAATAATTACTAAATGAATATCTTCAGTTTTCATGTTTTTAACCTTATTAGCATTAATAATTACATGAAAGAAAATTTATAATTTAAAGTGTTCCAACGTTTATGAAAATTCTAGATTCAGTATAGATAAAATGTACATTTTCAGTGTGTTAAAATTATAATAATTACCCACCTTTTACTCATGAAAATCTGTATCATAAATTTATGATAATTCTTTCTATGTTTTCTGTAATTAATTTACTTACCACCACGATCATTTAGCTGATTATAATCTTAAATTCACGGAATTAATTGAAAAATCAAACAATAAAAAAATTTCAAGTGTTAAACGAAGACTAACAATATTATAGTATCATTGAAATGCCATTTTAATGAAGCTTTTTGCTTTTGTAAAGAATAGAGGTATAATATTACTAATAATTACAATGTTATTTTATGTAGTATTTACAATATTTTCAGATGTTAATGAACTAACTTCACATTTCAAAAATGTTGATTATTTTTTAATTATACCAATACTTTTGGTTACTACAATTGGACTCTTTGTTAAAAGCATTAGGCAGTATTTGTTTCTGAAAACAGTTGGAATAAAAATTTCGTTCAAGCAAAATTTTGTATTATATTTTGCGGGATTAGCAATGTTAGGTGTGCCATTTGGTGCTGGCGGACTGATAAAATCTCATTTTCTTCTTAAGCACTTCGATCAACCGGCTTCTAAAACAGTGCCAATCATTTTGGTCGAAAGATTTCATGATGCAGTTGCCATGTTTTCCATAATTCTAATTTTTGCATTAATTACAAATTTTGGCATTCTTAATATTCCAATCATAATAATTGGAATGTTTTTGTTATTTTGTGTATTAGTATTAAAAAATAAAAATTTGGCACGCCGAGTTGTAACAAAATTAACAAAGATAAAATTTTTAAAAATTACTGAAGAAAATGTTGAACAGTTCAGTAATGTGTTAGTTTCCTTTTCAAGTAATAAAAAGATGGTGACAGCTTGGCTCATTGGATTAGCTGGATGGTTTTTTGATGCATTAGCAATTTTCTTGTCATTTTTAGCTTTTGGTTTAAATTTTGATTTTTTACTAACAACCATTATTGGATTTGCATCTGTATTATTTGGTTCATTATCATTTCTTCCAGGTGGTATTGGGGTAACGGAATTAAGTTTTGTTCAATTACTATTAACGTATAAAATAGAACTTTCATTGGCAACAGCATTAGTAATTTTTATTAGATTAACAGGATTATGGTTTGCTACTTGTTTAGGATTTTTTGCAATAAAATTTGTTTCAAATAAAAATTAAAAATTCAAATTATTGTAATTACCCTATCAATACAAATTAAAAAAATTAAACTAGTGAAATATTATATTTTTTATACTATACAATATTTTGGTTGTGACAGAGATTTGTAGCTCAATTTACAAATGTAACATACAAATTATATGCACAGTTATAACGGAATTGGTATGAAGAAAGCCCTAATAATTGCACCAAATTTTCTACCTGAATCTGTAGGGGGTGCGTCTAGAATTTATGAGATGGCAAAAAAAATACAGGAAAAATATAATGTTACAGTAGTATGTCCCCCACCAACGTATCCATTTACAAAATATAAGAAATCAAAACATCTTTTTCGTAAAGAAACTCTTAATGGAATTACAATTTGTAGAATATGGACACATCAACCTTCAACACCACACCCTTCTTTCTTGGGACGTTTCCTGTATTATACAATTTTCCCAATTTTAACAAACTTATTCTTATTACGTTTGTTACGTGGTGTATCATTTGTAATAATTAGTACTCCACCATCATCACTTTTGATAACGAGTTGGGTTGTAAGATTATTTCAGAAGAAATTAATTGTTGATGTACGAGATTTGTGGATTGATGCGTTAGTTTCGTTAAAATATATTAACAAAAATAATCTCATGGTAAAATTGATTAAGAAATTTGAGATTGATTGTTGGAAGAAAGCTGATCTTATTCTATCTAATAGTGTTATTACTATAGATAGAATAAAACAAATTTTAGCAAAAGATTCAACAAAAATAAAATATTTTCCATTTCACGCTGATCTTAAAATTTTTAAAAAGGAAAGTATTCAAACGGAAAAACAGATTGTCTATATAGGTAATTTTGGTATATCGCAGGCTCTACAAGTTTTGATTAATGCTATTCCTTCTGTGCTATCTAAATTCCCTGATCTTAACGTTAAACTGTATGGGGGAGGATTCTATGAATCAAAGATTAAGAACCTTGTTAAAGAATTAGGGCTTGAAAAATCAGTTCATTTTTTTAATCCTGTGCCTAGAGAAGAAATTCCATCGATTTTATCTAAATCACTAGTTGGCATAGTACCTCTAGAGGACAATGAGGGTTTGCGTTCAGCAATACCAACAAAAACATTTGAGTATCTTGCATGCAGCTTACCGGTGTTAGCTTATGGTAGATCAGATGAATTAAAGAGAATAATAAAAGAATCAGATGCAGGAATATACGTAGATGGGAATGGCCATAAAGAAATAGGTG
>Ga0310342_100003807_pt1 | contig 10004 bp, 5 predicted proteins | sample S15DNA20500_MG_FD_206155 | JGI IMG/M metagenome (GOLD analysis project Ga0310342, IMG submission 206155) | Marine microbial communities from station ALOHA, North Pacific Subtropical Gyre - S1503-DNA-20-500_MG | ecosystem: Environmental > Aquatic > Marine > Oceanic | place: Pacific Ocean: North...
CATTGCAACCCTGGGCTACACGCAATAAAGCCTTCAGCGTAGATGATGAATTCAGACGAAGTTTCTTTCTCGAATTGGGCCAGCGCTGCTGGGGGTGGGGCTGAGCTGAGACTTCGCTTTGCTTGCGGGATCAGGACGTGGATTCGGTCTCCAGGCCGAAGTCTTCTTTCTTTCGAGCCTCTGGCTCGAGGAACGGGGGCCTGGAGGCCACCGCTACTACCAGACACCGTCAACCGGTACTGCTTCTTCGTCACCTGGCCAGGGGGGCATCGTGACGATGATGAACCGCAGAGGCCGGGTACTCGTGTTTCTGAACTGGAAGTGGGTTGCTACCGGTAGGTCGAGGGCGGTTCCAGGTCGCACCAAGGTCACCTCACCGGTTGCCGCTCCCGGAGGCCTGCGCCAGACTTCTCCCTGCCCTTCGATGAAATACCAGAGCTCCTCCACCGTTTGATGGCGAACCGGCCCCGATACTTGGCCCGCTCCAAGACTGCAGTGGACCAGACTCCCTCCTTTTCGAGCCAGCAGCAGGCGAATCTCGGAACCGTCTGGAGCCAGACAGTCATAACCGGAGCCGCCTGCATCCACTGAGGGCTCGGAAACCAGGTCTTCAGAAATCTGTTTGGTTTGGATTTCGGCCTCCCCCGAGCCAACTCATCCCGATATCGGTCAGTTAGCGGCCCTCAACCGCGCTCAATCCAACTGGACAGGTTAGCCCGGTGCCACCCAGACCACAGTATCCATAGAGGTTCTTGGCCAGGTATTGCTGGTGGTAATCCTCGGCGTAGTAGAATTCGGGTGCGGCCAGGATCTCCGTCGTGATGGCGGCGAATCCGGCCTGGGTCAGCATCTCCTGGAAGGCACTTCGAGAAGTCTCAGCCAAGCTCGACTGATCGCCTGAGAACGTGTAGATTCCCGACCGGTACTGGGTCCCCATATCGTTGCCCTGCCTCATCCCCTGGGTGGGATCGTGACTTTCCCAGAAAACCTTGAGCATGGCCTCGTAGTTGGTAGAACCTGGGTCGAACACAACCTGCACCACCTCGTTGTGTCCGGTTCTGCCGCTGCAGACTTCCTGATAGGTGGGATTCGGAGTGAGCCCCGCGGCATAACCGACCGCTGTAGAAAAAACGCCCTCCGCCTCCCAGAACTTTCTCTCGGCGCCCCAGAAACAGCCCATACCGAAAAGAGCTAGCTCCATTTCCTCTGGGAAAGAAGGACTCAGAGGACTTTTCAGAATAAAGTGAGACTCCGCCACAGGCATCTGCTCCTGACGCCCTGGAAGAGCCTCTTCCGGCCCTGGTACCTGCACTTTCGAGAACGAATTCATGGATCGTCTCCTTTGAAGTAATAACCTAGACGTAGCGAGCGGCCTCATACCGCCGACATCAGCGAGGTCAAACCCAACGGGGTTGACTTATCTCGATACTCGCAGCGATAGGCGTCAGCACGACCTCTACCAGTGTTCTCTCAAAGGCCCAGGACTTTCTCTTGTATTCCACAACTTGACCAGTCTGTGAACTTTTCATCGACCAAGGAACCCTAGACTATGGGGTACTAACGGATACAGAGCACTATTTCAATCCCGGCTGCTCAAGTCCACCAGCCAGATATCGCCCGTCATCTCTCTCAGCGTAAAGACGATCTTGTCCTTGGCCACGTTGATCCTGAGGGAGCCAGGTGAGACTCCTGAGAGCGACAAACGAGTTTCTTCAAAGTGTCGGATCAAGCGTGGGGTACCTATGGGTTTCTTACTGCTGGGTTCGAGCCTCTGGGCCCAAATACCCCGAGAACCCCCGCGGTCAGATACGAAATACAGGAAGTTTCCGTTCGGTGACCATCGGGCCATCCCGTCCCAGCGCTGACCATCAGTCACAGGCATCCACTGGGTCGTTTCAATCCCGGCTTCATCCGCCAGATCCTCCATCCGAAAAGGAGCAATGTAGACTCGGGCCTTGAGCGGCTCCTCCTCAACCGTAAAGGCGATCCAGCGGTCGCTGGGATCAGGGCGAGCCTGGACTACGTCGAATTCCGAGTGCTCCAATAACTTCACCTTCCGAGAGGTCGCCTCCTCCAACATCCACACGCTTCGATTGGATTGGCCTTTGACGTAGAGAATATAGTCTCCAGTCGAACACCAATCGAGTGGCCGGCCACAGTCGCCACAACTCTTCCTTCGGGTCAGATCTCCTTCCGTTTCAACCGTATAGATGGTCCAACGCTCGGCACTTCGGGTTCGGGTACCGTATGCCACCCGGGAATCGGTTAGCCCTATTTTTGGCCACCGTTCGTCCCCCGGAGTGGCAGTCAGGTTGATCTCGGTCTGGGCCTGCAGATCCATCAACCAGATATCAGGATTGCCGGATCGGGTCGAGACGAAGGCAACCTTATTTCCGTCCGTTGATAAGGATGGCTGGGAGTCCTCGCCGGCGTGATTCGTCAAACGCTTCAACTCAGCCCGCTCGGGCACTCGGCCGGCATCCGCATCGATGTCGAGGCTCCAGAGGTCGAGGTTCTCCATTTGGGTTGAGAATACGATCTTATTGGGAGCAACCGCGTGGGGCTGCAGCTCGGGACCTACCCCAGCAGTTAGCTGTTCCAACGGGCCAGAAATCGACATCGTGAGAGTCGATACCGGAACCTGCCAAAGGTTGGTGCTATCTCCCATTGTTGCCGAAAAAATCAATTCATTGCTATCTTCAACCCACACACTGGGAATGACGGGTTGACTCAGCCCACGCCTAGTCAGTCTCCTGCCCATTCCCAGAGCTTGAGTCTTGCCGTCTTCGAGGCTCACCATCCACCAATCAAAATCCTCGTCTTCCATCGTGTTGGCTTCAGGCCAACCCAGAAAAAGAATGTACTCTCCATCGGGCGACCAGACCGGGTGACTAGCCACGGCAAAGTCTGGGGTCAACCGGAGGGGAAGACTCTCCCCTTCCCATGCAATAGTGTAGAGACTTCCCCGTTTGTATCCCGATCCGATCTGGCCAATCCAGTAGGCAATCTGGCTGCCGTCAGGGGAAACTCGAGGCCGACGGCCCTCTTCCACCATCAATCTGGGGCTGGCTTCGTCGCCCAGCGTCGTTGTCCAGTAGATACCTCCGCTAGCCCTCTCGGAACGAAAGACTACTTTGGTGCCATCCGGATGGAACGAAGGTTGACGGTCATCGGCTAAGTGAGCAGTTCTACGGGAGACGCCTCCACCGATTTGTTGGATCCAGATATCCAGGTTGCCGTCCCCACTGCGATCGGAGGCGTATCCCAATAGGCTACCGTCACCGGAAAATGCCGGATCAATGGTGAGTCCCGAAACCGAGGTGACACGGCTGAGAACCGGCTGCCGGTGGTGAAGTCGGTGCCGGGCCCAGCGGTAGGTCGACAATCCCAGAGCCAGCACCAGTAGGACACCCACGGCAACCGCCATCCGCTTCCACAATAGGACTGACCCATCTCGACGCTTCCGAGCAGAAGGAACTTCCTGATCGTGTAGGCAATCCTCGAGCGTCAGCCTCAAATCCTGCATGTGCTGGAATCGACGTCCAGGATCCTTGCGAAGACATCGGGCGATGATCCGATCCACCTCGGGTGGTGTCCCTTGGACAATCTCGCCAATCGGCTTCGGATCCTTCTCCAGGATGGCAGCCAGCACTCGCGTCTGGGTGTCACCTGAGAACGCCTGTTGAGCCGTAATCATCTCGTAGAGCAGGGACCCAAAAGAAAAGATGTCGGATCGCGGGTCGAGCGACTTTCCTTCAGCCTGCTCTGGACTCATATAGGGAGCCGTGCCCAGAATGACGCCGGCACGAGTCGAGTCGTGGGTCAGTGTTGGAGATCGGGTTAGATCGATCCGAGGGGACTCCTCCTCCCGCTCCAGCGCCTTGGCCAGGCCGAAGTCCAGAACCTTGACCCTACCATCCGGAGTCAACTTGACATTTGCAGGTTTCAGGTCGCGATGAATGACTCCTCGCTCATGCGCGGCCTCTACGCCCTCGGCGATCTGAATCGCGACTCTGAGGGCATCTCGTAGAGGAAAAGGCCCTTTATCCAACCGCTGTGCGAGCGTCTCACCCTCAACCAGCTCCAAGACGAAGAACTTCTGACCTTCGGCCTCCTCGTAACCGTAGATCGTGCCAATGTTGCTGTGATTGAGTGATGCCAGCAGCTTGGCCTCGCGCTCAAAGCGAGCCAACCGTTCCGGATCCTCCGTGAACTCGTTGGGCAGCACCTTGATGGCCACCTGGCGATCCAAGCGGTTGTCTCGGGCACGATACACTTCACCCATCCCTCCACTCCCGAGAAGATCGAGGATTTCGTAATCGCCCAACTGCTTGTTAGAGAGGCTGGTCTCGCCTGATCCGCTATTGCTCGCCATTTTCTACTTCACAATCGTAGATTCCGGGCACGGCGGACGCAAGACCTATCGGTCGCAGGTTGCAGGTTGGAGGTCGCAGGTCGCAGGTTGCTGGTTGCTGAGGAAGGCATCTCTGGATAATGAAGCCAGCGCGAAACAGTGCCACCAACGGCCAGAACTGCCAGCAATTTGAAGCCCCTCCTCTCTTAGGGTCTGCGCAAAAACAACTTGGCATCTTGACATCTTGGCATCTCATCTTCACACCAGATTCGGCCGCTCCTCAATCGCGAAATCCTCAACGTAGACCCGGCTACGTCTGCGGTTTCGCTCAATCGTTCGCCGCCAAATCTGGTGCAAATCTGAGCGCAAATTCTACCAAGTTATTCTTGCGCAGACCCTTAGGCGATCCTCTCGATCAGGAGAAACGTAATGTCATCGGACTGGGACATGCCTCGCGTGAACTGGTCGAGTGACTCCAGGATCTTCTCTTCGAGAACCTCCCCACCGGAGGGCCCGAACTCCTGCACAAGCTGGATCAACCTCTCTTCTTCGAACATATTGCCATCCGGATCCATCGCTTCGGTCACACCGTCGGAGTAGACAACTAGTAGATCGCCGAGTTGCAGCTGAAAAGGGGTGGTCTCATAGGTAACAAAATCAAAGGCCCCCAGAATCGGATTCTTCGAGGGCAGTTCCTCGACCTCACCGCTCGAAGACCGTAACAAATAAGCGGGGTTGTGACCGGCACTGATATAGGCGCCCTCTCCGCTACCGCTGAGACTGAAGAGAAAGAGTGTTACGAATCGATTGCTCTGCGTTTTCTGATGAAGATGCCGATTGGTGCGATTGAGGACTTCATCCAGGGGGGCCCCAGACTGATACTCCACCTCCAGCACTCCCTGCAGGAAGGAACTCAAGAGAGCCGCCGACACACCCTTCCCGGAAACATCCGCCAGTACACCTGTTAGACCTCCCCCGCCCCCGCCTAGAAAATCGTAGTAGTCTCCGCCGACGTAGCGGGTGGGACTGCTGTAGGCGTGGACTGAGAAATGCTCCGAGTCGGGTATCTCCTGCGGGAGAAGCGCCTGCTGAGTCGCCTGAGCCAAGGCCAGTTCCTTCTCGACCACTCGTCCCTGTTCCAGACTCTGGATCAGCTCCAGTTTTTCGAAGACGTTACCGACCTCAACGGAGGTTCTGGTTAGAATCTTCTGATCGAGTCCCGTCAACGTGTGCATGGTTCTGGTACTGTCGAGGTAAAGGATGCCCCTTACTACCGGAGCCTCTGTCTCGGAAGACAGCCATTTCAGCGGCATACAAGCCACAGCACGAAGCTGAAGGTTGACGATGCTCTCCTGCTTAGCAAGATTCTGGTCAATCCCCTCGGTCATGAAAAGCGGCTTTCCCTCTCGGTCCACCTGCTCGACGACACTCTGGCTCGTCTGGAACTCCAGCTCGGAAAGAAGCTGGCTCTTATGGTTCATTCCCGCAACATAGCTGAACCCTTCAGGAGTACGAGTCAGAAGAAAGCCCCGCTCGGCGCCGCTCACGTCCAGGGCCGATCCCAGAAGTTGCTGCAAGGTCTTCTCAGCAGAAAAACTCTTTTCCCATTCATATTGGAAATCGAGGACATGCGATATCTTCTCCAAGTCCGAGGACTTGGCTGTGGCCGAGGGTAGGACCGTGGACAATTGCAGAACCGATTTCTGGAGATCTCGGTCCACGATCATCGTGTTGGGAGCTCCAACGTAGCCGGGGGAAAGAAAAATCAACTCGACATCCCCCCTACCCAGCTGGATACAATCCCCCTCTTTCAGGTTCTGTTCCTTGATCTGGAGCCCGTTGACGAAGGTGCCATGAGTACTCTCCAGGTCGACAAGGGTAAAGCCGCCTTTGTTCTGGACCAGCTTGGCATGTCGCCTAGAAACATACGGATCCCGCAGCACAATCCCGGAGTCCGACCTACGCCCGATGAATGTCTCCTCCTGGAGCAAATCAAAGGTCTCGGGTTTGTCGGCTCGGCTCCACTTCAGGTAGTAACCACCCATCGCCTCTCCTGACAAGATTTAATCCATCTTTTCTAGCACAAGACGCAGAGCACGACGCCCCTAAGAGCTTGGCTAGACCAATTCTAGCCTGAAGACCAGTCTAGAACCTCAAAATCTTCTATTAGACGTTCCAGACGCTAGAAATCCTATTCACGCTGACTACGCTGGTATACTCCGGCCAGCGAGCAGTGAGCAGTGAGCAGTGAGCAGTGAACAATACGGAAACCTGGGAAGCCAACAGACCCACGGACGGGTGAACTACCCGTATTGCGAGGCCAAGTCCGGCAAAGCCGCGAACGACTTGACCCGCTAGCAATATCAACCCAGGTTCCAAAGAGAGAGCCGGTCAGCAGCAAAATCTCCCCCGTACTCAACCGAAGTTTCTTTCTCGACTGGGGCTAGCGCTCCGGGTAACGGGACTAAGGGTCTGCGCAAGAATAACTTGGTAGAATTGGCGCTCAGATTTGCACCAGATTTGGCCGCGAACGATTGAGCGAAACCTCAGGCGTAGCCTGGTCTACATTGAGGATTTCGCAAGCGGCCGAAGATGCTATGAAGATGAGATGCCAAAATGCCAAGTTATTTTTGCGCAGACCCTAAGGTCGAAACAATGCGATACATCCCGATTTTCCTTTTCCTGGCGATGCTGGTCGTGCCTGTATCTGCCGCAACGGAAGTCCCAGCCGACCCGCCTAGCGTCCTCTGGATCATGTTGGACGATGGCCGTGCCGATGCGCTGGGATCGTACGGCAGGTCCTGGGCGCTGACCCCCCATATGGATCGGATCGCTTCTGCTGGCATCCGCTTCGAGTCAGCTATTGTTCAGAACCCGGTCTGCATCCCCTCCCGTACCTCGATGAAGGCAAGCCTCTACGCTCACGAGACCGGTGTCATGGCGATGGGAAAGCCTGCGCAGCCACGGGGTCTTTACCGGAAGAAGGTGCTGCCGCACTATCCTTCGCTGCTGAAACTCTGGAAGAAGGCAGGTATCCAGCCAGAGAATGTTGGCAAGCTCCACGCTTTCAGTCAGGACTGGCTCCAGCACGGGGATCCCCCCGCGGATCTGGACAGTCACGGAAAGCCAACCAAGCACTTGAGGCTCGAGTGGCGAGATCGGCTGCTTTCTCGGGTCCTTACCAAGACCCATGAGTGGATGATCGGCGGACTACTGGACATTCCAGCCTCCGAGTTGAGGACGTCCCGGCTGGGGGATCGAGCGGTTAAGCGCTTGAGGCAACTGACGGCAACCAACCAGCCCTTCTTCCTGCGCGTCTCCTTCCACGCCCCTCACGTTGCCTGCCATATCTCGCCCTCCCACTACGTTGACCCAAATAGAATAGACCTCCCCCTTCCCACAGCCGCGGAACTGATCAAGAAGCCGCACTACGAGCGGGAGAACATCCACATCTACGGCGGAGCGCCTGATCTCACTACAGAGCAGATTCAGCTGGCCCGTGGAACCTACTACGGGATGATCCGACTGGTAGATGATCAGGTGGGTAAGCTGCTAAGAGTCCTAGAGGAATCCAACCGACTGAGCGATACCATCATCGTCATCAACTCGGATCAAGGCTTCCAGCTGGGAGAGCACGGTGTCTGGAAGAAGCGGGATTTTTATGACTCCAACGTGCTGGTCCCTTTCATCATGAGTGCCTCGGGCCGCTTGCCGGCCGGGAAGGTCGTCCAGAAGCCGGTTGAAATGGTGGACTTCCTGCCAACTCTGCTGGAGCTTTCCGGGTTTGATCCTCCTGACAACATTCGGGGAAGAAGTCTTCTGCCTCTGATTCGCGGGGAGATGCAGCAGTGGCGTCCCGCCTGCTTCAGTGAGCACGACTACAGCGAGGACGCCTACGATGAGCTTCGCAAGGATGGGGGCCGCCGCGTGATGGTACGAACCCAAGAATGGAAGCTCGTTTTCTTCATGGATCAGCGAATCCAGCATCAAGACAGGTCCCTCTACAACCTTCGCAGGGATCCCGATGAGCAGGACAATCTGGCCGGGGATCCCGCGTATGCTAGCACCCTGGAGAAGCTGGAGAAGATGGCACACCGCTGGGATCGGGGCAGCTGAGCCACTAACTAACCATCCCCCGAGGATCTGAAGAACAGCACCTCCTCCAGCAGGACGAATAAGGTAATTCCGGCGGTCCAGATCAGCTCAAAAGCGCTGCCAAAGAAGAGCAGGTGCAACAAAAGTATGAAGCCTATGTGGAGTGGGCCGTCACGATCTGGACAAGTGCCCGATGGCTTCAATTGGGCTCTACCAGACGCTATCCCAAAAGTGTGTCGAAACCCGCCTGGAATAGGACATGAATCAAGGACACGATCGCTTCCAGGGAGCTTGCGCGGCGCCAGAGCTTTGCTTCTGGAACCCGAACATGATTTCATACTGAGAACTGTTACCTGTCCAAAACTTAGGAGACGGCTGAGATGAGATTCGCGACGCTTTTTTCCGTAATGCTGCTGATGGGTTCCTCCGCAGCCGCCGGTAACTGGGGCCAGTGGCGGGGACCGAACTTCAACGGCTCTAGTGACGAAAAGAATCTTCCCAGCAGCTGGAGTAAGACTGCGAACATCGCCTGGAGCAAAAACATGCCCGGGCCCAGCGCAGCCACTCCAGTGGTCTGGGGCGACCACGTATTCGTCTCCAGCACGGATTCGGCTAGCGAAGAACTGAAGGCCCTCTGCTTCGATCGCAGTACGGGGAAACTGCTATGGCACCACACCCTATCCCAGGGCCTCCGACGCGACCATCGCAGTACCTATGCGGCGCCCTCCCCTGCCACCGACGGCAAGGTAGCCGTCTTCTTCTATGGCAACGGCGAGATGGTCACCTACGATTTTTCGGGAAGGCAGATGTGGGCTCGAAATATCCAGAAGGACTATGGTGAATTTGCCTTCGGTTGGACCTTCGCCTCGAGCCCCGTCTTGTACGAGGGGAAACTCTACCTTCAGGTTCTCCAACGCGACGTTCCGGTCAGTGGACGAGGCCTCAAGGATCAGATGAACAAGTCCTACCTCCTGGCGATGGAACCACAGACCGGAAAGACGCTCTGGCGTCACATCCGACCCAGCGAGGCTCAAGCTGAATCTCGAGAGTCCTTCACCACCCCCGTTCCCTTCGAGCACAGAGAGCGTAAGGAGCTTCTGGTCATTGGCGGAGACGATTTGAGCGGCCACGACCTGGCGACCGGCAAGGAATTATGGCGCTGGGGAACCTGGAATCCGACTCGGATCGGCCATTGGCGTCACGTCCCCTCGCCCGTTGCAAACGAGGATGTCATTCTGGTTTGTGCACCCAAACGCGATCCCGTGTACGCCATCAAGACCGGCGGCTCCGGAAAACTGGACGACGATTCGATCGTCTGGGTCAGCAAAGAGAAGGAGGCCCGAGCGGTCTCATCAGACGTCCCCACACCTGCCTACTACGAAGGCGATTTCTTCGTCCTCAGCGATCTCCGGAAATTCCTCTCGCGGGTCGAGCCCAAGACCGGCAAGATCAAGTGGTCCATCCAGACTCCAGGAATGGCAAAATACGAAGCCTCTCCGCTGGCAGCTGACGGGAAAATCTATCTAATCAACTTCGATGGTGAGGTTGTCGTCGT
>Ga0310342_100003808_pt1 | contig 10003 bp, 25 predicted proteins | sample S15DNA20500_MG_FD_206155 | JGI IMG/M metagenome (GOLD analysis project Ga0310342, IMG submission 206155) | Marine microbial communities from station ALOHA, North Pacific Subtropical Gyre - S1503-DNA-20-500_MG | ecosystem: Environmental > Aquatic > Marine > Oceanic | place: Pacific Ocean: North...
GATCCAAGACAGACGCATCCCAAGCCAGATTCCCCCTCCTGATATGATTCCAAATCGCTTCTTGGGAGCATCCGTGTACCTTTGCCGCTTCGGATACGCTCAGATATTCTTTTGCCATCGACATAATACTATCCCCTTTGGTTTGTGTTTGTCAAGCTATTTTAATCAATCAATATTTTGTAGGCTGTAGGTTCGTGTTTAAGGAACCACCCCTTTGCAGTCCCCATATCGCCCAACACCTGTTCCTCTGTCATCTCTGAACCCATTTCCATACGCATACGCTTGGAAATTCCGTGATCGGCAAACCCTGACATTTCTTCCAGCAGAAATTGCAACCCATAAAGCCAGTCCAATACAGCCAGCGCATCAGGAGGCAGAACAATACTTTCCCCACTAAAGGGATTCTTTACCCGTTCTGGTTGGGTGTCCAGTATGTCAAGGCTTGAGTTCGGCAACGGTCTATTCATTTTGATCCTCTCCTTTAAATTGGGTGGGAGCGTTACCACCCCCACCACTAGATTTACACTATCAGTTCTTGATCTGGTTCGGCTTCCAGCACCTTGATACTGTCTTCTAAGGTGTTATAGAATTCCGAAAGCTCGTCAACAGAAAGTTCCTCCTTTGTCCTGTGTCCGAATTCATCAATCCATAATTTGCCTATGGCAGATCCCGTCATGCCGAGTTCCAAGAGCCTATCTTTGAATGTTCCGATACCACCCAACAAATCAAACCTAACGGCGGCTTCCCTTTCCTCAAAATATACTTCCTTTCGCTGTTGGTCGGTTTGTGGCTTTGAGCCTTTATCAGGTTCACTTGGTTCACTCACTTGTTCAGCTTTAACAACTTCAGCTTTGGGTTGGGCTTTAAGTTCTTGATCTTTGATTTCAGCCTCGTTAGCTTGTACATCTTCCATTTCCTCGGCTGAAGCCATGTTCTTGCCAGAGTAATCGAGTACGGCTAAAGCTCTACCAAAAGCTCTTGTCTCGCACTTTTCGATCAAGAAAGCATCCTTCGATTGGACACCTGTTTTATAGAGCCGTCCATGCCCCTGCACACTGACGCTGTTCTCATCAGAGCCGAAACTTACGGTAAGGTCACAGACCATATGGATGAACTGATCGTTTTCTTCCATCACAGTAGTCACATGGCTCAGAGATGAAAGTTCCTTGTCTTTGATAAATTCTGTGAAGCCTATATCTTTGAGGAATTCGTTTCGACGTTTCCAGACTTCTTTGTATTCATTACCTCCAATCAGGGTAACCCCTTCTGCTAATTGGTTGTTCTTTTGTCGCATTTTATTTCCCTCCCTATACGATATAAAGCAGTACCATGATGGCAACTGCGGTGAGGATTAAAATTCTGGACAGGTTTCTACGAAGCCATCCACAATGAAGTTTCATTAACATTCTGCCATTTCTCTTGGTGAACGGGTAACCCCTTGAAACAATAATCACTTCCATGATATACTTCCCTTTCATTTTTCATTCGATGGGGGCGATTCCCATTCGCCCCCTTTGCTATTATTATACCATTTAGCTTGGGAAAATACAAGCTATACATTCCTAAAATAATGCCCGTCTTCAACTGAGTAGTCCATCATTATGTCACGGGCGGTTCGTTCCCAATCAATATAGATGTATGATGGTAAGTCATGGGGGATATCACCTGTGCCGTCCAGCAGTTCCTTCACAAATTCTTCATCGCTATCATGTCTGCCTTCGTAATTGAAGTCGTCATAAATGTTCCACGACACCCCCAACGATACTGCGGCTTCAAGGGCTTTTTCTCCCATTTCTTCCAATAAATGAACAAGGTTATGCTTGTCCATCATCTTGAGTAATTCTTTAACTGTGCTGTAATTCATTGGTTCTCTCCTTTGGTTTATTGCTATCGGACTTGCCACCGACCATCGGTGCATTACGCCCATCCCCGAAAGGATGGGTGGCTCTGCATTATTGATTCTCCTTGGCTTCTTTGCGTGTAGGAACATCCCCGTTTCGATTGAAAAGGGGGAAAAGCCTGTGGTAGCGTTTTAAGGTTCCATCAGCTTTTTCCTTGATCCCGATTAGTGTGAAATTCGGTTTTTCATTAATCCATTTCACCCCACGTATCCCATCTTCGCTTGGTGGGAAATGTTCAAATTCTCGGATGCCTTCGGGTACTGATGCTGACATTCCTGAGCCAACGTCCATACGCCACGCTGGATGGACTGTGTAGAATTTCGTGCTTGGTTTAAGATTCATCGATTCTCTCCTTATTTGTCACCGAGGTCGTAGCCCCGTCCAAGATTTCCCTCTGTTTTAACCCATTCACCCATTTTGAAATACAAACCACCGACATTATTATAAAAGACAATCGTGCCCTTGTTATGCTTGTGTGGGTGTGCTTCAATCCAGAAATTGTAAGAACCGTATTTTTTGTCCAGCTTGGCTTCAAATGCCGCCAGTGTTGATTGGGTTCTTGTGGTGTTTGCCATTTTGATTCTCTCCTTATTTTTTAATTCTGACCATATTATACTCTATAGCTTTGTAGAAGTCAAGCTATTAGCACAATAAAAGTAATCTTTTTTTAATGGTTGGCACGGTTCCTCGCTGTCAGAGGGTTTGGGAACGCCATTTTTTGTCAACCGTATCCCTAGATAAACAAAACCCCCTGATTCGGGGGTTTGCGTCAACCAACCTTAACCGAAGCGGTGGCTAGATGTAGGGTAGGTACGGATCACTGAATTGCTCCTTGATCTTCTGTGCAAGCTCAACCGCCGCTTCGTTCCTCATGTCGGTGGGATTTTCTGCCAGCTTATCAACGAACAGCATGAACAACCGCATCACCGATTGCTGATGGGTGCGGTGTTGCTGACAGAGTTCAGTCGCTAAGTCTTCCTGTACGTCTTTGAAATGGTTGGTGAAGCTACAAAGGCTTCGAGCCAGATTGTCAACTCCACAACGGTTCTTGATACGTTGGTCAAGTTGGTATTGATCCAGTTTGCTTGCTTGTGGCTTATTCATTGATTCTCTCCTTCTTCAAACTCTTTTTCTAATTCTTCACCGTATCCTTCCAAGTCTCTTGCATGATAGACTAGGCTTTGGCACTTTTTGTCCATCCATTCGATAAACTTTGTCTTACTGCAAAAAAGCGTGGCGTGTTTGGATATGTAGTCACTACTAGTAGATTCTTTGTGCTTTAGAGCAATAGTTTCGGATAAACGAGCGATACATTCACCCATGTTTTTCAAGATCAAGTTCAACTGATTAACTTGCCCTATAAGGGTTACGAGGTCATTGTTTTTCTTGCTCATCGATTCTCTCCTTTTAAGCCTTCTTCTATAGAACCAAACCAATCGGCAGAGAACCCAAACCGATAACCATTTTTGATTTCGATATTTGAATTCCAGAGCAGTCCTATAAATTTCTCAACAAGCATTTCCTGCCCACGTTTCAGATTTTCTACTTGTCGCTCCAGCTTTTCTATTCGTTCAAAATCCTCACTCTGGTGGCGGCATAAAGCCTCAATCATACTTGTACCTTTCATCGATTCTCTCCTTTAGATTAGGCTACTTTTTCTTGGATTGTGGGTTGTTGGAGTTCAATGGTGTACTCTATTGCCTTTTTTGCGGCTCTGCTGGCATCAACAACATACTTATCGTCATCCTTCAAGGCACTCAGCCATGAAGCAATGTAACTGGCTGAATCTGAGGAAGGCATGGGGGCAAGCCCCAAATGAAGGCTGGTGAAGATCGCCCCCAGTTCTGCCGCCAGTTCTTCCTTGGCATAATTTGTATCACCAAACCTGTTGCCGAACTTTCGGTCGCATCGGCTGGCGTGACCCGTCCAATGCGTCAGTTCATGGAACAAGGTGCTATAATAGCTGAAACTGGACTTGAACTGGTTGAGGTGAGGCATACCCACATAATCCCCCGAAGGACTGTAATATGCTCGATCTAGCCCATCTGTCAGCTTACATTGGGTGGTGCTGAAGAATGCTTCGGCTTCCTCGATCCGTTCTTTGTTATCAGTGTCAGCCAGCCGTTCTTCCGGTATTTCAAATCCCTCAACCTGTTCGGCTGAGAAAACGTTCCATTTTTTACAGATAAAAATAACCTTGTCCTCAGTCTCACCGTCATCGGTTTCAACTTCCTTTACCCGTCTTTCATAGAAGAAGATGGTGGAGGACTTGTTACCCTTTTTCACCTGTGCGCCAATGGACTTCCACTGGGGATACGTTCCCCACAACCCCGAAGGGCTGTCTGCCGTTCCAAGGATCAGCGTATTGACTCCCGAATAGTTGTTGCCCGTGATGGCGTTCTTGGCTCCCTTGATTTCCCAAGGTTGCTCAAACTTTGCCTTGCGCCCTTCCTCCAGCATCCCAATAATAGCTTCTGTAGCTTTCCTGTACATTTCGTTTCTGGTACTCATTTGGTTCTCTCCTTTTGGGTGTTTTAAGTAGCCTTTATAAAAGTTCCGTTACAAGGTCGTCAGCCATTTCCCGCAATGTGCCTTCAATGAAGCGGAAGAAAATACGCTGGTCATCATTGTATGGGGGTGTTTCCTTGTCACCCGTGTCCATGCTGTTCATGGTGTTTATCACCATATCGTCAATAATGGAATCCCTGTGCCACATATCGGAAGGCTTATAAAGCGTTTCGCCCCGCTCGTAAGCACCTGTCAGTTCGTCAATGGAATTGCCAAGCTCGGCATTAAGGGTTTCAATCGCTTCATCTCTTATAGCCTTGTTAATTCTGGCGTATAGGTCGGTCATCTTAGTTATCCTCCTTTCCGTGTTCCAAGTAACGGTCAAGCATTTCGTATGCCATTGCCCGTAATGTGCCATTAATGAAGTTAGAGAAAATATACTGGGCATCTGTTGGGTAGCTGGCTTTATTGGTTTCGTTGTCTCCCGTGTCCATGCTGTTCATGGTATTCACCACCATGTCATCAATAACACAGTCCTTGAACCAGATATACCCACGGGTTTCTGCTCGTTTGGCTACGGAACGGGTCATTTCGGCAATCATGGGTTTGATTACTTCAGCCCTGATTTCCTTGTTGATTCTGGTGTATAGACTCATCTTAGTTGTCTCCTCTAAATTTTTGGCTTATGACTTCTTCGTCATTCAGATCTATCCCCAACCCCTTGTAGTCCACTACCTTGTTAACCTCCCAAAAGTCTCCAAAATGGCGGCGAGCATAATCGCTGATGAAATTACTACGAGCCTCTTTGAGATACGGAACATGGCGGTCAGGATCGGTGAAACTTGCTTTGTGTGATTCAAAGAGGTGTTCAACGGCTTCTTGCATATCTTGTGGCAAGGCGTTAAACACCTTGTCATCATCAATTTTGATTTTCAAACTTACTGTCAATTCCATCTTAGTTATCTCCTTTTGTTTGGGGGTGGCTGTGCTGAATGCTCAAAACCCCATCATAGTGAAATTTAAAATTGAAAGTCGGCTTGTCTGGGAATGAATATCCACCCCAAATTTCGTCAAATTTGCGCCTTTCCTTCTGGACAAATTTCATCATTTCCAAACCAGTATTGAACACATGATAAAAAATCATGTCATTCTTACCTTGCGATGTTGTTGGCGAGTCCCATTGAATCGAGTTGAAGTGATTGAGAGTGCTTGGAGGATTGCCCCTAACACCTTCAATATATTCGGAACCATTTTCTTCTCTATCAAAAGGACACGTCCACCTGTGACGGACAATATATTTGGTTTTGTTTGTGGTGAAATTCATCTTAGTTATCTCCTCTTTTAGCATATTCCTCAATTAAAGATCTTTCGTAAAGAAGCACATCCAGATCTCTGTCTTCCTCTGGTATTTCAGTAACCATTCCCCAAGGGTTTACAGGTTCGGTTTCTTGGATCACGATAATCGCCGTTAGTTTTTTCCATGCTGAAAGGTGATCTTCCACCCCTTGCACACGAAAGGCAAGATTGTCTCTCGACCCTTCCAAAGGCTTGTTTTTAAAATTGAATCTATATTCTTGCCTTGCTAGTTCTTTCCTAGTCTCGGAGTGGAGCTTTCGCAATTTGTCGCTCATGGCTGATTTAAGCAGTTCATATTCTCTCGGTGTTAAAGTCATCTTAGTTCTTCTCCTTTAGTGTGAAATCGCATCATCTAATCTGACATCGGCTATCTCAAATCGAGCATCATCAAAAGTAACTCTGCCACCAGTGAAGCGGGACAGATGGTACTCTAATGAACTACAGGTCATCATCTTCTTCTCCATTCGTTCCTTTGCCTCAAATTCCCCTTCCCGTGCAATCCAAGTTGCCCTCATGTCGGAAAGGGTTTCTGCTAGTTGCCTGCCAACCTTTTCATCTTGATTTGCGGATCCTTCAGCAAATTTAAGGAACATCTTGTTTTCCTTCTCAGCAATCCGTTCCTTGGCTTCGGCTGGAAGTGTTTTCAACATTTCATCGGGGGTCATTTCAATTTCTAGGGTTAAGGTTAATTTCATTAGTTGTCTCCTTTTAAACTGCTCTTGATTCGCTGAACGTATGCTTGGTAGCGTGCGTCTTGTTCTTGGGTGGTAGCCTTCTGGGTGGTGAAGGCTTTAAAGAAGCGTTTGATTACTTTCATTTGGTTCTCTCCTGTTTCGTAATTCTGACCATATTATAGCTAGTAGCTTTGTAGAAGTCAAGCTAATAGTATAATAAAAGTAATCTTTTTTTATCTTTTTTTTGTGGAGGGACTGGAAATCCTTGCTGTCACTGATATTTCCAATGGACTTATTTAAGGCTTTTTATTTGTTAATAAGTCCATTAACAGGGAAATTGGGCGTGGAGGATGGGTTTTAGGCTGGAATTCAAGCAATAAAAAAGCCAATTTGAACAAGGCTATCAACCTTACTCAAATTGGCATTTATTAACATTAGTTCAGATCAGTTATAACTATGCGGGTAATATCTGATCGAACCTAACAGCAGGTATTTTGTGTGCAGTTTTTCACTGTACACTTTGCACCGCTTATTTCAGACCGTTTTTCACTGGTTTTGGAACCAATCGGGCTACCATTACGGCGAGGTCAAAACGCTAGGCAGTTCCAAAGGTAATCGATGTCATCTAGTACTACAACAGGCAATCCTATCACGAAGGGCGAACCGTGTCAAGCGTTTACTCTAAATAATGTTCCAATCCCGCTTCGGCTTCAACCATGAATACTTTCACAATTGCCCAACCTATGAAACCTACAGCTCCAGCACCCGCAAAATACTCAAACGGCAAGGCTTCATTTACCAGTTCCATCATGGCTGAGCCAGCCGCCGTTGTAGTCACGGCAAGCGTCCCCGTGACAGCAGATTTCTTGTCTTTGTCGTGGGCTTTCTTTTCTGAGGGATGCAACTCCTTGAGGTCGTTTTTGATTCCGAGCATCTCATTTTTTTATGGCTTCGCTCAGGTTTGCCGTGATTCTTTCGATTAGGGTTGAGACCAACCTTTCCTGTAAATCCTTTACAAACTTATCGAGGTCAAGTGATTCCATTATCTTGTCGGCTACATCGCTGACAATTTGATCCATATTAACGCTTTTTAAGATTCTATCTGCCCAACTCATTTCTACCTTCTACCCCAATACATTCAAAATAAAAGTCAAAACCACAGACCCGACAGCCGCCGATATAGCAACGATGAATTGCCACGACTTGGCTGATTGGGACTGCATTTGTTTTAACTCGGATTCAAGGGTGGTTAGCCGCTTCTCCAATGGCTCCTGACCGTTGCCGACCACCACTCGCTTGATTAAAGCCACCTCAGTTTGTAAAATAGCTATCTCCCGCTTGATTTCGTCTAGCGTGCCAAACAACCTGTTTGTATCTTCATCCATATAGGTTCGGCTCATCTCTTTCGCCCTTGGTTGGTGTCACCATATTATCAATCCTGTGCCGATTCAAGTAAATCTTTTTCCCTCTCATCGTTTGCATACCAGTGGTCAATGAGTTTCGATAGGCTGACAGACAACACGCCCACCAAAACGAGCAGAATTTCCTTCCAGCCAGCCGTGATGTCCAACTGAAACGCTTGGAACACCATCATCAGGGCAATTATGACGAACAGGATAGAGACAAGAAAAATGCTTAGGTAAAATTTCCGTGATTCCCTTAACGAAATCAGCTTCACCAATTCAAGATTAATTTCATGCCGTCTGCCGTTCTTTTCAAGTGGTGCGCCTGTTTCCGATTCCATTACTTGGGATTGCTGGCAATATTTTTAACGATTTCTTCCGTAGTGGTTACATTATAGACCAGATGCCCTTCACGCTCCCAAATCAAGTGGGGTTTGTAAGTCTCCGATTTGATTCTTTCCCACGCTTCTGAGGAAGAACTGGCTTCCAATTCCACAATATGCTCAACCACTTTGGTATAGGTAATTCTGAACGTTTTCATTTCTGGAGCATCCTGACAAACCAAACACCTATACTCACGCAAGCTACCAACACCACGACAAACATAAAGCCTTCCATTACCTGTACCTTCTGCCCCCGTAATATGCGACTGCATGACCTTCGTCTATCAGCATTTGATTGACCGACTTGTCGAAATCTTGCTGAAGAAAAAGTGACCCCAGACATCTTCCGTATTTGCCCACCTCATGCGATTCCAAATAAAAGGTTTCTACCGATTCCATAATTTCGGTTAGCCGATCCTTTGCCGCATACCCCTTTTTCTTTTGTTCTTGGTTGCGGGTTTTGGTTTCTGGCGTGTTGATTCCGTACAATCTGACCCTTTGAGTGGAGTAAACTTTGAATCCCAAATCAACATCGCATATCAAGGTATCTCCGTCCACTATGCGCCGAAGGGTCGCTTTGTATCGGAAGGCTATCATCGAAACCACCGTGATAGGAAATTCCCGTTATTTTCGGGAATCACTTGAGCTTTTCTCTCAGCCCTGTCCACTAGGTGCTTCAGTTCATGTTCTGTCAGTAACAGGTTGATATCATTGCCCTCCAAATCCTTTTCTCGGATCAGGATATATTCAAGGCATTCACCATATGTAAATTCGACATTTTCGATGGTTTCCATGTTGGATCGTTTTCCTCGATGTTGTCATTATTTGTGGAAATTATTAATAAGCCAGCGCAAAGTAATCATCACGCCGAATGCCATAAACTACTTAATGCTCCAAATAGGAAGACCCATAAACCACTTTTTAAGTCTTTCTTTTTTAGTTAGGGGCTTTTCTGGTTTTGGTTTGTCTCCTATTTCAACCTTTAATTTCGGTTTCTTTTCAATTCCAGCCCAAATTTTACCTTTAAATTCCATCCAACATTATTCCTTATCCAAAACCTTTCTAGCTACCAGCAAGGCAATTGAAACTGTAGCTATTACGGTCAGCAGAACCAAAAGCACATCAAAGGTATCTATAACCACTGTAAACTTCAACTCGCTCAGCTTCATATCAACTCACATAACTGAAGACTCCTGCTCCACTCCCCCTGATAGTAGCAGTCAACCAAACACTGCAATCCACCTCGCCCGGAGGGTTGCGGTATTGGATATAGCATCCCGTTAATGTCTTCAAATTGGTCGGCACCACTTCACCATTGTCATACGTTTGAATTCGATATTCGATAGCTTCTGGAGAAGGAATGTTTGATGTAATCCCGTATTGAACTATCCCATCAAGAACTATCGTACATGAATCTTTAAAAACGATGAAATCAGTATTAACAGTCAATCGGTTGGTGTCATCAAACGTTTCGTTTTGGCTGATGACATCAGCAAAGCTCTCCACCTTTTCATCCGTTGCCAACAGCTTCTGATCCAAAGGTCTGTGTGCGGTACAATGCGCCTTTGTAATAGGGTGCAACTCAGCCGTCATCTTGCCGTCACGATTGCTTGAATCTGATTGGCAAAACCAGTTAGGGTATCGAGTTCTCCCGCATTGCCGCTTATTGAAATCCCAGAAACTGCAAGTTGCCTGTTGCGTTCTGGCTAAGGCTGTTTCTGGTTGCACCCCGCTCCCGACTTTCTGCTTTTTCATAATGGAATTGATGTCATCGTAGA
>Ga0310342_100003810_pt1 | contig 10001 bp, 4 predicted proteins | sample S15DNA20500_MG_FD_206155 | JGI IMG/M metagenome (GOLD analysis project Ga0310342, IMG submission 206155) | Marine microbial communities from station ALOHA, North Pacific Subtropical Gyre - S1503-DNA-20-500_MG | ecosystem: Environmental > Aquatic > Marine > Oceanic | place: Pacific Ocean: North...
GACCATCGCAGTCGCCTCCGAGGAGTTTGCTCCCAGCGTTTCCTTTTTCAATGATTTCTGCGACCTGGTGGCCTTCAACAGCAACTGCTCCAGCCCGGACTTTGCGGCCTGCCTGGACATCAGCCTGGGGCCCGGCACCTATATGATTGGCGTCAGCGGCCTGATAACGGCTGCCGGCGGCGCCTTCACTCTCAGCGTTCTGAGCGATTCGGAGGAAACGCTTTTCTCCCGCGGAGATGTCGACGCCAACGGCCGGGCCGATATTTCAGACGCGGTCCAGATCCTCAATTTTCTTTTCCAGGGAGCTGAACAGCCCGGCTGTCTCGAGACCGCGGACTCGGATAACGATGGGCGGGTGAACCTCACAGATGGGGTCTACATGCTCTCGTGGCTGTTCGGCGGCGGGGAGCCGCTGGCGGCGCCCGGTCCCCCGGGAGCGGGTACGGGCTGCGGGACGGATCCCGATGGGCCGGGAAGCCCGGGAGATATCGGCTGCGACAGCTTCACCGGTTGCGATTAGCGGCCGGCTCAGTCTTTGACGCTCTGCTCGCCGGCCTCGGCGAAGAGGTTGTAGATTCTCAGGACCGTCTCGTTGGGGGAATATTTTTCCCGATGTCTTTTCTGCGCCCCGTTTCCGGAGGTTCCCCCGGAGACGTAGACCGGGGCCAGGAGGCGTCGGCCGTCGGGATGGAGGTCCAGGTCGTAGGCTGACTGTCCGGGCAGGATGTGAACAGGATCCTGCAGGGCAGGATCCCAGAAGGCCATCTCGGTCCCGCTGTGGAGGTGCTCTCCATAGCCGGCGAGGCTGCCGTCCTCGAGAAAACAGAGGCCGTTGATGGGGCCGTCGGACTTGGCCTTGAGGCGCAGCTCGTCGCGCGATTTGCCACTGGCCCAGTCGAAGATCAGCACGGCGGGCGTGCCGGGGCAGAAGGCGTTGCTCTTGGCGTCGCGGAACCCCCCGGCGGCGAGCAGCTTTCCATCCGGGCTGAAGGCCAGGCTGCGGACGCCGCCGACATCGGCGATGAAATTGTCTTTGCGTGTGTGGAGTATCCGGGCGTCGAGTTCTCCGGCCGATTTCCAGGCCGGGATCTCCCACTTCCTGATGGAGCCGAGCAGGTCCCCGCTCACCAGGCGCTTTCCTCCGGGCTGGACCGCCAGGCTGAAGACGCACTCCTGGTGTCCCGCTAATTGCTTGAGCGGTTTCCCGGTGGCAGCGTCCCAGATCCTGATCACACCCTCGTCGCCTGCGCTGACCAGGAATTTTCCGCCTCCTGCGACGGCGAGGGCCCGGACGTTGTCGCGATCCGCCGACGGGATGGTCCATCTCGGTTTACCGGGAGCCCCGGCGAGGTAGTCCCAGCTGTGGATGACGCCGTGGTAGTCGGCGGTGTAGAGGTGTTTTCCTGCGGGATTGAAACAGAGCGATGAGATCCAGGTCTCGTGCGCCTGGAAGGACCGCTTCGACTTGTCTTCGATGTTCCAGAGGTGGACGTCGGTGTCGACGCCGACGGCGGCGATGATTTTTCCGCAGGGGCTGAACCCGGCGCGGAACAGCTGGCTCTCATGCTTGAACTCTTCGGCGACCCGGACGCTCTTGATGTCGAGGGCTGGAGCTTTCATGCCATCACCTCCCGGATCGGCTTGCACTTGTCGTGGGCGATGGCAAGCTTCTGCCCCTTGTGCTCGTAGCGCGCCCGGCGGGAGTCAATCCCGAGCACGGTGAAGATGGTATGAAAGAGGTCTCCGATGTCGTAGCCCGTTCCATCAACCCAGGCCCCATCTTCGGTCGTTTTCCCTATGACGGCGCCCTGCCTGATCCCGCAGCCGGCCAGCGCCAGGCTCCAGCAGTCAGGCCAGTGGTCACGCCCGATACGGGAGTTCACGTTGGGGGTCCGGCCGAACTCGCTCATCACGATCACCAGCACATTGTCCAGCAGGCCACGCTCCTCGAGGTCTTCGACGAGGGCGGCGAAGGGCTGGTCTACCTGCGGGATGAGACGCTGGGACATATTGAAATTATCGCCATGGGTGTCCCAGTGATAGCTGTTGACCTTGATGAACCGGACTCCCGCCTCGAGAAGCTGGCGTGCCCGGAGGATATGGCGGCCAAGGGGGTGGGCGCCATAGCGCTCCTTGTCGGCCGGGGGCAACCTGTCGTCATCGAAGATCTCCTTGCGGGCCATCAAGCGCTCGGCCATTGCGTAGGAGGTTTCGTAGGCGTCGATCTCGGAGGAGCCCCGGTAGGCCCTGAATCGTTCGTTGGCCTTCCTGCGCAGGAGATTCCTGGCTGCGTCGTTTTCGGCCGAGATGTCGCCGGGCCGATGGATGTGGACGGGAGGGTTCCCGTCGCCAAGGGCCAGGGCGCCATGACGCGCTCCGAGGAAGCCGGCCTCGCGTTGGATGAAGCCGCCGTTTCCGGGCTTGATCCAGATGTAGGGAGGAAGGTCGGGATCCGCCGGCCCGAGGAGCTTTGAAACGGCGGAGCCCAGGTAGGGATAGACGACGCCGCGGTCGATCGGATCGCCACGCTGGATACGGGGAACGCCGGTGGAATGGTTAGGGTCCTTGGTCTCCATGCTGCGGATGACGGAGATCTTGTCGGCGATTCCCGCCGTGTGGCGCATCAGCTCGCTGAAGTGGACCCCCGGTATTTTTGTCGGGATGCTGCGGAATGGGCCGGAGAACCTGGTTCCCGGGACAGGATGCCAGCTCTCGTACTGGCTGATGCCTCCATCCAGCCAGATCAGGCAGACCTGTTTCGCTTTCCCTGCCAGCGCCCTGGAGATCGAGGGATTGAGCAGGCTGCCGAAGCCGGCCAGTCCGCCCAGGACACCGAGGACACGGCGGCGGGACATGTCGTGTTCGGGGTTTCGACAGGCGTGAGGATTGGGTTGGGCTTTCATCAGTGATTCAATCTGAACTCGGTTGAATTGAGCAGGGCCCAGGCAAGCTCGCCGAGGGCGGCGGCTCTCCGCCGGTGGTTCTCTTCCAGGTAGTTTTCCAGCTCGGCGGTCTCGACCTCATCGGGGAGCCGGGAGAGGACGCTGAGATAGAGCTCTCCGGCGATCGCTCCGGGAGTTTTCAGCGCAGCCAATCGATGGACGAGGTTGCCCTCGATGGGCTCCAGCCAGCTTAACAGCAGGCGGTCGTTCATCAGGAAGAGAGACTGGTTCAGGCCGGGGACAAACTCGGTCTCGGGTTCTCCAGGCGGCCGGCCGAAGGCCTGGATGAAGATAGCTCGGATCTCGTCGTAGGAGCCAGGCAGGTTCCGGTGGGAGCCGGTGAAGTAGCCCTTGCGGTCGAATTTTTCCGCCGGGTCGGCCTTCAGCGCCTTCACCCTGTCGAGGTTGCCGGTCGCGCGAAGAATTGAGTGCAGCAGCTGTTCGGGGGTGAGGGGCCTGGGCAGGGCCGCCCGATAGCTCCGGGGCTCTACAGAACGGGTTTTTGCGGGAAGACGGCTCGAGCGCTGGTAAGCATCGCTCAGGAGGATCGACCGCAGGAGCCACTTCAGATCAAAGCCTTTCGCGATAAAACGACCGGCCAGCGCCTCGATCAGTTTCGGGTGGGATGGCGGATTGCCGGGATGGACCTGGTCGAGGGGGTGGACGATGCCCCGGCCGAGGAGCCTGGCCCAGAACCGGTTGACGCTGTTTCGGGCAAAGGCGAGGTTTGCCGGCGAGGTGAGGTCGATCGCGAGCTGCCGGCGCGGAAGAAATTTCGGCACCGGCGGTAGCCCGTTTTCCGCCGGCCGGGAAAATTCCTCGCCCTCGCCAAGGACCGGCATGGCCTTCTCTCTCAGCCCCGGGAGCCGGGGACCCGTGGTGTCGCTGACCGATTCGAAGACGGACTGGTATTCGATCTCGGTCTTGCCGAGGACCTCGACGAGATACTCTTTCTTGTCCTTGCTGCTGGTGGCCGCCTTGGTCCAGCCCAGGTAGGCGTAGAGGCCCCAATAGTCCGCCTGGGTCCAGGCTTTCACCGATGGGTGGTCGTGGCACCTGGCGCACTCGAGATCCATTCCCAGGAAGAGCAGGGCGATGTCCTCGGTCATCCGGCGATGCCCGCCGGCGCCGAGAAATTTCATCGCCGGGCGTTCAGGCCCCCTTCCTGTGGCGGTAACCATCTCCCGGACCATGGTGTCCCAGCGCGGTGTCTTCTTCAGGCAGGCGAAGAGATAGCCGTGCCATTCTTCCCGGGAGATTTTCCCGAGGTTCTGCCGTTTCAGCAGCTCGACGCTGAGCAGGTCAGACCAGTGGCGGGCGAACTCGTCGCTTTCAAGGAGCTCGTCGATGAGAGCCCGCCGCTTGTCGGTGGCGGCGTTCTCCAGGAAGGCACGCACGGCGGAGCCCCGGGGGATGAACCCTGCAAGGTCCAACTGGGCCCGGCGGAAGAACTCGGCATCGTCGCTTCGAGGCGCGAGAGGGCCCCCGGAGCGGGCGGCGATGTGGGAATCGATCAACCCCGGGGTCGGCTCGTCGACTCCCGGGAGAAAAGGAGTCGCCAGCGTGAAGGTCAGTGCAAGCAGCCGCGTGATTTTCATGCCGCTCGACATGATCGAGGCTGGCGGAAAAAGTGGCAAGCCAAAATCGGCCAGCACCGGGCGTGACCTCTCCCCCTCGAATGCATCAATCGGTTCGAGGGGGGAGCATCCCTTCGGAAAGAGGCAGGTAGCTTATTCGCAGGTCGCAGCCGGGCTCTCACAACCGAGCCCATCATCGGTAGCATCCTCCCCGCAGTCCGTCGTGAGGTAGCCGGGCGATGTGGGCGAAGGCGAGGCCGGCGCGTCTCCACCGCTGAAGAGCCAGCTGAAGACGATGATCGCGTCGGTGATCTCGATAGCGCCGGTGTCGTTGGTGTCGGCCGCGTCCATGCAGGTGGGCTCGGCGCCGCCGCTGAAGAGGTAGAGCAGCGGGATGACTCCATCGGTGAGGTTGATGCTGCCATCGGAGTTGGCGTCCCCGCGTACCAGCCGGGTGCCCACCGGCACCACGCAGTCGGCGGTCTCGGAGCAATCCGAGTCGTCACAATCGGCGGCCCCATCGCGGTCATCGTCGATGTTGTTGCCGCAGATTTCCGAGGGGATGCAGAATTCCCTGTCCATGCAATCCTCGTCATCGCAGTCGACATCGCCATCGCCGTCGTCGTCCTGGTCGTTGGTGCAGTTCTCACTGCCGCCGGATTCTCCGATGACGATGTCATCGATCTCGAAGTCCTGGTTGTTGGTATAGGACCAGAAGCCGATATGGCCGGTGCGCCAGGTCGAGTCGAAGACCTCCGCCTTGATCTCGCCATCGACTATCAGCCAGAGCGTTTCATCGTCGAATTCAATGGTCCAGTTCTCGCCGGGCTCGATGTCTCCTGTGCTGGGGGCGAGAGCGGTTTCCCGGCCGTTGTTCCAGACCGAGATCCTGTACCCCTGGTCCTGGGTGCGATCGATCCAGTCGACGCTGTAGCCGCTGTTGCCCGCGAACCTGGGGCTGGCATTCTGCGCGAAGAAGAAGACCCCTCCATGACGCCCGATACCGTCCGCTGGCCTGCTCAGGAACTCCAGCCGGAAATTAATGCTCTGTACATTCCCGAAGCGTGTCGGCTCAGCCCCTATCCAGGCCCAGGACTCCGGGGGGCCGGGGGTGGTGATCCGCAGTGCCTCGGTGTCGATTCTCCAGTCGCCGGAGACCACCATCCAGTCTTCAAGAGGGCCGTCATCAAGATCGAAGGATTCTTCATAATAATCCACGACTTCGAAAACCGTCACGGTGTTTTCGGAGAAGTAGGTCTCTCCATCGGTGTCGGTGACCGTGAGGGTCACGACGTAATTGTCGGGAATCTCGTAGACATGGGTGGCCTGCTCGCCTTCGCCGCTCTGTCCGTCACCGAAATCCCATTCGTAGGACTCGATACCCGCATCGGAGATGGTGCAGCTCGCATCGAAGCTGACCTCGAGGGGAGCGCTGCCGGTTCGCGGGTCCAGGCTGAAGCAGACCGATGTCTCGGGGGATTCGAGGATGAAGTTGTCGTAGGCCACCAGCTGGTTGTTGCTCCAGGCCCAGCAGCCCAGATGCCCGCCCCGGTGGGTGCCGTCCACGACCTCCATCAGGAGCTCTCCATCTCCCCAGATCTCGATGGTCTCCAGGTCGATGACTATTTGCCACTCGGTGGGAGGATCGGCGAGGAATGAGCCGCCGGTGCCGAGCATGGTGTGGAGTCCGTTGTCGACTCGGATGAGCCGGAGCCCGTGGTCACTCTGGCGGTCGATCCAGTCGAGCTCGTAGCCGCTGGTGCCGGTGTCGTAGCGCTGGGTAGGGCTCGTGGCGCAGAACATGATGCCGCCATGGCGGCCGACCCCGTCTCCGGGCCGGTTGATGAACTCCATGTCGAAGAAGAGCTCGTAGGTGGTGGGGAATTCCATCGGCGGATTTCCGGCCCAGGACCAGGCCTCTCCAGCGCTGGCGCCGTTCAGGGCCCCATCGAGGACCTGCCAGGTGCCCGAGTAAACCGTCCAGTCCTCAGCGGCGCCATCCTGCTGGTCGAAGCTCTGCTCGAAGGCCTGCGCTCTCACCTGGGAGGTGAATAGCAGGAGAGCCCCCAAGAGGCAAAACGACGTAAATAAATACCTATTTGGCATCATTGAACCCTTCTCCGGATGTCCGGAGTCTTAAACCCTGTTTGACCCTCGTTGAGGGGTGTATTATAGGTTGAGGAGGCGCTGTAAAAAACCGGGAAATGTACATACCCCAGCCGAGTGGAAGGGGATGGAACAGGGTGATTTCCGGGCGCGACTGATGACAATGCGCGGGTCAAGGTACAAAGAGGTCTGCATCGTATTCAGCCTGTCGCTGTCCCTGTGCCTCTTCCTGGCCACGACAGCCTGTAGCGGCGACAGCGTTATCGTTTTCAATGAGATCCACTACCACCCGCTCGCGCGCGAAGCCGAGCTTGAGTGGGTGGAGCTTCACAACCAGATGGCCGTCGATGTCGACATCTCCGGCTGGTACCTCTCCGATGCGGTGTTCTTCCAGTTTCCCGGGGAGACAATCATCCCGGGTGGAGCTTATCTTGTCGTCGCGCTCAACCCGGCGGCCCTCGAAGCTGAGGCGGGCATCGCGGGGGCCTTCGGGCCGTTTGTGGGGAGGCTCGACAATTCCGGGGAAAATCTGGAACTGCGGGATCACAACGCCAGGTTGATGGACGGCGTCAGCTACCGTTCCGGGGGGCGCTGGCCAGTGGCTGCCGATGGGTCGGGCGTGACCCTGAGCAAGCTGGACCCGGACACCAGGAGCTCAAAGACGGGGAGCTGGACGATCTCCAGTCGTGTGGGGGGCACCCCCGGCGCGGTGAACTTCCCGGGCGAGGCGGGGGATGCGGGAGGGGGACCCCAGGGGCTTGTCTCCTATTGGAATTTTGACGGGGCGGGGAACGGGGCGGTTGATTCCGCGGGCGGCAATGATGGCACGCTCGGCTCCGGCGCAAGAAGGGTCGAGGGAATCACGGGTGGCGGAGCCCTCCGGTTTGACAATACCAGCAACGCCCTCGTCAATGTCGGCAGCGGGACGGGAAACAGCTTCTCCTTCGGCGCCGGGGTCACGCTCGAGGCGCTGGTGACGCTCGGCTGGAGTGGCGCTGCCGGGGACTATGACACCATCTTCCGCAAGGAAGATGGCCGGCGGAGGATACTGCTGGGCTTTCAGCACGATGGCAACACGGGGACCAGGGATGTCGCCATCGTCCCGCAGCTGCAGCCGACGCTGTCCTTCGGGATCAACGTCGGGGATGTTTACAGCGAGTTGGACATGCCGCTCGACGGCGAGAATGGGCGTCCGACCCTGGCCTCGCTCCAGGATGGGAACGCTCATCACGTCGCTGCCACCTACCAGGCGTCAACCGGGCTGAAGGCCATCTACGTAGATGGGAGGAGGGTGTTCTCCGCGACCCTGGCCGAGGGTGACACGATCTCATCCGGCGGGGCCGCCACCGCCTACATCGGCAATATGAGCGGCCGCAGGGAGCCGTTCACCGGGGTCATCGATGAGGTGGCTGTGTGGCAACGGGCGCTGAGCAGCGAGGAGATCCGTGCCCATCACGGTCTTTTTTCCGATGGAGAAAATTACTTCGCCGAGCCCGGCGCGGTGGATCCGGGTGAGCTGGCCCTCAGCATCAATGAAACCCAGCTGTCGGCGGGCGGGGCGGGACGTGTCGAGATTTACAATAGGGGCTCACGGCAGTCGCTGGAGGGCTTCGTTCTCTCGAGTCACGGGGCCGAGGCCGGGGAGTACGTTTTTCCCGATCTGGTTCTCGACCGGGGGGAATTTCACGTTCTCGATGAGGCCATCCTCGGGTTTTCCCTGGCGCCCTCCAACAGGCTGTTTCTTTACGCGCCGTGCCGCTGTGTCGTGGCGGATGCGGTTCGGCTGGATGAGGGGCTCCGGGCGCGCAGCCCGGGTGACGGTTTTTCCTGGGCCGTGCCGGCGAGGGCTACCTTCGGAATGGCCAACGAGTTCGATTTCAATGACAGGGTGGTCATTAACGAGATCTTTTACAACCCGTTTACCGAGGCCGCGGCGACAGCGGAGCCGGTTGTCGGCGAGATCATCGTGCCGATCGACAGCGTGTGGAGCTTCGATGCCTCGGGGGCGGGGCATGAGAGCGCCTGGCGCGCGCCCGATTTCGATGATGGAGACTGGGAGACGGGGCAGGCGCTTCTCTACCACGAGACCAGCTCACTGCCGGCGGACAAGAACACCGAGCTGCCTCTTGGGGCGACCACCTATTATTTCCGCTCCGAGTTCGAGCTCGATGCCGATCCCGGGAACGTCGAACTCTTCCTGCGGACGGTCATCGACGATGGTGCGGTTGTCTATCTCAACGGGGTCGAGGTTCTGCGCCTTCGGATGCCCGATGGCGATGTGGCCCCCGATACGTTCGCCAGGGCCTCTGTCGGCAACGCCTCCTGGGAGGGCCCCTTCCCTTCCTCGACCGCGTCGCTGAGAAACGGGACCAACACGCTTGCCGTCGAGGTTCATCAGCGCACCTCGGGTTCGAGTGATGTCGTCTTCGGTCTCCAGGTCAGCGTCCTGGAGGTTGCCGTTAAGCCTGGAGGGGAAAAACCCGGCGACTCCCGGGAGAAATGGATTGAGCTCTTCAACAAGGGAGACGAGGCGGTGTCGCTGGCCGGCTGGAGCCTCGCCTCCGGGGTTCGCTATTCCTTTGAGCCGGGCGAAACGATAGGCCCGGGAGAGTACCTGGTGGTAGCCGCGGACCGGGAGCATCTGCGCTCTCTCCACCCGGGGATCCGGATCGTCGGAGATTTCGAAGGACGACTGTCGGGGCGCAGCGACAATATCGTTCTCAGGGACCAGCTTGGCAACCTGGCCGATGCGGTGCGCTATTATGATGACAGGCCGTGGCCGGGCTACGCCGATGGCGGCGGCTCATCTCTCGAGCTCAGGGATCCGGACGCGGAAAACAGCAATCCCGGAGCCTGGGCCGACAGTGATGAGGGAGGCAGGACGGGGTGGGCGACCTACACCTACAGGGAGACAGCCAGGGCGAATGTCGGCCCGACCCGCTGGCGCGAGTTTTGCCTGGGACTTCTCGGGGGAGGTGAAGTTCTCATCGACGACATCAGCGTTGTCGAGGATCCCGGCGGCGCGGGGCGGCAATTGATCTCGAATGGAAATTTCCAGTCAGGCTCCACGGGCTGGCGGCTATTGGGCAACCACGGCCACAGCGAGGTGGTGGAGGACCCGGCCGATCCCGCCAACAGGGTCCTGCATCTCTTTGCCACCGGGGCCACGGAACATATGCACAACCACGTGGAGGCGACGCTCGCAGGCGGCGCGAGCGTCACCAACGGGCGGGTCTACGAGATCAGCTTTCGCGCCAGGTGGCTGGCGGGCTCGAACCAGGTTCACACCCGGCTCTACTTCAACCGGTGTCCGAGAACTACCCTGGTCGAGCGAACGGAAACCTCCGGAACGCCAGGGGCGAGGAACAGCACCTTT
>Ga0310342_100003812_pt1 | contig 9995 bp, 8 predicted proteins | sample S15DNA20500_MG_FD_206155 | JGI IMG/M metagenome (GOLD analysis project Ga0310342, IMG submission 206155) | Marine microbial communities from station ALOHA, North Pacific Subtropical Gyre - S1503-DNA-20-500_MG | ecosystem: Environmental > Aquatic > Marine > Oceanic | place: Pacific Ocean: North...
CGATGTGCGCGCCGTCCGGGGCCATCCGGATTCTGCCCCCGGTCAGGTTCAGTCCAATATGAAACGGAACCGTCCCATAGTCCGCTGCGTCGACAAGGATTACCAGGCCGCCCTCCATGCGCAGCATGCCCCATCCTCCCGGGTCCTGAAATTCCTCGCCGCGGCAATCGGGCCTGCCGGAAAGATCGAGGTGACCGGACACCGCTTCTACCTGGCGGGATGTCAGCATGCGAATGGCGTCAATGGTATGCGTCCCCACGTTGCCGAGCCTTCCGCTGCCCCACTGCAACAGGCAAGAGGTCAGCTCCCCCAGTTCGCCGGAGGCGACCAGGTCCCGGACCTTCCGGTAATTCGGATCGAACCGGCGCTGGTGATTCACCAGCAGGAGCGTGCCGTGCTGCCGGCAGGCGGTGACAACGCGATTCCCATCCTCCGCGGTGGTAGTGATGGGCTTTTCACAAAAGATCGCCCTCACACCCGCCTCCGCACAGGCAACGGCCTGTTCCGCGTGAGCGGGCGAACGGGAAGCGATGCTGACGATGTCCAAACGATCCCGCTCGAGCATTTCGTGAAAGTCCGCATAGACTTTGGCGCCGGAACGCTCGGCAAATCGTTCTCGCCGTCCGGCGTCGCGGCTGCTGCCGGCGACCATCCGGACTCGATCGTGGTCCCGCAGGGCATCCAGGTGTGTTCCGTCCAGACTCTCCACTGCTTGCCCGATTGCGCCGGCGGAGACCGGGTCCGCACCGCCGATCATCCCGAGGCCGATGATTCCAGCTCGATAATTTTTGTTTTCGTTCATCCGTATGGATGAATCTCCTTGAAAATTGAGGCCAATCCAGTACAAATTGTTAGCATGCTTCCGGAGCCGGAAAGACTCTGAAAGCCGGACACCGAAAGATGACATTTTCCTCCGTCAGGTGAAAAGCGGAAAGTGGAAAGCAGAGATCAAAACAGCCCCGGGTTCACCCTGATCGAACTGGAGGACGGCGGCATCTTCATGTCCAAGATGCTGATTCATAAAAGTGGCCTGGAACTTGGCGCCGGAGATGACGCGCCTTCCGATCTGGTGACCCTGGTTTCGCGCGACGGGGGAAGAACGTGGGGTGACCAGAAAGTCTTTCTCCAGCCCGGGCCCGACGAAACGGCGGCACCAAGTTCACATACCAGGGCCCCAATCTGGGCGGCATCGGCGTCACGGGGGACTACGACAACAACGGACTCCCGGATATCTTCTGTGCCAGAGATTTCAAACTGTATCGAAACGTGGGCGGGTTTTCGTTTTCGGACCAGACCACGAACCTGCCTGCCGCCCCCATGCCCCAACCCTACTCCGCGGCCTGGGGGGATTTTGACGGGGACAGCTTCATTGATTTCTACCTGACCGGATACGAAACACCCGGCTACAACGAGGACTCGGTGTTTCGCAACAAGGGAGACGGCACGTTCGAAGTGGACTGGACGACCGGTCATCTTCCGCGCGGGGCGCGGCGTGACCGCGTGCGATTTCGACGAAGACGGCGACCTCGATGTCTACGTGTCGAACTATCGCCTGCAGAACAATTTGCTCTGGCTGAACAATGGGCAGGGTGTGTTTACGAATGGTGCCGCGGAATTGTACGCGTTGCTTGATCCGGACACGCACGGTTCGCCCGAGGCGCTCTGCACCGATGAGGGCGGGAGTCTCTACGTGGCCTGCCAGAGCCCGGTGGCGAGACCGAACGGAATGGGTGTGTACCGCGGTTCGACGGACCCCAGGCGCAGCCCGTCTTCTTCGCGGCCATGGATAACAACATCGGCGGGCAACCCAAGGACCTCGAGATGGGACCGGACGGGAAGCTATGGATGTGGGCCCAATGGCGGGGCATGCTGCGTTGGCCTGTCGGCGGGGATACCGCCGGCTTTGAGATGCGAATCAGCGATGCCTCGTCCGGGGGATTGGATTTCGGCTCGGACGGAAATGTGTACGGATGCGTGGACAATTCGAACTCCAACTTTGGCTACTACACGCTCCATGGGGTCAAGCTGAGTACATTGTTTTCGGACAACCTGGCTGCCTTTTCCAATATGGATTTCGGACCGGATCGAAACGGGAACGGAAGCTGCGATATCTATATCGTCGAGTTCTATACCCGCCTCGGAATCTATGACGGAGACACCGGCGCCCATCTCGGAGACCTGGTCAACGGCCATCCTCTCAAGAGCGTCACCGGCATCGTCATTCCGAAAGCCGCGCCGGGCTCGTATCTTATTCTAAGGTGAACCGTGCGGGCTGGTATTCTCCGGTTCGCTGGCCGTGCTTCGGAATTCGTCATTCAATCGTCATTGGGTATTTCGTCACTCGGCATTTCTCCGTTGCCTTCGATACTCCATCGGATTAATCGACCGGATTTGCAGGAACCTTCGATTGAAATTCGAAACGTTCTGGAAGCCTGATTCATAGCAGATTTCCGTCACGCTCAATTCCGTCATGACCAGCAAACGGCATGCGGTTTCTACGCGCACTTCGTTCAAATAGCGCTTGAAAGTTCGCCCCGTCGCCCGCTTGAAAAACCGACTGAACGCGGCGGGACTCATCTTCGCCAGAATCGCAAGTTGGTCCAGCGTGACGGGTTCTCGCGCCCGTTGATGGATCTCGGCACATACGCGGGTAACACGGCCTTCATCCTCCATCCGCCGAAGTGCCTTGAAGCCGGGTGAAGACAGGAGGGTACTCGAACCGCTACGCGCTAGGTGATGCAGAATACGCAGCACGGCAACATGCTGCTCGAAAGGCTCCAGGTTCGGCAATCGCAACATCATGCCTCCTGCTTCCTTCGTCGCACCCTCACCAAAGGAAATCCCACGCCGTGCTGCCGCCAACAACGAATCGATGGCCTCGAACTCCTGGTAGGACGATTGGTCCGCGCGCAGAAATCCATCCTCGAAATGAACGACCACAACCTGATCGCTGCTTCCCGATGGTTGAGGAGCGGACAGGTAGGTGTGGGGAAGATTGGGACCGATCAGGGCCAGGTCGGCGCCGTCATATCCCCCCATGTGATCACCGACGAATCGTAGGCCGTGACCTCCCAGGACACAGACCAGCTCGAAATGGTCGTGGCAATGCCACTCGAACGGAAAAAGGCGGGTGAGGGGCGAAAAACAAAAAAACCGCGTCTTGGACGGGGATCGGGATTCTTCAGAGCAGGGCCTCATGAGTACCTATCTGACCAAAAGAAGCCGATTGGGCTCAATTATTTAATCAATAAGGATCACTCCCCGTGCCCCCCCAATAGGTCATCCCCTCTCGTTAATCGCGAGCCGGTGCTGCTTTCGACAACACCTGCGCATCGATTTCGTCCCGGATCATCTGTGCCAACTCAGGGCCGATGCCCTGTATGCCCGCGATCTTTTCGACCGAAACGTTGCGCCGTCGCCGAGAAGCTAACCGCCAACGGCTCCTATTTTGTCAATCCCATCGATGCGCTCATCGAGAGAGATCAGAAAGAGCGAACCTATTATCTGGTGGATATCCACTTCACGGTGGCGGGAAACCAGACGACAGCGGAGGTCGCCATACCAGTTGTTCAGCAAGCCGCAACGCAATGACCGAGCTCCGCAGGCTCAGGGCGAATCGGGATAGCCGGATTTCGCCGCGGTTTCCCTGATCTCACTCCAACAGTCGAGCAGGGCTTCCCGGTCTTCCTTCCACTTGTCAGGTCTTGGCTTGGTATTTGTCGTCTTGCTGAGTGGGGGATCCTTCAGATAGGCGGCAAGGTGTTCGGTGGGTTCCAACCTCAGATACCCGGACAGACGTTCAATTTCGCCCGGCAGGTCAGCCATGAGATCCTCGTAGGTGACGAGACAATGTTCCCCGGACATCCGCCCTTCAAAATCCAGAATGAAATTCATATGCTGGACCCAGCTCCAGCAACACGCCATGGCCACCGAATCGTCACGATGGTCAAACCAGCCTGGAGGCGCCGGATAGCTCCACTTATCCAACGCGGTCTCCAAGGTGTTCTCGAGAACCGGAGTTGCGTACCGGTGACGAAATTGATCCCCGAGCCATCCCTTCATCATGCTGCTTATGGAAGCGCGAGGATCACGGCGAAGGAAAATGAAGCGGGCGCCCGGAAAAATATTTTCCAGGGCATCCAGCCGGAAGCAATTTCCGATCGTCTTGTCGAGATATCGAATGGGGCAGGAACCCTGCAGGTGAGCCGGGCGGATCCGCGACGGGCGGGCGCGCAAAGCGTGGAAGACGCAACCCCGATAATAGTCCTTGTATAACTCCGCGGAAATATCGTCGGTGATGAGGGATGCTGGAACGGCGTCATGAAACGAGGGATTCGCTACCGGTTTGAGTCCGCGACGCCACGGTTCGTTCGCCTCTTCCCGATGATGAAATACGCCGGGAAACTGCGCCAAACATTCGAAAAGAAAATTGGAACCGGACCGGGGCGGCGAGATAATAAAAATAGGATTCGGAAACTGTTCCGCCGTCGCACGGCGCGCAATGAGCGGCCAGGCGGCGTTTCGCGCCTTCATGAAGGAGATAAAAATCCCGCGCGTCATCCTGCTTTCCCCCCTGAGCTTCGGAAAGAAAACCAGAAAAAGAAACCGTGTGTCCGATACACCCGCAGTGTAGCGGCCACGTTCCAGGCGATCGTGCTCACGGTGGTTGCGACCGCCGCACCGATCAAGCCGTATTTCGGAATGAGCAGCAAATTCAGGCCCGCATTCATTACCGCGCTCACGACCATGATGCGGCCCATCGGAGCCTGCTGCCCCGTCATGTTGAGGAAGGATCCGACCGGCCCACAGCAGGCACTGAAAAACTTCCCTATACACAACACAACAACAACGGGTGCAACAGAGGTAAATCCCGAACCGAAAAACCCGAGCACGAACTTTGGCGCGAGCACAGTCACCAGGAAGACCGGCAGCGACACCAGCATTACGATTCGTGTCGCGTCCCGCGCGATGCGCCGAAGCCTGTCGATATCTTCCGCGGCACTCGTCTCCGCAAACTTCGGATTGCTGATGCTGTTCACCGCGGTGAGCGCGAATCCGTTCAACACCGCAATCCGAAACGCAATTCTGTAATGTCCGATCTCCTCGATATCCCGAAAATAACCAAGCATCAGGGTGTCCGTCCAGTTCAGCAGCAGATGCATGCTTGCGGTAATCATCATGGGCGCGGATACCGCGATAAGTTCCCGATAGGAGGGTACACTGCCTACCTCGTCTCCGGGTGGAACGCGCCGGCGCCAAATGGCGACGCCGATGACGACGGCGACGGCAAGTCCGAGAAGATGCGCGTAGATCGGCATCATGAATACTTTTTCGGGCATCCATAGTAGCGCGGCACAGACGAGCGCGGCGGTTGCCACCGTGGTGGGTATCAGCGATGAAAACGCCGAAGCCTCCGCGACACGCTTGATCCCGAGCAGGGCGCCGCGCGTTACCGCGTGGAGTCCGAGTAACGGCAACCCGAAGGCCAGCACCGGCAAGGTAAATAAAAGTTCTTCCTTTCGGAATGCGACCCGCGACAGCCACGGAGATGCCAGATACAGAAGCACGGCAGCGAGTACCGACGCCGGAAGGACAATGGCCACCATCCGGCGGTAAACGCGCCGACGCGCCGACGACTGTTCTTTAGGCACCGCCGCTACGAATCGAGTAGCGCTGCGCTGGCAGCCCACCGTGCCCAGGAGCAGAAAGATGTTGGCAACCGTCATGGATAGCGACAACGCCCCGATCGCGCTTGCTCCGTACATGCGGGCGAGAACGACGTAATAAACGATCCCCACCAGCATCGCACATAGCTGGACGATGGCAAAGGAGGAGGCGCCACGAATCAACTCGCCCAGATCGCCCCGCAGCAACCGCCTGATGCGACGCGGGATCGATACCACAGGGGAGCTGCTCATGATCATTGAGCCATCACGTCAAGAATCGGGCGCGAACTCGGACAAGCGCTCACGCCACGCGGGGCGCTGATCGAAGTAGCGCTCAAGCAGGACACGGTAATGAGCGACGTGGGCGGGCGCATGTTGATAGCCCGGTTTTAAATCCCACGTCTTCAGACAGTCTGACATCCATTCCTCATTGCAATTGATATCCAGAAATGCGGCAAGCTGAACAATCGTTTCCCGGTTCAGATCCCGCTCCGTAAAAGTGAAGCAATTGTCGGGGCAGGCGTCTCGCAGGTCGAGAAACCAGGCGAGCTGCTGCAGGATCGCTTCGATCGCCGCCTCGACGGTGGTGATTGAGACGTCACCCAGGTGAAGACGCGCCCGCCCCTTCTTCACGATGGACGAAGCGCAGTCCAGCGGATTGCGTACCGGCATGAGAAAGCACAATCTGGGTTCCAGTTTTACAAGGTCCTTCAATGACACCCGATTCTCCCGCACGTACCGTGTAAGCACTGCGGATTCCTTCCAGTAGAGAACGCGTAATCCGCTCGCCGGCTCCTTTCTGGGCGACCAGGAATCGTGCAGTGTCCGCATTTTCGAAGTTTCAAAAGCGTGCGAGTGCTCAATGGATCCGCCGTAAAGTCCATGCTTTCCCCGATCGGACAAATAGACAGCATACCGGATAAAACGTTCAAAGGTCCCGGGCGCGTAGTCAACCAGGAAATTGACTTCAGGGAGCGGGAATATGCGCTTTCCTGCATGATTGAGAACGCGGCACTGAGGATGGGAGGCCATCATGCCCGCAACGAGGGTGGTAAGATTTCGATTTGGCCCCAGCGAGCAGCACACTTTACGGAGGGAAGGAAACTCCATCCCCTCTTTGTCCGATCTGGATAGATCCCACCTCATGCGGGTTCCCAGTAGAATCGGTTCAAGTCCTTTTCTCAGGTATCCTGCAACGCCCATTAAGTACGGAATGTATTGAACGCCGCCGCCCCACGTCAAGCATGCGTCTCCGAGGTCCGGGAGATCCCGGGGAGTAGATTGATATTGACCGGGCTTACCATGATCGCTTTCATCCTTCCAACATGCCCGCAGTCCCTTTAATTTTAATTGTCGTAGCGTTGCTGGTCGCGGTACCCATTTTTACGTGGTTCGCGTTTACTCTGAGCAAGGCCGTATTCATTTTCGGTCTGGCAGCCCTTCCTTCTCTCGTCCTTTTGGCAAATCGCCCCAATTTATGGATGATTCTTCTGGCCTGGGTTTTTGCCTCCAACATCCGCGTGCTCCTTGGCGGGTCGCTGTCGTTGTTCACCCTTTTATGCGCTGGTCTCACCGTCATTCTTCTTGCCCGCATCATCATTTCGAAACGGACGAATCCATACGGGAGAATGACACGTTGGTGGGGAATCAGTTTTGGCGTTGTCGTCGGCATGACCATGTATATGCGGGGAATTGGCTTCGCATTTCTCGATGGCGAACAGGTTGGAGGAATGCGGTACATCCTCATTTTGACACCGCTCTGCCTGTTTATTTTCTCCAGCCAGCTAAACCTCTCTCGCAGGGAATGGCAAATCGCTCTCTACGGGATGTGCGTTGCGGGATTGTTCCCGGGAATTGCCGAAGCTGCATTTCACCTGTCGGACGGACGATTCTACCACCTCTACTACCTGATCCAGCCGAAGACCTCCCTGGGTGCAACGATTGAAGCATCGGCTGCAGGGGCGGAGCTCATTCGCTACAAGAGTGCGACCGAGACAAGCAGGTACATCCTTCTGTTCGCGCTTCTTGCATTCCCCGGCGGTACCGGCAAGAAAAGCCATCTGCGAGTTCTGTTCGTGCTGGTGGCGCTCGCAATCGGCGGTCTCAGTGGTCATCGGCAGAACATGGTATACCTGCTGGGTATCCTTGTAATTTTCGGCTTCTTCAGATCCCCGGGCCACCGCATACGATATTCAATTGCGTGCGCGAGCCTCGGAGTCGCGGGAACTCTCTGCCTGTATGTTCTCGCCCCGTACCTTCCCTACAATCTGCAACGCTCCATCTCCTGGCTTCCGCGAATCCCGGTGGATCATAAAGTGAAACTTTCTGCGCTCGGAACAACCGACTGGCGAATTCTGGTGTGGGGCCAAGGGATGAAGGAAATACCCCAGTACTTCTGGCTGGGCAAAGGATATGCGTACCAGATGGAGGTCTACCAGCGCCTGGCGACAATGGAGCGAAAAGACGCGTTCGTGGAAAGCGCCGTCCTCACCGTTGACTACCACAACGGCCCCCTGGGGTTAATCATCGGCCTGGGTATTTTCGGTGTGATCGCCGCTTCAGGATTCTTCGGCACCTTCGCAATTCAGCAAAGCATCATGGCAACCGGGAAGTGGGTCGAGCCAGCTTTGGAGCGTTACCATCTGGCCCTGTTGTCCATGTATCTGGCCCGGATTCCGTCCTTCCTGGTCATCTCTGGAAATGTGCACACCACCTTTCCGGATTTATTCTTCCTCTGTATTCTGCTGCAGGGCATCACAAGGACCGAATTGCGAACCCGCTTAGAAACTGCGCAGAAAAATAAGGAACAAGAACTGCTGGAAGAGCCGAGGACCAAGGAGGTGCCTCTCGCCGGTCCGGCCCTGCGCCGAAACAACTCCGGCATCTCGTGAACGCGGCTGGCTACACCGGGCCAACGACGGCGGTCATTTCAGAATAACCATGTTCCCTATGGTCTCGAGGGAGAATGTGGTTTTGTTGTTCGCAAGAAATTCGTCGACCGACTTTTGGACGCCGGGCCAAAAAGATGCGGCGTAATCGTCGATGACGATAATTCCGCCGTCGGCCAGACGGGGGTAGAAAAATTCAAGGCTATCTCTTATCGGTTCATACAAATCCAAATCGAGATAAACGAAAGCGAATTTCTCATCGTCCGCAACCGAAAACGGCTCAGGAATCCAGCCCTTGTGAAGGGAAACGAAAGGGAACTCCTTGAGATTTTCCGCTACTTCCTCCACCGTGACGGAGAAGGATTCTTTTTCTTTGCGAATATACTCCGGATTAACGTTGGCCATCTGATCCTTGTCTTCATCGGTCTTGTCCGACAACCCTCCTTCGAATGAATCGAAAACGAAAAGCCGTCGATCGCTTTTCCGATCCTTGAGAACGGTGGCCACCATGTGTGCCGATTGGCCACGCCAACACCCGCACTCCGCAAACGAACCCGGAACGCCGGCATCCAAAACGTGGTACGCGGCCTTCATCGTGACGTAGTACCTGCACTGCTTAACAAAAACATTGCGGGACTCACTCTTCGTCGCGTACATCGAACTCTCATACAGCTTCGTCGTGTAGTCGGGATACTGGTATCGACTCATATGCATGAGATCGATAACGACATGCTTTGATTCCGCATTCTTCGGAAAAAAGAAAGCGGTAATTCCGAGGGCGGACATGAATCGCTTTAACTGAAATAGAAGACTTGCTTTCAAACTCATGGCGTTGCTTTACTTCGAATGCTGGTTGTCTGTCAGGTTACCGACCACGAGGATCGGAAGTGAATTTCATTTCAAACCCCGCTTTTACTAAATTTCGGGCCTTTCGTCAAGCCTGCAGACAGGTGTGACGATGCCGCGGCTGAGCAAATCCTGCGCGCTTGCGTCGCATCCGGACTTGGGGCATCCTTGCTGTCCTTGATCGAGTGCACGGGCCGATGTCGCGTGCCCACCGAAGCGCGCGGAATTAACATGGTATGTACGTAGTAGGTTACCCAAAATCCGGAAATACCTGGCTATGCTGGCTCTTGGCATATTGTCTGAATACCCGTTATGAAGATGTCTACGATCCGGCGCTTCGACCCCAACAACCCCATGTGCGCAGCCACGTCGAAGGCGGTTTGCCTCACCCCAGCTTCGAAGACTCGCTCGGGAAAGTACTGAAAACGCATCGCTTGGACGTGGGCGCCGGTCAGGATAAGCGCTGGTGTTATATCGTCCGCGATGGCCGGGACGTCATGGTCTCCATGTACAATTTCTCGTACTTCACACGGCGGCCGATTCGGACCTACGGTCTGCCTTTACAATCGGCGAAAAATTTGATGTGGAACCTGCA
>Ga0310342_100003816_pt1 | contig 9991 bp, 9 predicted proteins | sample S15DNA20500_MG_FD_206155 | JGI IMG/M metagenome (GOLD analysis project Ga0310342, IMG submission 206155) | Marine microbial communities from station ALOHA, North Pacific Subtropical Gyre - S1503-DNA-20-500_MG | ecosystem: Environmental > Aquatic > Marine > Oceanic | place: Pacific Ocean: North...
CGGTGCAGCTGGTGATCTCGAGCGAGGTGCCGCCAAATCCATCTCCGTCGTAGTCCAGGTGCCAGGTCGGGACGACGTCCTCGTCGACTTCACCATCGCAGTCATTGTCGGCGAGATCGCAGACCTCGGTGGCATCTGGGTGGATCGTCGCATCATCATCGTCACAGTCGCCCGCCTCCACCGACCACCCATCTCCGTCATCGTCGGTGTCGGTGTCGGTGTCGGTGTCGGTGTCAGTATCCGTGTCCGTATCCGTGTCCGTGTCGGTGTCCGTGTCTGCGTCGCTGTCATTTCCGTCACGGGCGGCCAATTCCGCCTCCCGCAACGTCACCTCGTCATCGGTCACATAGATGCAGCCGGTCATCAGGAACCCGGCCATCCATACCCACCGTACCCAAGTCATCGACTACCAGCGCCCCCGAATCCCAAGACCCAGACCGTCCTCAGCGAGCATCACACCAATCATTCCGATACCCGCCGCACCGGTCAGCAGTCCTGCCGTGGCCATGCTGTTGGTCTTGGACTGAAGGCCTTTCAGCTGAGACGGATCCGTCTCTGCGTCAAAGTCCCCGTGACTCTTGGCCGCCAGGGCAAGCATGACGCCGCTGGCGACCACCAGTGCACCCCCACCACCCAGGAGCCAGGTATTCCGCGTACGACCCTGGGCGCTCGCTGTGGTCGAACCCGGTGCCGCCGCTGCCATGGGCGCATTGGCCACCTCCGCGGGCCCGAATGTCAGCACGTGATCTTCGCCAGCAACGAGCGTGAGCTCTCTGGCCTCCAGCTTCCCCCCCGCCTCGCGGGTCTGGAGGATGTGACGGCCCACAGTCAGGTCCCGTGGCACCTCGCGGGTGAGTGAACGTCCATCAATCCAGGCTTCACCGGCGCTCTTCAAGACGATGGTCGCGCCACCAGCAGCAGTCACCGAGTCACGAACCTTGGCGTAGAAGGCACCGGCCTGCTGTCCATACAGGTCCTCCAGCGACTCCCCGGGAGAGATGCTCGCCGCCAATCCAAACACTTCGGTGGCCTGGGCCATGTCGCCATTGAAGTAGGCCGCAGCCCCAGTCAATCGGGAAAGCTCCGCGGCGAGCATGGTCTGGAGGGGCTGCGGCTGACAGAGCAGGGCGGTTCTGGCCTGTCCGGTGAGCGTGGCAGCCAGGCCCAGATCTGCGACCTCCAGCGCACCACTGATGCGAGAGATCAGATCATTGATCCCAGGGCAGGCGCCGTCGTCCGCACGAGCGGCAGCCGTCCCGAGCGTCCATCCGAATACCACTCCCAGAATCCACCTCATCGGATCTTCCCCTCTTTCCTGAGGTACCTCCACCGGTTCTGAGCCTTGGCCTTCACCTTGATGGTCTTCTTGACGGACTTATCTCCATCCTTGATCACAAGTTTGTGCTTACCCAAGGTGAGCATCAAACCGTCAATCGGAGTGGCCCCGACGGGCTCACCATCCACGAACACAGGCAAGCTCATCGGCACCGACCCGATACCCACGGCTGCCAGCACTCCAGAAGCCTCCTTCTCCGCCTTTTCTTTCTCTCGCTCCTTCGCTGCCGCCTGAGCTTCGGCCGCCTGGGCTGCCGCCGCCTGGGCTGCCGCCGCCTGAGCTGCCGCCGCCTGAGCTGCCGCCTCTTCCTGGGCCTTCGCCCCGTTGGCGGGAGCCTTCTCCGCAGGCGGACTGGTGGCCATGATTCGGCCGCGTGCGTACTGGTCATTATCGCTGATGGCATTTACCGAGAAGTAGACGTACGTCGAGGCACAGAGGACCACCCCGAGAATCAGAAACTCTGGCCACCGACGTCGCAGATCAAACTTTTTCGGTGCCACGTCCGCCTCAGGCACGGCCAGCGTCGCCTCCTCGTGGAACATGCCGATGGCCTGCGGATGAAAACTGGCCGTGCTCACCTCTTCGAACAGGGTCCGCCCGGTCAAGACGCCATCCCCTTCGTCCGCAGACTCTTCAGAGTCCATCAAGCGAGCCACTGCCGCTTCAGCCCAATCCTCGATTCCATCACCGGCCAGTTGAGCCTCCAGATCTCGACATCGCTGAACCACTTCGGAGGGTGGGGGGCGGTCCCCTGTTTCAAAGGCAATCATCTCCAGGAGGAGCTGACGCATTCCATCCGCGACCTCCCCGCTCTTGCCCAGGTTCAACTCCACCAATCGCTTGTCCAGCTTGGCGGCGTGCATCTCCACAGCCTCGCCGGCCCAGCCAAAGCGCTCACGTGCCAGACACTCAAAGAAGGTCACACCCAGCGAGTACACATCGCTGGCAGGGGAAGCATCACCACCGGTCAGCAGCTCCGGTGCCATGTAGTTGAGCGAGCCGAGCTGGTACTCGGTGGTGTGGGCCTCTCGGTCAAACTGATCGGAGCGTGCGATACCGAAATCGAGCACCTTGACCTCTCCATCCGGAGTCAGTCGGATGTTGCCCGGTTTGATGTCTCGGTGAAGCACCTCCAGGGGCTCCCCGGTGACCGGTGAGGGGCGGTGGAAGGCCACATCAAGTGCGCTTGCCACATTCTGAATGACGGCAAGAACAATCTTGTGAGGGAAAGGCGCATTGTTGAATCGAGGATCGATGAGCGTGGTGAGATTGCACCCGGGCACATACTCCATGATCACCGCGATGCGACCGCTCAGCAGGATGAGATCGTCCGCCCGGACGATAGTGCGATGACGAAGCATGCCCAGGAGCCGGGCCTCGTCGCGCATGCGCTGTGCGACGTTTGGATTGTTTTCGACACTATCCTTGAGCAGCTTCACTGCGACCATCTTCGTGAAGCCCGAAGAGGTGCTCATCTCGGCCAGATATACCTCACCGAACCCACCCGTACCGATGCATCGAACGAACTGGAATTGGCGACCAGTCCCAGATTTGATCTGCTCAGGCGGCTTCATTGGGTCAGCATCCATCAGGCTGGACCTCCCGTCAACTCCGCGCGATACGTGCTCACGCGCGAGACGGTCGCAATCCGGATATTGAAACGCCATGGACCCAGGCTGGACCTCACTACTCCCCGCGACGGTGGCCATCGTCCTGGCCTTCGCGACAAAGCGTGTCATCCCGGCGTTGTTCGCTGCGATTCTCACCGGCGGCGTGATTCTCTGGTCTCAGACCGGAGACCCCTCCGATGCCAATTTCGTGCGCCGCTTCCTGCTCCCGGCGCTGGGCAGCAGCTCCTACGCAAAGATTCTCGTCATCTACCTCTGGTCCCTCGGAGGCCTCATCGGCATCTGGGAGAAGACAGGTGGGGCTGAGCACTTTGCTCGTGTCGTGGGCGGGTTCATCGCTCGAGGCAAGCGGTCAGCTCGATTCTATGGCTGGCTGGTCGGCATCATCTTCCATCAGGGGGGTACCGTCAGCACGGTGCTCGCTGGCACGACGGTCAAGCCGGTCACCGACAAGCACGGTGTGTCCCACGAGGAGCTCGCGTACATCGTGGACTCCACCGCCTCTCCAGTGGCGACAGTGCTGCCCTTCAACGCCTGGCCCGTCTACGTGGCAGGACTGGTGGTTGGCACCATCCCCATCATTCCGGACCTCGCTGCCGGCGTCAGCCTGTTCTTCCAGAGCCTGCGCTTCAACTTCTACGGCCTCTTCGCAGTGACCATGACCTTCCTCTTCGCCATGGGCTGGCTGCCCTGGGTGGGATCCCGAATGCGCGCTGCCCGGGAGCGCGTCGCCACCACCGGCCAGCTCGATGCGCCCGACGCGGAGCCAATGCTGATCCCGGAAGCTTCCGATCACCGAGCCGAGGGCTACACCCCCCACCTGGCAGACTTCCTGGTCCCGATCGGCTTCTTGCTGAGTGTGGGCGTCATTCCCACCGTGGTGTGGGACCTGGACTTGATCGACGAGGCGTTTGTCGGGTGTGCGCTCTCGGCCATGGTCCTCGCATTGATCCGCGGCATGCGGCTCGCCGATGTCATGGACGGCTTTATCAGTGGATGTCGATCGATGACCATCGGTGCACTGATCCTGGGTCTTGCCGTCACACTGGCCATGGTGACCAAGGAGTTGGATACGGCCAAGTTCCTGGTGAGCCTGATGGACGGCGCTGTCCCGGCCATGGCCCTTCCTGCACTGCTGACCACCCTGTGCATGGGGATTGCCTTTGCCTGCGGCAGCTCCTGGGGCACCTATGCCGTGGTCTTTCCCGTCGCGATGCCGCTCGCCTGGGCGCTGTTCCCGGACCCCACCTACGTCAGCATCTGCTTCGGTGCGGTGCTGGGCGGCGCTGTGTTCGGGGACCAATGCTCACCGATCTCTGACACGACAATTCTCTCCGCCATGTTCACTGGATGTGATCTCATGGACCACGTCAAGACCCAGCTCCCTCTCGCTCTTCTCGCCGCCGCGATAGGAGCCGGGGCATCCACCCTGGCTGTTGCCCTGGCTATCTGAGATCGGAGTCTCGATGCGCGCACTTCTCCTGCTGGTCCTCTCGGCCTGCGACATGACCCCCAACTACGTGTCCACCAAGAACATTGATGGTGCGGCCACCTCGGGGGAGTGGAATGTGGTCTGCAAGGGACTGGAGATGAAGGAGGACCGCACACGCGAGTACGCGACAGAGCGGCTGGTTCGAAGCGGCGCCCCCCTGGCCAAGGACTGCATCTGTGCGCATATCCAAGGGAAAGGCGGCTGGGACAAGCACATCGCCAACGGACTCCAGCGGTCCAGGAGCGATGCGATTGTGGGGTGCTTCGCGGAACTGGTGGCCAAGCCGGACCTTCCCGACCGAATGGAGGCCATCGCCGCCCTCTCGATGACGAATGCACCTGTGGCGACCAAGACCCTGACCGCCATCGCGACCAATACCGGGGAAGAGGCCCAGCTACGTGCCCGGGCGATCATGTCCATTGGGGGTCTGGACGCATCCAAGGACATCCTGCTGGAGCTCTTGACCACCGACACCGATCCCGCAGTCCGGGCCGCCGCAGCGAGTGGCCTGAGCGGCATGCAGGCACGACCGGTGTTCAAGGCCCTGGTCCAGGCCGCCACCGAGGACCAGGAAGGAGATGTCCGGGCTGCAGCGCTGACGGCCGCAAAGAAATCGGGCGCGTCATCGGCCAACACCATGATCTGTGAGGCCATGATGAACGATTCCTCACCAGCGGTGAGGGAAGCTGCGGTGGGTGCATTTCAGGGGACCGGCCGAGACAGCGCGATCGCCTGTCTGCGAAAGCGAGCCTTCACCATCGAGGAGAATCCTGCGGTACGCGATCGCCTCCTGGAGGTGCTGAAATCATCCCCCAATGACAATGCTGCACTCATCCTGTGTGATGCGATTCCGTTCTGGATGCGCAGCTATGTCAAGGACGAGATTCCGGACAAGCTGCCAGGCACAGAGATCGTGAAGGCCCAGAATGATCGTGATCACAAGCGATCGTACAAATGCCTTGAGCGGGCCTACAAGAAATCCTCTGGGTACTCCTGCTACGCCAGGATGCACGTGGGACTGTGGTTCCGTACTTTCGGAGGAAAGACACGCGTTCCCAAGTGCCCAGGTTACGAGAGAAGGGACTGAGGAGTAGTTGATGAGTTCGCTTTCAGAGGTAGTCCAGGACGATGCAAAACGACGGGCGGTCATCGATGACTGCGCCCGGCTGCTGGATGCAGAAGTCGCCAGCAAACGTGGAATCACCGGCTTTGCGGTCAAGGCGGCGTTCAAGGCCGTCAAGAGCGTTCGCCCCGGGATGATTCCCATGAGCATCGATGCGCTGATCGATGACTTCAGCGTCCAGATCGATCCGTTTTGGGCCGACTGCCAATCCACAGGCGCAGACCCGAAGTCCTTCTTCCAGCAGAACGACCGCAACATTGCCAACGCGCTCCTCAAGGTCACGGACGACCGTGCAGCCAGGAGTACCCAGCGCGTCCTCAAAGGCGCCTACGGCAAGCTTCGCGGGCAGGCCATGGACCACATCTCACAAGCCATGCCTCAGCTGGCCGAGCTTGTACAACGCCACACCAGTTGAGCAACTGCCCAAGAGCGGTGCTATCTTTTCCTCGCCTCAGGAGGCCCCATGCGCACCCATCGAATCTCCACATGGCTGACCTTGTCCCTCATTGCATCTGTTGCCGCCTGCAGCGGCTCCAAGGACGACGGTTCTGACGATAGCGGTACGTCCGATGCCGATGCCGATGCCGACACCGACGCCGACACCGACACCGACACCGATACCGACACAGATCCGGAGACCTCAGAGCTGCATGGCAGCATCGTCTACGACAACGGAAGCCCAGCACCCAATGCGACCATTCGCATGTGCTCGATGTTCTGCATCACCCAAGAGTCGGATGCGGATGGCAACTTTTCCTTCGATGCGATGAAGGGTGACCTCTACGCATTTGACGCAGAAACCCACGAGGAGGAGGGGCATGCGACCCTCCTGACTTTCCTCTCCTTGGCTCAGGACGAAGTCCGCACCCTGGACCTTCCGGTGATTCTGCCAGCCTTTACCACCACACAGATCGTCAACTCGGCCCAGGAAGTTGAGGTGGCCAGCGATCTGATCATCGCCGTGGACCCCGCCGGCTACAACCCACCACTGGGTACCCCCGACGACGATCCGGCCATGATCAGCGGCGTGACCATGGACCCGCTCACCGCCGGATTGCCCCTGGACCTCACCGACGGGCTGCCCGAGGACTTTGAAGGTGGTCAGGTGGTCGCCCTTTGGTACCTCGGTGTCTGGAACACCGTGGTCGACCCGGCCTGGTCCTTCCGCACCACCAGCGACTCCGGTCTTGAGCCCGGCACCACCCTGAGAATTCTAAGTGGGGACTACCTGGGCCTTTCGTGGGTGGAAGGTGGGACAGCCACGGTCCAGGGGGATGGCACTATCGCCAGCGACTCGGGCAGCGGTATTCACTTGCTGAGCACGCTGGTGCTGGTGCAGTAGCGCCCTACACCCGGTACTTCACGCTCACAGGCGCATGATCGCTCAGCCCAGCTTTTCGTCGAATCCAGGCGTCCGTGGCACGATCTGCGAGATCTGGAGTGGCCAGCTGGTAGTCGATTCGCCAGCCCCGGTCCAGCTCTCGGGCCCGGCCCCGATTGGACCACCAGGAGTAGACCTGTAGCTCGGGATTGCAGGCCCGAAACACATCCACCCAGCCCTGCGCCAGCAGTTCATCCATCCATGCCCGCTCGTGGGGCAGAAAGCCGCTGCTCTTCTTGTTCCCGCTGGGGTTGTGGATGTCGATCTTCTTGTGCGCGATGTTCACATCCCCACAGATCACTGCCGGGCGACCGCGATCCATCAACGCCTGCGCCACCTGAGCCAGGAAGTCCATGAACGACTCCTTCATGCCCTGCCGAACCTCGCCGGAGCTACCGCTGGGAAGGTAGAGGCTGACCACCTTGAGCCGGCCTATCCCCGGGGCTTCCACATCCATCCAGGCCCAGCGCCCCTCCGCATCTGCCCAGTCCAGACCAATGCCGGTACCCGAGGCGACGACCGGAAGGCGACTCCACACACTCACGCCCGAATAGCCCCGCTTCTCGGCGTTGGCCTGAACACAGGACCATCCTCGAGGGGCCTTGTGTGCGGTCTCCATCTGGTCCGGCTGAATGCGCAATTCCTGGAGGCAGAGGACATCTGGGTTGTCTTTGGGCCGCCACTTCTGGAAATCCTTGCGCACAGCTGACCGCATGCCATTGACATTCAATGTCGAGAGGGTCCAGCTGTCGGCCACGGGAACGCTACTCCTCACCCTCGGGGGCACTGATCCATGCATAGCCACCCCGGCCCTGTTCACCTTCTGTTGCACTCACTCGCACCTTGCAGCCCTCGACGTCAATCGACTGCCCGGCGCGTAGGCGCTCCACCTGGGTCCCGTCCAGCGTGATGTCCAGGGTTCCCTGGGTACAACCGATCCGGTACAGCCGCGACCGCTTCCCTTGGTACAAGGTCTGCCAGGCGGCATCCGTCTCCGCGTCACCAGCCACCTGAATCCACCCTGCCCGACCCAGGCCCGGGATGGCCTCCGGGTGGCCGGGCATACGCGGCGGCGTGCGAAGCACCTTGACCTGTGCCACGAACGGCGACTCCGGCGGGGACACCAAGATCTCCTCGGATGGCCCGTCCTCTGGAAGGTCTGCAACCCGGAGGTCCGGCTTATCTCCAGGAGTACGGGGATCCGCATCCGCGCGCCCCCCCTCCATCACCGACACCGTAGGGTCAGGTTCCATCGCATCATTCTCGATGATGAGCTCGGCCCCAGCGATGAGATCCCCGTCGGTGACCAACTCGACTTCCATGTCCAGCGTAGAACCCATGGATTCCAGTGCCTGGCGCACGCCATCGAGCAGGGCGTCGCGAGTCGTCCCGTCCTTCACATCGGCTTCGTCCAATGCATCCGACACCTGGTCGATCACATCCGACCAGAGATCGTCACCATCCCTCGGTGGGCGTTCGGACATAAGACCTCCTGGGTCCCGTTCCCTATCCCATCTGACCGGACTACGGTTCTTCCTCGAGGATTGCAGCCTCAAACTCGATCCATTTGCCACTGTGAATCCGTACGCCACAGATCAGGCAAAGCACCACGATCTCCGCCAGGAGGCCAACCCAGGCTCCGACGGCGCCCATGTCATGGGAGCGGATGAGCCACCACGCGATGGGCAGCTTCACCAACCAGGTCACAGTCACGCTGGACATCATGACAAAGCGGGTATCTCCCGCCCCGTTCATCACCCCATAGGCGGCCATCACGAAGGCATCGAAGATCTGAAAGACTGCGGCGATCAACATCAGGTCCACTGCCACCGTGAGCACAGCAGGCGCCACCTCGAAGGGTCCGAGGAGGGCGCCAGGCACCAGGATGAACAGCAAGCCGCAGCCCGCCATGATGTAAAACGAGAGCCAGAACGCCGACCGGAATGCCTTCCAGGCGAGGTCTCGGGTACCCGCTCCCACCAGCTGGCCGACCATCACACCTGCAGCCTCGGACACCGCATGTCCGGGCAAGAAGCTGATGCTGATAATGCGGACCACCACCACGTGGGCAGCCAGATCGATCGCCCCGACGCTGGCCAGAAAGCCAGCGAATACAGCGTAGCTGGACATCTCCAGCAGGTAGCGAACCCCGATGGGTCCTCCCAGCCGAAACAACGACCGGAGCAAGATGCGGCTGGGCCCCGCAACGACCGTGCGCAGTGCTCCATGCGAGCGCAGGACCAGGTAGGCCAGCCCCACACACATGGAGATCACCGTAGAGAGCGCCGCACCCGCCACACCGAGGGCCGGCACACCCAGCCACCCGAAGATGAAGATGGGGTCCAGCATGATGTTGAGGCCGTTGGAGATGAGCGTCGCCACCATGGGCGTACGCGTGTCCCCCCGGCCCTGGAACCAGGCACTGATGCACAGGGTGCTGAACACCACCGGCGCTCCGAGCACCCGAATGGAGAAGAAGCAATCTGCCAGCAGCGACACCGTGGTCGACGCACCCATCAGCTCAAAGGCACGGGGCCCCGCCATGGAGAACATGGACACCAGGATGCCCAGGAGTCCAGCGACCCACAGCCCCTGCCAAGCCGCACGAATCCCCTGCCGGTGCATGCCTGCACCAGTTCCCTGAGCCACCAGAATGCGTACGCCTGCCATCAGCCCAGCGCCAAAGCTCTGACTCGTAAAGACCAGGGTCGCGGCAAAGCCGACAGCCGCAAGGGCCTCCGTCCCCAGTCGAGCAACGAAGAGGGTGTCCACCACGCCCATGGCCGTGTACGAGAGCATCGAGACCATGACTGGCCAGGCCAGCTTGAATACGTCTCGAACACTCGTTCCGCTCACTGCGATGTGATTCTCGGCGCGCATACGGCACCTCCTCCCTACGGCTCACTCAGCGCTCTCACGCTGGCATCGCTGGCCTGAGTTTGCTCAGGCATCTCACCCCAAATGGGGCCAAAAAATGGCTCGACCTGACCCGTTACCGGGCTGCAGGGTCCCCATTGCGGGGAGACCAAAC
>Ga0310342_100003819_pt1 | contig 9988 bp, 8 predicted proteins | sample S15DNA20500_MG_FD_206155 | JGI IMG/M metagenome (GOLD analysis project Ga0310342, IMG submission 206155) | Marine microbial communities from station ALOHA, North Pacific Subtropical Gyre - S1503-DNA-20-500_MG | ecosystem: Environmental > Aquatic > Marine > Oceanic | place: Pacific Ocean: North...
ATTAAAAGTAAAGGTGTTCCTGGCCTCAATGGTGCGGTTCATGTCATTTTGGCAAATCGTGAAAACACTATCTATTGGGAAAGATCAGATGGAACTAAAACCAGCATAATAAAGGACTTTACTTATCTCACATTAAAACCAGAGGGCAAGGGTTGGAACGATCAAGGTGAAGTGAATCAACAAATTTTGGATTGGATTAAGGATAATATACCAAGAAGTGAGGCCACTAAAGGGTTGTGGATGAAACCACCAAGAGTAATAGGTAGAGGTTATTCGGGTGATGATGTAGATGATGATGTTGGTGATATGGAAACAGCAAGGGGGGATTGGGAAGATGAACAAAACTAAAAAACCATTAACTGCAAAAGAATTTGACAAGAAATATCCACATTTGAAGGATCATGCCGATTACAAGAATTATGGTCGAGTTAAAAAGTTATCGGTGACAAATAAACGAATGAGATCGAGAAAAAGGTAGTAAATGAATCCAACTTTCGTCTGGTGGAAGGGGGTAGTCGAAGATCGGAAAGATCCGTTGCAATTGGGCAGATGTAAGGTGCGTATACTTGGATACCATACAGATGACAAGTCGGAGATTCCAACTGAAGATTTACCCTTTGCTTATCCAGCAATGCCTATAAATAGCAGACCGAGTGACTCGCCTGTTGGCCCCGTAGAGGGTACGTGGGTTATGGGGTTCTTTGCTGATGGTGAAAATGCACAGCAACCAATAATGACACATATTATTGATTCTGGTTATAAGTCATCGGCAGATCCGACAGATATTCCAGAAACTCCTAATTGGGGTAAATCGGAAATATCTGTGGGTGAAGTAAACACCAATAGGTTGGCAAGAGGAAATACTACTGATACCTATGTTAGCAATTATGAGTCAGTGGGTAATGTGTCAGTGGCAGGGGCATTAAATACAGGTTGGCAAGATCCAGAATTGGGGCATGGTGCAGAATATCCTTACAATAAAGTCGAGGAAAGTCAATCGGGGCATGTGCATGAAATAGATGATACACCAGATAATGCTAGGATAGCAGTTGTCCACAAGGATGGAACACTTGATGTGATGAAAGAGGGTGGTGATAGGGTTGCAAAGGTTATGGGTGATAATTACACCATTACAGTCAAGGACAACAGAATTTATGCCAAAGGGAATGTCAATATAACTGCCGATGGTGATGTAAATATCAAAAGCAAGAAAATAGTAAGATTGGAAGGGATGCAAGTCCGTATTAAAGGTGATTTAGGTGTGTTGCTTGAATCGGCAACAGGTGTGTTTGTATCTGCACCATTTTTGAGTACAGATCCAAAGTTGGGTGGTGCGATAATGCATGGTTCGACAGGTTCACCGTTTGTAGCACCAGCTGGAATTCCACCAGAATCTATGATGATTGATTTGCCGAGTCCTAATTTAGATTTACCTGATGCACCTGATTTATCAGCAGTACCATCTGGAGTGAATGCCTTAGCAGATCTAAAATCTACGATATTGGGTGGATTCAAAGCAAAAACAACTATATTTCTTGGACCATTTGAAGCAGGGCAAGATATGCTCGATGGGTTGACGGATAATTTGGGATTACTAGATTGGTTGAAGTTGTTGTTAAACTTATTAGATCTCATTAATAAGAAAAAGGGTGATGATTATCAGAGCATGTTTGATGCAATTGATGATGAAAAAGTAGTACGAAGATCTAAGGATGCTAAAGATTTGGCAGAATTGGTCGGTGATGGTATAAGGGTTACAGATCAGGATGGAATTTCACATACAATCAAAACAATAGATGAAGCAATTGCTTTGATTGAATCGGGGAAAGAATTGACATTGGTTGATGATTCTGTACAGGAAACTATAGATCCAGTTATTACTACAACAGTGAAGGTGATACCGAAAATCACAGATTGCTGTGAAACTTGTGGGGAGGTGACTTGCGTATGCGACAGTTAATGAATTTTTTAAAAGTACAGGATATAATGGATGTCGAAGTGTTTTCGGCACTGAAAACATTGGTTGATAAAAAGATAATTGAGTTTGATGCAGAATCTAAAGCAATTATTATCAATATGGATGTGGTGTTCAAGATTAAAGGAAATTTACAGATTGATTGCGATAAGCACGTTATTCTAAATAGTGGCAAGGTCGATGACAAGGAATTGAACGAACCATATTCAATTTGGTTGAATCCAGTGACAGATAGTAATGGTAAATTGGTAGTAGACGAAGAAGATTACGAATGGCCACTAATACCCTAGAATTCACACTCAAGGATGGTTCAACGCAAATACTGGATCTTTCAGTATTGGCAAATGTGTTATATATAGATTTGTATATGGAAGATGGTACGATTTTACAAGTGCCATTGAGATTTTTGACGTTAGGTACAGGTGAGTCGGCATCACTATCAGAAATCCTAACGGCACTGATAACCGCCAATATGAATAATGATAATGTGATGCGTGAAATGGGATACAGGGTAAATGATGCTATGGTTGTACCGTTCTATGCCGATGATCGTGCATTAGAGAAGTTGAAATTTACTAAAACAATTGAATATAATATTCGTGGTAGGTCCGATGAAATCATAGAACTGGTTAGTGGTGAGTTGCCTAAAGGTATATCATTAGTAAAGGATGGGAACACATATAAGATAGAGGGATATGCCAGTGAAGATAATCTAACAGATTATAGTTCGGTATATAATTATGACAGTACGGATGGAGTGTCTGTACTTGAGAATAAATACAAGCACAGGCAGTTGGAATTTCTGAACATAAAATATGTCAGTATGGATGATGAAAGATTTAGTATCGGTGATGTGGTTGTAGATCAGGAAACTGGAAGTTTTGCACCCATCAAAGAAATAAAAACTTACAAGGTAGGAGAGGAAACAAGAACTAAATTTATTGTAGATGAGTTTTTCGATGAAGATGAAAAAATTGAGATTGGTGGTCAGGAAATTGCAGTACCATCTACGTTTGATTACTATAATGGAAGGGTGACTTTTGATAGCAATATGAATCCCACAATAAATTCTAATTGGAGAGGGTTCTTTTCTTCAAGTAATGGGTTGATTCATGTGACATTTGATGATGTAAATCAGATTTTGCCAGTAAGTGTTGCATCCGAGAATGAAAGTGAATTTAAATTCACTTTGGGTATGCGTACACCAGAATCAACTGAATATACAGATACCAATGACTACACATTGAAAGTTAGGCAGAATTTTGATAATGTTCGGGATAAAGTTATTCCACCAGAGGAATTGCCAGTACAGAAAGAATTTGATGCGGTTTCTGGTGATTCTTACGTTTACTATTTTGGGGATACACCAAAATTTGTACCAGCTGCAATTTGGTATGTTCCCTTTAAGAAAACAGATGGAAGTCCAGCAAATATCCCATTGACATCTGGATTTATGAGTTACACTGTGACGACAATAGATGCCAGATCGGGATTATTTCTTAGATCTAACACAGGGATTAAACAGGAGATAGAATTACTAGGATGATACTTGCAACTACAAAACCGATAGCAGTTTGGGGGAATGTTGATACTGGACATGGCCCATTTCCACCAACACCAGCAATTCTTCCAGTTGCGCCAGGAGGCATGACAACAAAAACACCACAAAATATGTATTCGGCATCGGGGAATGTAAAGGTTGGGTATAAGGATAAGAATATTGGGGTGCATCGACAATTTGATGTTCGGATTCCCCATATAAGTGCAGCTACACCGTTTCCACCAGAGTTGTTTACTAATGCAGGGGCATATAATGGTGGTCTATTTCCATATACGAAATCTGGTAGCAAAACGGTAAAGACAAATGGAGTTGAAACAGCGAGAAAGGGTTCGCCTGTTATTTGTTCATCTAAAATTGCAACGGGTGTAAATGCAGTCATGATCGGAGCATAATATGAACTATTCACTAACAGAGAAGAATACCACCAAATTCCAGAACAGGCAATTTGTTGATCTGGATTTGAATTTCAAAAGAAACCCAATTACTAATGATATTGTAGGCAAAAAGGGTGAGAATGCAATCAAACAGAGCATAAAGAATTTGGTCATGACACGGATTGGGGAGAAATTGTTTAGTCCAATGATCGGATCTTATGTTTATAATTTGCTGTTTGATAATATCGTACCAGAGACTACCATTGCATTACAAACCAGTATTGAAGATGTTATAAATACGTATGAACCAAGAGCATTGGTTAACCACGTATTGGTTGATCCAGATCCAGACAACAATCGATACTTGATAACACTGATTGTATCGTTTGTCAATTCATCAGAACCAACAACAGTAGAATTCTTTTTAGAACGGTTGAGATAATATGCAAAATAGTAAATTACGAATTACCGAATTAGATTTTGACAAAATCAAAACCAATATAGTTGATTTTATGAAGAAACAGTCTGAATTCACAGACTATGATTTCGATGGGGCTGGTTTGTCTGTCTTGACCGATGTGCTTGCTTACAACACACACTACATGTCTTATTATTTGAATATGGTTGCCAATGAAATGTTTTTGGATAGTGTTTCGCAACGTTCATCGGCAGTATCCATAGCAAAACATTTGGGGTATGTCACCAAATCCACATCAGGTGCAGAAGTAACTGTAACCTTGACATGTGTTACGGCCGAGACTTCAATAAATAGTCCAGCAAGTATAACCATACCGCAATATACCAAGTTTACTATAAAACTGGATGATGTATCTTATATATTCTATACCTTAGTGGGGTATACTGCTACCACAGAAGATATAGGTGCAAATCGAACATATACTGCTGAAGGTGTCAAGTTGAAGCAAGGTAAGCAGGGTACGATAGATTTTGTAGTCAACCAAACAGGGTTTGAGGAAAAGTATATCATACCAGTTGACAACTTAGATACGTCAACTTTGATTGTCAAGATCAAGCAGACTGCTGGTTCGGGAACTTATTATCTATGGACATTGTATGAGAATGTAACCGATTTGACCAGTACATCCAAGAGTTACTTCTTACAAGAGGTCGAAGATGGAAAATATGAGATTTATTTTGGTGATGGTGTGCTTGGTGCGAAGTTGGCACAAGGCAATGTGATTACGGTTGAATATTTGACTTCCGAAGGTGCAGTGGCAAATGGTGCAGGGAATGATACATCCAATCCATTCAAAATTGCAACACCATTATCCTATACCAGACCAGATGCTGGTACAACAGGTACAGTTTCACCTACCATATCAGCAACTTCAGCTGCAACAGGTGGTGCGGTTGCTGAAACGATTGATTCTATCAAGTATAATGCACCGAAGTCGTTCAAGACACAAGATCGTGCAGTTACACTTGAGGATTACAAGTCAATAGTAATCAATAAATACTCTAATACTAGTTCAGTGTCTGTTTGGGGTGGGGAAGATAACGATCCACCAGATTATGGAAAGGTGTACATTGCCATTAGACCAGTTACGGGTTTGACTTTAACCGATGTTTCAAAGGCAGATATCAAAACCATTTTAGACAAATACAAAGTTCTGGCAATAATACCAGTTGTGGTTGATCCAGATTACACCTTTGTGATAGTTGATAGTACGGTCTATTACAATTCTGCAATATCTTTGATTCCAGCAGATACAATGAAATCCAATGTTACGGAAACTATTAAATCTTTCAACAATACCTATTTGAACATATTCGATACTGCATTTAGACATTCTCAGTTGACAGGGTTGATTGACGATACGGATGATCCAATAAGAAGTAACGTTACCAAGATCAAACTGAAGAAACGAATTAAACCCACACTTGGGAAGATTCAAGGATGGATAGGTGCAAATACGTTGAAATATGGTAGTGCCATAGTCAAGGGGTCGGTTACATCAGATGAATTCACAGTTTGTAATAACATATCCTATGGTGGGAATGTGATATTCACCGACGATAGCAATGGTGTAATCAATTTGACTTCTAGTGGAACAATCATATTTGCAGATGTAGGTACAGTTGATTATACAACGGGCAAGATAACCATTTCGGGTGTTGCGGTTGATGTCATTGCAGGCGGTACAGAGTACGTTTACATAACTGCCGATGTTGATGAAGCAGATGTCAAACCAGTAGCAAAACAAGTAATTACTATACAGGATGCCGACATAACGGTAACGATGGTGGAAGATGTTACATAAGGATAAAATACAACGGAAAATATCACCGTTTATACATTCTCAACTACCTTTATACCTAGATTTGCACTACGATAAGGTTGCAGATGGGTCAATTTCTGTTTTTGGTCGATTTATGCAGTTGTATTATGAGTGGTTGGAAACGTCATATGATGCCACGATTGATGATTTCAAATTTCAGTCGATTCAGCAAGTCAGTGATATGGCCATATCTGGATTGCATTCTGAAAATGGAAACGTTTATGATCGCCTGGTGCGGTTAGAATCCTTTAGAGATGTTGACAATACCATATATAAGTTACTACAGTACATTAAATCAGAATACAATCCAGATTTGCCGAGCAACACATATGCAGATGACCGAAAATTGATAAAACGGATCAAGGAAATTTATCGGGCTAGAGGAACAGATTCGGTATTCAGTATATTTTTCAGAATCTTATATCAGAAAATACCTACTGTCATATATCCGCACGATTATGTATTTACAGCAAGTGATGGTGATTGGAAACGGCAAAAATCTATTAGGGTGACAACATCGGGTTCTATAACAACTAATGACCATGCATCATTCAAAGGTTACTATATAGTCGGATTGACTTCTGGTGCGAAGGCAGTGGTTGAAGATGTTTATGTTCGCAGTATCGGTACGGAAATAGTTACCGATTTGTATCTCGATATCGAAACGGGTATAACGGGTACATTCAATGCAACAGAGGTCGTTGTGGTACAAACCAACGAGGGGTTTGTTGTAAATAAAACAGGCACGACAACACAATTACAGGCAACAATAAAACCATCACCACAGGGTGTAACCATGACTGATACAGGCACTGGTTACTATTTGAATGATGTGGTGACTCTGACGAATGTTCCAGAGACTATAATGGTAATCAAAAAAATGGCAGAGGGTAGAATAGAGCAGATATATTTAAATACCGTAGGGAGTGCTTCTGTAGGTGATAGTGTTGTGTTTGTCAATGATTATCTGGAAGTCTATGCAGTGGAAGGTTCGTTTTCGCAAGACGATACACTGACGGGTTCAGTTAGTGGAGCAACAGCAAAGTTGAGATTTATTGATGGGAATCGTTATTGGATTGATACAATATCTGGCACTTTCAAGACAGATGATACTGAGAAGGGTGAATATCTCGCCGAGGAAATTACTAGTGGCGCAAATAATCTAAGAGTTGATAGGTTGATAACAATCTGTGATGTTTCGGCATCTGCCGTTTTTGCAAATGATGGAAATAATTATATTGATGTTCATTCTGGTGGTGTTGGATATAGGGGAATACCCAAAGTGTATTTTGCGTTATCTAACGGAAATGTTGATACTGTAGCAGGGATATATCCATACAGTTCAGATGCTGGTGGCATCGAAGAAGTGGAAGTAATTACACATGGACTTATTGGTACTAATCCAACGGTTGCTTTTAGAGATCATAGTGGCATAGGTATACATGCAAATTTAACTGCATCGGGTACAGTTAAATCTGGTGCAGTGGTGGATCATGGTGGATCATTTAGATCCAAACAGGGAAATATAAGTGATGTGGATGCACAGGTGCAAGATTTAGATTATTATCAGTGGTGGTCTTACAAGGTTAGAGTTTCAGAAGATCCTAACAACTGGAGAGGGCAACTAAATAGATTTGCACATCCAGTAGGGATGAAAGTATTTACAGATTTTACTATCGATAGCCCACATCAGACTTCTCAGACACTGACATCTGCTGTTTGTAGTACGACAATACCATTCACAACATAGGAATAAAAAAATGGGAACACTTTTAACAAGAAATTACAAGTATAGAACTGCGAAACAATTTATGGAGTTGTTTTCAAGCAATTCTCATCGGGTTTATGCTGTCATTGGGAATGACTCTGCTAGTCAAACGGCATCTGATCCTACTGAAAGTCTTTCCAGTGATTTTTCCTTTTGGGATGAATTGAAAGGGATAAAAAGAATTACTAGTTCTGATGTTTCGATGGTAGTTCCATACGGAACGGGAACTTCATTGGTAAAATTGGAAGATGGAGTTGGGTTTTCTGAATATGACCATGCATTGGATTTGTTTGGAATACCAACTAAGTTTTTGGGGTATACGGTTGAGGATGATAGATCAACTGGTAGGGTTAGGATTTGGAAATGCCTATTTAATAATTCTGGTGGAAATGTTGCGGAAGATGAAATTCCAGAACCAGCAGATGATACCAATGTGGGAATAGTTACTAATACTGGTTCGGGTGAAGATGGGTATCATTGGAAATATATGTATTCGTTTAGACAGAATAGCATATTTTTTTCCGAAGATATAAATTTCAAGTGGATGCCTGTTAAATCTTTATCACTAAAACCATCAGATTCGGAATTGTTGAAACAGTGGAATGTCCAAATGGCCGCAGTCGATGGTTCAGTAGATTCCATCACACATAGTTCTACATTCTCTGGATTTACGAATGGATCTGCTGTCACATTGACGGGTGGAAATAATGATTTTGCTGGAACAATTGCTACATTGGGTGCTAAACAGTATGTTAATATTACTAATGGTGGAACTGGTTATAGAAGTGTTAGTGCCATTGATGTAGTTGGTGCTACATCGTCAGAAGAATCTGCATTATCTGCTAAAATATCACCAATAAGTGGGCATGGATTTGATGCTGAAAGAGAATTGGGTGCAAAAGATTTGATGGTGACTTCTCAGATAACTGATAGTGATTTGGATGCTGATACAGACATACCGAGATATGCAACGGTGGCACTAATTTTAGATCCTATCGTATCAGGTAGTTCACAGGATGATATAACGACATCGGGTACAAGTATTTCGTCTGGTAGTAGGACGAGTGGTACTTCATATTTACAAGCAGGGTTACTAAAATACTCTGGACAGATTCTGTATGTTGACCAACGGGCAACGATAACTAGGAATGCAAGCAATACAGATACAATAAGACTAGTCATTCAATTTTAGAAGGTGGGATAGAAATGGCAACTAAAGATTTTAATACAAGTCCGTACTACGATGACTATGATTCGTCGAAGGGCTATCATAGGGTATTATTTAAACCCAGCTTTGCAGTTCAAGCAAGGGAATTGACGCAACTGCAAACTATATTACAAAATCAGGTCAAACATACAACGGATGCCAATAATGGATCTGCATTAATACCAGGCGAGTTGATTGTTGATATCGATATATCATATGTTGCATTGACTACTGATTTATCTTCACCAGATACAATTACTAGTATCATCGGTACGGTTATCGGTAATAGTGATGGTGTTAGAGCAAAAGTTGTGGCGGCATCAGCAAGAACAACATTACAGATTAGTACTGATGATACTTTAACCATTTGGGTTTCTTATTTGACTAGTGGTACAACAACTACCACTTTTGCCAGTGGAGATACTTTATATAAACAAACAACGGGTGCATATCCCACTGAACTGGATACAACTGCTACATGGAATACAGTAGGCAAACATGGTGATGCCGACAATCCATCAACTGTTGTCGGTTCTGGATCTGTGGCCCAGATTAGGGCAGGGGTTTACTATGTGAATGGTTATGCTGTTGAAATTGTTGGTCAAACATTAATCCTAGACAAATATACTACCACACCTTCTTATAAAATAGGATTTGATGTTTCCGAAAGCATACTAACCACCACAGAAGATTCCACTTTGACCGATAATGCAGTTTCATCTACCAACTATCAAGCAGATGGTGCAGATCGTTTCAAAATTGCACTTGTTCTTGCCAAGAAATCATTGACGGCCACTACCAGT
>Ga0310342_100003820_pt1 | contig 9987 bp, 6 predicted proteins | sample S15DNA20500_MG_FD_206155 | JGI IMG/M metagenome (GOLD analysis project Ga0310342, IMG submission 206155) | Marine microbial communities from station ALOHA, North Pacific Subtropical Gyre - S1503-DNA-20-500_MG | ecosystem: Environmental > Aquatic > Marine > Oceanic | place: Pacific Ocean: North...
GCTGAACTGGCTGTTCAAGTTCGGCGATATTCCGACAGATCCGGGTCCTTACGACGACGGGCCAGATCCGACGACCGATGAACCGGACACGCTGCCAGTTTGTGATAGTGACGATACGAATTGCTAGGATTCACTGAGGACGGTCCGCGGTGTAAAATCACGTGCTTGGACTGATTCGTCAGAGGTCTTTCACCGGGGCTTATCATTCCCCCCTCCGGGAACTTCGCCTGCAGGTGAGAGGGATCAGAAAATCCCAGCAATACGTGCATAGCACCCGGGCCCGACGCAACTGAGCCTGGAATGCTCGAATCCGGCAGATTTAAAGGGCCCCGCGACTATTTTACGTCGCCGCGGGGCCTGTTTTAAATTCCGGCTTCTGACCGCTTTCTCTCCGATGGACCTCTTGCTCGTTGGTTTGCTGCGCTTCATCCTCGGACCGTAGGAGGATTGGTGCAGGCGATACTTTTCGATCTCTTCGGCACCTTGGTCCCCAATCTGCCCTGCTCTTGCTGGGAAGAATCGACTGATTCCATCGCCGAAGTCCTCGGCATCGATCCTGAAATCTACCGAAAACTGTGGGAACCCAAGTTCTCGGAACGGATGACTGGCAAAATCCCAGATGGAGAACATCAGTTTGATGAAATTCTAGCAACAGCAGGCATCGAGACCTCCACCGAGAATCGTGTCCTGGCGGCCAAATTGCATACCGATCTGCTCAAGACAGCTCTGATTCCGAAACCGGAAGCCTGCCAGGTCCTCTCTGCCCTGCTCGACAGAGGACTGCACTTGGGACTGGTCTCAGATTGTTCCAGTGCCGCACCGGAAGTCCTCGACCAGACTCCGCTCGGTTCCTTCTTCGATGCTCGTTCCATCTCCGCTTTCCTCGGGGTCCGAAAACCAGATCCACGCATGTACAGCCATGTGCTCGATCTTCTTCAGGTACGGGGAGAAGATTGTCTCTATGTCGGAGATGGGAATTCGGAGGAACTCCTGGGGGCCAAGGAATTTGGCATGACCACTGTCTGGGTTGACAACGGCACCGAACAGCACTGGCGCGAACGGTTCGTACCGCAAGGAGATTACACCGTGACCTCTCTGACGGAGCTGATTCCCTTGCTCGATGTGATACAGAACCAGCCCAACTGATGGAGAACCAACCTTTGGACCGAGTCACCATCGAAACAGGAACCCATCCGACAGCAGCAGTGGTATGGCTTCACGGTCTCGGCGCAGATGGGCATGACTTCGAGCCGATGATCCCGGAACTCAATCTGGAAGGGATCGGACCGATCCGGTTCATATTCCCTCACGCCCCGGTTCGCCCGGTTACCATCAATCACGGCATGATGATGCGGGCCTGGTACGACATCCTTGAAATCTCCATCGACCGAAAAGTCGATGAAGAAGGGATCGTAGAAAGTGCCCGGCTCGTTGAAACGCTGCTGACAGAACAGATCGATGCCGGAATCTCCCCGCGACGAATCGTCCTTGCCGGTTTCTCGCAGGGTGGTGCCATCGCCTACCATGTGGGCCTGAAGCAAACACATCCACTCGCCGGGATACTGGTGCTGTCGGCGTATCTTCCCCTGCCGGAATCTCTCAATGGGCCGATAGATCCGGAATCGATCGGGACGCCGATTCTCTGCTGTCATGGTCTCTGGGATCCTGTCGTTCCCGTAACCCTGGGAGAGAGCTCGGCGAATCAGGTCAAGGAAGCGGGTTGGCCACTCGAATGGAAAACTTTTCCAGCACCTCATTCACTCCATCCGGATGAGGTTCAGGAAATTAGTCGCTGGCTCAAAAAGGTGCTGGCCGATGAATCCGCCTGAACCCAGCGCCAGGGAGTCAGCTCGACACGCTTCCTTTTGCCTCACGATCCAGTTTGGTTTCAGCTCGTCAGAGCCGAGAAATTGACAGGCGGGGGTGCCTGCGTCTCGTAGCTCCCTTACAATCCCAGCCAATCCAGTGTCGTGGTCCAGCAATATGCCGAAGGAGTTGCCAGATGAGTCGTCCAGCGAGCATCGACATCCTTGGTCGTCCGGTGAACCGAATTGGCGTCATCGGTTCGGGACAGATTGGTCCTGACATCGCACTGCATTTCTCCAAAGTCTTCTCACCCCACGGAACTCCCATCATAGTGGTCGACATCAGTGAAGAAGCGCTCCGGAACGGCCAGAAAAAGCTGGAACGAAAGATCGACAAAGGGGTCGAATCGGGGGCTTTTCGACCACAGCACGGCGAAGCGATGAAGAAAAACGTCCTCTTTTCCTCTGACTACGGTCAGCTCAAGGGGTGCGACCTGGTGGTCGAAGCCGCCACAGAAGACCGAGACCTCAAGGGTAAAATCTTTCGTCAGGTGGAGGATCTGGTCTCCCCGGAAGCAGTGCTTTGCTCCAATTCTTCTCATCTCGAGCCAGAAGTGATCTTCGGCGGATTGTCCAACCGGAGCCGTACTCTGGTGGTCCATTACTTCTTCCCCGCAGAGCGAAATCCCATCGTCGAAATCGTCGCCGGGGCCGACACTTCGTCTGAATTAGCCCTGGAGATGGTCGGTTTCTACGAGGCGTTGGGCAAGATTCCGATCCGTGTCCAGAGTCGCTACGGATACGCTCTCGATCCGGTATTCGAGGGTATGTTCCTCGCATCCGCCCTGCTGGTGGAGAACGGGGTCGCCTCCAGCAAGGAGGTCGACCAGGTCGCCTGCGACGTACTCGGCTACACCGTCGGGCCATTCACCGCCATGAACCTGACCGGCGGAAACCCCATCACCGCTGTCGGCCTCGACAACTACCAGGAGAAGATCCACTCATGGTACCGGACCCCGGAAATCCTGCGTCGCGCTGTCGCCGATGAAACCTCCTGGGATGTTCCAGCACGTGGAGAGAAGGTCGAAGTTGCCGAGGATATCTTCTCAAGCGTCCGAGATTCGTTACTCGGTGCTTTCTTCGGAATCGTAGGGGAAATCGTCGATAGCCACATCTCTAACATTGCTGACATGGACATGGCGGTGGAAGCCGCGCTCGACATGAAAGCTCCTTTCCGCCTGATGAACTCGCTCGGAATTCAAGAATCTCTGCAAATTGTCGAACGGTATAGCGCCGACAATCCTGGGTTCCCCGTTCCCGATTGCATCCGGGATCAGGCCGAGCAGGGAGCCGACTTTCAGATCCCACTGGTACTCCGCGAGGACAGGGACGGCATCGCTTACATCACGATCCGGAGACCGAAACAACTCAATGCGCTCAACCAGAACGCCTTCGACCAGATCGAAGAGCATTTCCGGGCCATCTCCGAAGACGATGAAATCATCGGTGTGGTCTTATCGGGATTCGGAATCAAGGCATTCGTTTCCGGAGCCGATGTGGCCTTCCTGGCCAAAATCGACTCGGCCTCGATGGGCGAGGAAATTTCTCGGGGATCTCAGAGTTCGGTTCAAATGATCGAAGACTGTCCCAAACCAGTCATCTGCGCTCTCAACGGTCTGGCGTTCGGAGGCGGCAACGAGATCGCCATGGCCTGTAACGCTCGGATCGCTCGTTCCGGTCAGAAGGTATTGATCGGACAGCCAGAGGTGAATCTCGGCATCATTCCCGGAGCCGGAGGAACCCAGAGATTACCTCGCTGGGTCGGAATTGAAAAAGCTGCAGAGTTGTTGCGGACGGGTCGAACGGTCTCTTCGTCTGAGGCTGTCACCATCGGACTGATCAACGAAGAGGTGGAAGGAGACCCACGTGCGCTGCGACAGCGTGCCAGTGAATGGATCCGCGCGGTCGCCTCGGGTGAAGAGGCGCTGCCTTGCATCGATACGGGACCGCTCGAAACCCCCGATTCGCTCCCCTCAGTAGACCTCGGACACCTCAGCATCGCCGTCGACGAGATACTCCAGAAAGCCATCATCGAGGGTTGCCGACTGCCCCTGGCTGAAGGAATTGCGCTGGAAGCGCACTGTTTTGGTCAGGTTTGTGCAATTCAGGATATGAGGATCGGGGTCACGAATTTCCTGGAGAATGGACCGCGAACGCCTGCCAAATTCGTGAACGCCTGACATAAGTTATTACATAAAAACGGATTATGGATCTAGATGGGGATGAGATGGTGCCCATTGGAGCCGTAGTCCGGCTCACACGATATTCGTGAAATGCCAGATACCTCCTATATTCGGGCAAAATCGGCAAATTTCCTACTTTCAAATCCCTCTAGTTGTTGGCTATCCTTCGCTCTATGGAAGCTGAGGCACTCGCCCGCACCGCGGTGGGCACATGCCGAGAGCACCGCTTCTTTGGGCGCTGGTGGGATCACGCGGAGATCCAGCAAGCCGGCACAGAGTTGCTAAGCATCAGAAAGAGGTCCTCGTAATCCGGGTTCCAGAAGGATCCGGCCGAGGTCAGGAAGGAGATTCCATGACGGATCGCGAAATGCTGCTCGTAGGGAGCAAGGCAAAAGCGGCACTCAAAGTTCATGATGTAAATGTTGGTGGAGATGCACTCGACGGTCTCAATGAGATCCTGCACCGTGCCATCGAAGAAGCTGCGAAGCGTGCCAGCCAGAATGGTCGCAAGACCGTTCGTTCCCACGATTTCGTTTGCTAGACGTCAGATCAGATTTTTTCTGACCCTCAAGCAGGTCTCGGCGTGAAACACGTCGAGACCCGCTTTCTTTTTCTGGTCATCCGACAACGACTTTACTTTGATCCATGGCTTCACGAAGAGACAGCCATCTACCCCGAGTCTCCTTCGAAGTCTTCCTTACGAATCTCGTGACGCTTGAGAAGATTAGAGAGCTGGGGTCTGTGTATTCCCAGCGCTTCAGCAGCCCTGGTAATATTGCCGCCACTTCTGTACAGCTCGGCGATGATGTACCGACGCTCAAGTGCAGATTTCGCTTCCTTGAGAGAGAGTTGCCCAGAGGTGAGCCGAGCCACTTCCTGATCCAGATCCGGTTTGTTTCCACAACGGAACAGATCGAACCGACCGGAAGACAATTCCGCAACTTCTGACGATCCGACCGGGAACCAATGTGGCAAGACGTTGACCGGAACATCCACCGGGAGTCCGAAACATTCACGTAGATCCTGAAGTGTGTGTTGCAAATCTCGACTCTTCCGACGCAGATCGTCTTCACCGGGACCGATCAGTGCGCAGACCAGATGATCTCCCCCCGTGTGATAGACGCCGAAGTTCGGTTCCATCAGATGCAACAACTGCATTACGAACTGCTCGTCTTCGCGTTCTCGAAGCAGGATGTCGAGGCCAGGAAGACTCACCTCCAGAAAACCTAGTGGCTCCTTGTCCCTGTGGTGGCGATCGAGAAGATCATCAAGATCGGAGTCAAGAGCCGCCAGGGAACCGATCTCACTCTCCTCGTGCTCCAACAACAAGGCGTTGAGGGTCAGGGCTTTCAACTGCCCTTGAGCCAGTTTGAGAAGCCGGCAGACGTCATCCACGTCACCTTCTCGGAACGGGTTGCCGGCCGTAGGCCTCTCCAGGACCAGGGCAGCGGAAAGTCGACCGGGATACTCGAAGGGGATCGCCAGTAAGCTCCTCCCTCTCACCGTCGTCCCTTGCGGATGTGCCTCGACCCACTGATCCCAACCTTCCTGGCCACTGCGGATCGGTTCTCCCCGCTCAATACATTCCTGAGCCAAGGACCCGAGTAACTGATCTGTCGCCAGCCAATCCTCGGGAGGGCCCATGTCGATGTCGGCGAGACTTTGCCAGCGCCGTTTCCGCTGTGCTGCAATGAATCCACGAGGGCTTGGAACCAAACGGCGAGCTTCTTCCAGAACTCCTTCTAAAAAGGAGCGGAGATCTACCCGGGTTCCCAGTGCTTCCAACGCTCCAACCAATTGCGTCAACCGATCAATATCGGGTGAAGAACTGGAGTAGGCAGCAGCGACCAGATCGTTTGGCGCTGCCAGCATCGGAGCGGGACCGGCTACCGACGGGGGAGGAGAATCCGATTCACGCCGAAACCGCTGAAGATCGGCAAAGAAATTCTTTTGTCTCCTATCATCGAGATAGACGACTCGCATGTCTTCCGGAAGCCTCGACGAGATCCTCTCGATGATCGCTGCGGCACGGTCATAGTGAATCCGAGCGGTTTGAAGATCGTGATAGCCCTGGTGGACCCGCGCGATGGCATAGCTGATTTGCCACTGCAAAGGTAAAAGAGAATCACCCGTAATCAACTTAAGGGCTTTCTCATAGTATGAGAGCGCTTTCTCGAGCCCCTGGTCACTACGTTGCCTGCTGATGGCTCCTTTGATCAGCAAACCCCGCACGATCAATGGAACCGATTGAAGAGATTCTGCCGTCAGCAGACCTCGGCTCACGAATTTGAGCGACTCCTCGAATTGCTCTCGTTCCACCGCAAGCTGGGCACGATCAAACAGGCACGCCGCCACGATTCGATCCAGACCCTGCTTCTGGGCAATCTCAAGGGACTTTCGTAGTTCGCGATCGGCGATCTTCCAGTCACGCCTGAGCAATGCGAGGTTTCCTTGCATCCGGTGTCCTTCAGACTGGTACTCCGGAAGTTCAAACTCCTGAGTGAGGATCAGGATCTGCCGCGACAGGTTCTCGACCTGTTTTCTCTCGCCGAGCGCAAACCACGTCCAACCCAGATGGAGAAAAGAGCGGACGATTCCCTTGGTACTCCCGAACTTCTCGCTATTGGTCACACTTCTTTTGAAGAACCTGACCGCTCTTGCGTAATCTCCAGAATGGGCGTGCAGACTGCCGATGGAGTTGAGGGTCGGAGAAATCTCGTGAGAATCACCGATGCGCTCCCGCAAGGTGAGACAGCGGCGGAAGTGATCGAGGCTTCGAGAAAAGTCGCCGCTATTTCGATACACCTTCCCCAGCAATTCGTAAGTCGCTGCCAGAGCTCGAACATCCTGGGAAGATTCGACCACTTCGAGAGCTCGAAACAGATAACGAGCCGCACGGAAGTGTTTTCCACGTTCGTAGTAAACCCGACCGATGGTGCGCAGGACCGATCCGAGAGCGACCGTGTCTCTCGATCTCTCTACCAACTCCAGCAGTGTCTGATAGCAGTTGAGAGCCGCCGCAGAATCTCCTCGCGCTAGATGTGTTTCGGCCAGGACTTCAAGAACTTGACCATGCAATTCCTGAGTCCTGGGTTGCCTGTCGATACCATCGAGCCCCTCGATCTCCTTCTGGGCCTTGAGGCATAAACTCATCGCCCTCTTGATATCTCGTCGCTGTAAGCGCAAGCGGGCTCTCAATGCCGTCAATCGAACAACTGCCAGCTTTCCCACAACCTCAAGATCAGCGGAACTGACCCGATTCAGCGTCCGAATCCCCTTCAACGGCTCCTGCAAACTGAGATATATCTCGCCCAGAAAGCAACGGGCCTCGACCCGCTCTCTGGTATCGAGGTCGGTATCCTCTAACAACAGCTTGATGTGGAGTTTTCCCGATTCCGGCTGTCCGGTTTCCACTTCAAGTTTCGCCAGCAAAGTGAGAATCTCTCGTCTGATCGTCGGGTTGTCAGAAACTCCAAGAGTGTCGAGCATCTTGCGACCGATACGAATCGCCAGTGGTTCGGCGTAGGCTCCGGCAAAGTAACGCATCGCGATGATTCCGTAGCTGATGGCCCGTTTCGGATCAGCGCCTGCGGCCAACAACTCGTGGACCTCGAATGCTCTCACGGGATCTTGACTGCGGGGATCCTCCGCCAGGATCCGACCCAGTTCCTGCTGTAGATTTCGGGCCGCCTCCGGCCGAATTGCTGATCGAAGCCCCTGCATGTGGATTTCGTGAGCGATGTGATATCTGACAGTTCCACGCGAAAGATGTTTCCGTATGAAGCCCCTGTCATCCAGACTCTCGAGCGCCTCTTCCAGTCGATCCTCCGACACACCATTAGAAGAGACCAGCAGAGACAACTGCACCGGCCTGCGCAACATCGACAGATGTTCGAGAAGACGACGTTCCAGCGGCGGCAAAGCTGCCAGTCTGCGATCGATCAGAAGCTGCGACAGTGGACCGCCCTGAGCACTGTCGAGAAGAGCCTGTACGCTCTCGCTCTCCAGAGGGTCGGCGACACCTCCCTCTTGCAACAACCGACACATCTCCAGCACCAGCAATGGATTTCCTTCACAGGCCTCGGCGATTATTTCGATCAATTCATCGGGAGGCTCACTGTCCAGTTGCTGCTTCACCACTTCCTTGACCTCAGAAATTGTCAAAGCGGGAAGCTCGATGGTACGGGAATAGGGCTGACGGGAGAGGTTCCCCAGCTCTGTATCCTTGACCTGCATCGAATCGAAAGCATGGTCTGCAATGATCAGCAACCGCCCCTGTGACTCAGCAGCTACCCCGGTACTGAGATCTTTCTCGATGATCGAGCTGGCAAACTCCCCGGAACGTCCCTCACGAGCTCGGATGTGTTTCCAATCTCGAGAGTCGTTCGACCCGTCATCCCCACCGTGGTTTTGACCCGATTCACTGGAAAGCGCTGCATTTCGTGCCAGGTATTCAACAAACTCGACAGTTCCAGGGTCACTTCGGTGGAGGTCATGAAGAACCAGAATCAGCGTCCGGTCCCGAGACAGTTCACCGAGGATTTCGGTCAATGCCTGGTGAAACTGGATACGGCCACTCTTGCCCTGTAATGATTCCAGCTGCGGCAACCCCGCCACTTCCGATTGAAGTTCTGGGAACACCCGGCTCATGACATGGGCATAGCGCTGCCAGAGACCTGTACTGGCACCATGATCGATGATGAGATCCTTGACCAAACGAAGGATTGGCAAAAATGGAATCCCCTGACGTTCATGGCAATGGACCCGGCGACACAGAATCGATACTTCCTCTTCTGCCGACTCATCCGGGCGAAGAGCTTCCTCGATGAGGTGCGTTTTACCGACGCCGCTGTTGCCACTGATCAGCAACAGAGAGCAAGGGGTCCCGACCCGCTTGGAAGTCTCCCGCTCGGGATCGATCCCGTCACGAATCCAATCCTTGAGTTGTTTCAAGGCCTGCTGACGCGGAGCTTCGGAACAACTCACGCTGGCCGAATCCAGCACCGGTGCATCGCCATCCATCGTGTCACCTCCTGGTCCTACCGCTGAGCCGCATGGGACCGTATTGAATCCTGACGGACAGGCTAGCGACCACGGCCCCGTCCGTAAAGATTTCGAACGGTGATTTGTCGAGGATGGGTCGATCCAAGCTGCGGCTCGTCCTAAAGCTCCTCGCCGTCCCTACTCGACGAGGAGAAGCTTGGGTCTGAATTGAACGAGGATGATGCGGAACCTGCCCATGAAATGCGTAGGGACAAGCAGGCCTGTGTGTGCAGGACTAAAACGTAAAGTGGGAACAGGAGAGGGTTTGGAGCACCAAAACCGCCAAACCTGAACAGATCCACGCACCAAGGAAAGCCTCCGCCTACCTCTGGCCTGACTCCATTCGGATTTCCCCCCGAGGCCGGACTCCCTGTGGATTCCCCCATCCCGGTACTGCCTGCAGCAGCGGAGCTCGCGGCCAATTCCCCCATCGAGATCGGTCTTCCCGAGATCGATCTCGTCCAGTGACCCGATTTTCAGGGGTTACTCTCAGGCGGGCGGGGATTTCAGGTAGGTGGCGAGCACACCCCGATGACTCGGTCCGAGCCTTCTCGTAACGACCGGGTCCTGGCTGGCCCAAAGCCGGATCAAAAGATCCAGATCTCGGGCACGTCGAAATATGGCCACCAGAATGGATGGGGTCAAGGGGGCACCATCAATGAAAGACCCGGGGCCGACGACCCGCGTTGTCGGCCCCGGGGGGTACAGGGAGTGGGAATTCAGTTCCGTGGGTACTGCAAAAAGCTCAGCTGTGAACCGTAGCGACGACTACGCTTCAATTTGTAGGGCAACCACTCGCCAGGCACGTGGACTCGTTCGGTGATCGTCCGGTCCTTTCCGGGAATTTTAATCGTCTTGAGGTAAGGAACACGTACTGGAATTCCACACCTCCATAT
>Ga0310342_100003822_pt1 | contig 9985 bp, 18 predicted proteins | sample S15DNA20500_MG_FD_206155 | JGI IMG/M metagenome (GOLD analysis project Ga0310342, IMG submission 206155) | Marine microbial communities from station ALOHA, North Pacific Subtropical Gyre - S1503-DNA-20-500_MG | ecosystem: Environmental > Aquatic > Marine > Oceanic | place: Pacific Ocean: North...
TCTGGGGTGATCACATTAGATTCGGTATGATTGCTGGCTGGATCCTCCGATGTGCGGAGGAAGAGGGGGTTGCGATCCGCTGGGGTGGGGACTGGCGCCAAAACTGGCGCACCACGGTGAGTAGCTTTTTTGACGGGGGCCATTTTGAGCTAGCCGAAGACTGATGAATGTCCGCGCCATCGTGGCAATCATGCTGGCCGGATCGTTCGTTCTCTTCATTTTAATGAGCGGCATCTCCCACATGATGGGAGTACCACCGATGCCGGAGGAAATTGCTAGCAGGTGGGGAGATCTCATGAGCGTCTTAGTAGGCGCGCTCGTCGCTTACGTTGCGGCGGATAAACACTTGAAAGGATAACTAGATGATTGAATGGATTACGAGTAACACGGATGCACTGGTAGATCTCGCTACGAAGATCATTGCGGCCTGCGCTGCCATCGCTGCGCTCACGCCATCGAAGTGGGACAACGATTTGCTGAACAAGCTGTCGGGTTTCATCAACGTGCTGGGTCTTAACGTAGGCAAGGCGAAGAACAAGGACGACGCATAAGATGGTGAACTCCACCAAGTGGGTCCCCGGTAAGTCCAATATCCACGGCAACGGCGCCATGGCGTCTCGGCGTATCCATGCCCGTGAGAACATTGGACCCCTGATTACGGGACTCAAGGGTGGTGGCCTGCTTGGTGGTAACCGCACTCGTCTCGGAGATTTGGTCAACCATCGGTCGGACGCCAACAGCAAGATGCTGCGCGTGCCCGGTCGCTCGGATCATTACTACCTCAAATCACTGACTGACATTGATCCGGGTTCCGAGATCACGATGTCGTATTGGGATACACCGGATTTTGTGGCGAAGCCTAGTGATATAGATCCCAATGGGTACAAGTCGTGGGGGTGAGATGACTACAATACAACTGATTGGCGCTGGCGTGTTGGTAATTGGCATTCTTATCGGCGTCATTGTGTGGGTATCTAGGTCGAGTGGTCGGTCTATTGCAGAGCGCAATGCCCTGAAGGATGGTGAGAAGAGAAGGGGGAAGTTCGATGAAGCAGTTTCTAAGCGCGCCGCTCGTGGTCGTGAGCTTATCTCTCGGCTGCGCGACATGGGCCGGTAAGCCGCCTCCGTGTCCTGCCCCCTCCTATGCTGCCATATCTGATCTAGAGATGTACATCGGGAATGATCCTGACTCTGCTCTGGAACTCTGGGTAGGCGAAATTGAACGCTACTGCGCCGGTATCAAGGCGATGCGAGGCGACTGAGGTACCCGTGTTTGGATTGGCACGAACTCATATCAACGCTTGGATTTCCCATCGTCGCAGCGTTGGCTGTTGCTGGCGCCATGTGGGGGATTGTCCGTTGGTTGATGAAGTCGTTGACCGAGTCCATCGAGCGCAGCAGGGTAGAGACTCTTGAGCAGTACCGCGACCTGCATGCGATCCAGATCAAACTCATCGACAGGATCCGCGCATTGGAGGACGACATCGTGAGAACCCATGTCCTTGTCGCCACCATCCATGAACTTCGCATTCCCCTTGAGCGGTTGGGGAAAAAGAAAACTGAGTAGCAAGGTCAAGCCCGCAGTCAAAGCCTTCCAGACAGAGCGAGCGTTCCCCGCTCGCTGCTTTCTCTGTATCGACGAAGAGGCGGGCGGTTGGGTCCACGACTGTCTAGCTGAGACCATCAAGGCAAAGATGCCCCGCCCTCTAGGGTCACGCGTCCACCGGGAGTTGGTTGATGCCTTCGGCCAAGAGCGTTGCGCTTGGTCAGACTCCAGCACACGCAGGCACCTCCGAGACCATGAACCCCTCTGGCGGAAGTGGGATGAGCAAAAAGGCTAAGCCCTTCGTCGCCGAGGAAGAGACCGATGAGCTTAAAGCTCTACGCAGAGAAGTAAGAAGGCTCAATCGCGAGGCTTCCTCCCGCAGAGCAGGAGAGGCCGCAGTCCTCCATGCTGTCCGACTTCTCTACAGAGATCCGACCGACCTGAAGATCCCGCCCAAGCCCGCTGCATCCCGCAAGCGGCGTGAGGAGGTTGCACTCCTCCATGTAACCGATACACAAATTGGCAAGGTAACCGAGAGCTACAACGTAGCCACGGCTGATTCTCGCTTAATGCTTCTGGCCGACAAGGTGAGAACCATTGTCGAGATGCGCCGCACTGCGTCGAAGGTTGACGAATTGGTTCTCGTGTTTGGTGGCGACATGGTGGAGGGGGAGAACATCTTCCCCGGCCAGCAGTTTGAGATTGAGGGCGGCGTGTTCGACCATGCGGTGAAGTACGCACCCGAGATCCTGACCCGCATGACGCTGCGTCTGATGGAATTCTTTCCGAAGATCAGAATCATTTCTGTGTGCGGCAACCATGGCAGGGCAGCACCTCGCTCGATGGGCTCACACCACCGGACCAACTGGGATCGAGTCTGCTACGAAGTGACCAAGCTCATGCTGCTTGGTGAGGCGGGGCGCCCTGACCTCCGTGGCAGGGTGACGTTCGACATCCCCGATTCCTTCTATGCCCACACCAACATCTTTGAGTGGGGCTTGCTGGTTGTGCATGGCGACCAGATTCGCGGAGGCTTCGGTGGCTTCCCCTGGTATGGTACGGGGAAGAAGGCATGGGGCTGGCAGGACAGTATCCCCGAGGCATGGGACTCCCTGTACTTTGGGCACTTTCACCAGCATGCAAGCGCAGTGCTAAACCACCGGACCTTCTACGCCACCGGTACCCCGGAGTCGGGTAACGTCTATGCACAGGAGCAGTTGGCAGCCTCTGGTTTCCCCTGTCAGAGGCTCCAGTTCTACGACCAAGAGCATGGGGTCATCGCAGACCATCAGGTCTTCCTCACCTTACCGGGTGAGCGCGTGCCCCAGAAGATGAAGCGCGGTTGACATGCCTCGCGAACGCAAGAAGGACAAGCGAATTCGCCAGATCTATCGATGGCTCGCCTTCTCCTATCCCACCCCAAAACCCACCCAACTAAAACTTGTCCGTGGTAAGAAGCGCCGCTCCGATCAGGGCTGGTGCTTCCTGCGGCGCAGGGTTCTAGTCATCCACGTGGACCACAAGTACCCCCTGTATTCATGTATCGATACGTTGATCCATGAGTACGCTCATGCGATGGCGTGGTCTCATGCATCCCTTGATGCCTACGAGTTCGACCACAACGATGCGTGGGGACTGGCGTATGCAAAAGCCTACCGGAACTTCAATGATGAGGGTGGGGATCGAGAGTCGTGGGAGTTCTAGTGGCTGGATAAGTTACCGTGCAGATCGGCCTCATAGAGGGAGCCACCTTTCCTTATTGAAATATCCGTATTCGTTTATCATCTCATCGTAATCAAACTTTACCCCGCATGCTTCGCGGATGGTGACCATGCTATCAGAGTGTCCGATGATACTGTCATTGTAGTGGAGGACGTACTCCGGTACGCTGACCTTTCCTAGGGCGAAGTCAGTACCCTTCTGGGTAGGTCGCCAAATGCCGGAATGCTTTTTGTAGGATTTGTCGTTCGGCATTCTTTCGAGCAGTTGCCACCACTTCATTGTCGTGTGCTGGTTGGTTTTGGTTAGCCACTTGGGTGCCTCTGTCGGAACATCTACCCATCCGTCATTCGATAGTCTGCTAGCTCCGACAATCCAAATAAGAGACCTTGCCATCGAAGAGTTCAACTTCCGTTTGTATAGTCGAACGAACTGACCACAGCATGGGCAGCTAACTCCATCCTCGAAATTTTTTCTTAGGTACTTCTTTGCTTCCAGTATAGTTTTCATATCTTTCCCCTACTCCCAACTCTCCGTCAAAGCCTTTTCCGTGAGTGACAGTGCTTCCTGCGCTTCGGCCAACTTCCTCTCCACCATCTCCACTTCCCATGATGGTGACCCTTCCTTTGCCGCCTCCAACCTCTTCTCGATTGATGCGATCTCCCTCTTGTTAAGCTTCAGTTGCTTCTTCCAGCGATGGATCGACTCCAATCCCTTAGCGACTTGCATTTCTTATCCTCCTGTCGAGATAGAAGCGCGCCTTCTTCAGGCAGTCGAGTGAATCCTCTACCCCGTCCTTCCTTCCATAGCGAGAGATGTACTTGATAACTGAGGCAAGGTAATAGTCTTCATCGAGGCCCCAATCATCGATCACGTTGAGTGGTTCTATGCTCCTACCATCAAGGTAGTGTGGAGGGGAGTTCACCATATCGTCTTGCTGGAAGTCTAGGTTGGTGGCCCCATCCTTATCCACATGGACGCTGTTCAGGTAGTTCTCCACCTCGTTCCCCTGGAGAAGTTTCTCAAGGTAATCCATCCCCTCCTCCACGCGATCCTTAGGCTCCATCCCTTGTCTCCTTACGGTATTGAATGACCAAACTCTTAAACGCTTCCCTTGCCACCTCGTCCGTAGCAAGCTCGGACCTGCTATCGATTCCAATCCGCCTAGATAGTGTGCTTGCCGTCAACACTTCAGTATCTACGTCTGTTGGTATGGCCTTGAGAAGCCACTTCTGGAATGGTTCCTCCCGGCACAACTGACCAGCCATTGCGACTGCGTTGCGACCCTTCCTCACCTCCTCGGGCACCACGATGTTCTCGTTGTCATCGATCTGAAAGAGGACACACTGGAACCTAGTTCCGAGAGGGGCTTCTAGTATAGGTCCGGGCAAATCGTCCGGGTGTACCCTGAATCCCATGACCCAACCTGTCTTGTCCTTCCTGAGGATCATACTCTGAGCCTCGAATGTAATGGCCGCATCTCTTGTATCACTCATGTTCACTCCTGTAGTTATTGTAGAATTCCTTGGCCCATTGAAGTCCGTCTATTCCCTTGAGAGCCCACCATTCAGACTCCCTGCCCCGGGTGTGGCAGTCGGCATGGCAGAGGGCGCAGAGGGGAACGACGAACTCGTCAGAGACCTTCCTCCCCCACCCCAGTGGCGCAGCGTGGCGCATGTGATGGGCTTGAACTGAAAAGGGGGAACCGCACACAACGCACGGCTCCCCCCGGACTCGACTTAGGTACTTAGGTGACCTCACCTAGAAAGGCTCGATCTCCTCTGTGCGGGGTGCTGAAGTCGAGTCAACTGCTGCGGGGCGAGCATCTTGCTTCTTCGCTCGCTCCGGCTCGATGGTCACAAAGACGTAGGGGTTTCCCTTTTGGGAGACTCTTTCCCATGCTGCACAATTGACCTTGACTACATCTTCATTCGTAGCCTTCGCCTTCTCCACAAGATGCCGAAGGAACTCCTTGGAGATCTCTCCATTGCCAGTCTTGAAGGGGTGGCGTTCATTCTCTGCGTAGTCATTCTTGTAGAGCCAGAGTCGGCCCTTGTCTTCACGTTGGTCTGCCATAGTTCTTCTTTCTATACTGAGTATTATTAGTTCAGCTTTTGAAGCTGAGTCTTTCTTTCACGGAACTCTGCAATGCACTGCTTGTAGGTTGAGGGGGACTCCTTCTTTAGTTTCTCCAACGCTACCTTGTTGGCCTTGTAGTATCCCTCTAGCTCAACGAGATCGTTGGTGTCTTGAAGGAAGGTTCTGTACGCAATGTGCGGGCCAGACTCCTCCTTCCGTTCCTTCCTGTTGGGGGCATTCTTCTTACCCTCATCGACTTCCTTCTGGCTCTTCAGGCCATCGAAATCCTCGCCGACCACCTGCTTGCCGAGGCTCACGAGGAGGTACCTCTTGTAGTAGGTGATCCCACTTCCGGTCTGTTGGAAGTCCGACGATACCGGCAGGGTGATGGTCGCCTCTTCCGAGATGCCCGTCTCAAGATGGGTCAACTTGGTGACGACGATATCAAAGTCACCATTCATCCCGGAGACTACGGACTGCCTCAAGACAAAGCCATGGCTTGCGAAGACGGGCTCCCATGCTGCCTGGATATCTTCCAGCGTGGCATACTTGTACTTGAATGCCTTGGTACTCTTGCCGATCAGCGGCAGGTCCTGCCTCATCTCGGACAATGCCCTTACGAAGGCCAACTCTTCCTTGTTCACTTCACTCATTGTAATTCTCCTGTATGTATTTATTAACGGTGGTTGTCGATTGATAAGCTTACAGCATCGATTGATGATACTATCTCAGCAAGAGTGCCAACCAGAACCCTTAGTCCATCGTCAATAGACTTTAGGTAGTCCGCAGTAAGCTGTATTGAATCTACGATATTTACTTCCTTTACCCCGTTATCTGTCGTGGAACCAAGCCGAATGGCCAGCACCACCTGTTCCAATTCTGTCATCTTTCTACTCATCAAACTTCTCCTGTAGTTTCTGCCATTGCTGGCAGTGAGTTGCTGCGGGACAGTAGCCTTCGCAACGTATGTTTGCGCCTTGGCGCACCTCTACTTCTGTATCGACGTTGAGTTCGGAGGCGAATGCCTCTGCTTCCTCCATCGAATCACACAGTTTCTTCGCACGCCTCAGCCCCTTGGCGAGCACCGCATACTTGGTAGGCCGCGCCCATCGCTCGGCTGCTGTGCATTCCGGCAACTCCTCCGCAGTGTGGGACGCCACCCTCTCCCGGATGTAGTCATCCCTCTCCGCCTGATCCCACATGGGGATGGGGATCCTGACGATGGCATGCTGGGGGTAGTCCCTTGATCGCCTCGTACCAGACTTGGACCAGTCCCTTACAATGGCGATCACCTCTAGCCCATTTACCAATCGTCCATTGGCTTCAGCCAAGGCGTAGTAGATATTTAGCTGGCGTGTCCAATCTAGTTTCCCTTCAGGGTTGGCCTGTAGGGCGAAGGCGCTCACCGTTTTGTAGTCGCTGATGATCCAGCCATCGAGGTCCGGGGTCTGTAGATCTATGCCGCCACTGATCGTCACACCATCCACCACCATCGAGAGCCTCTCCTCTACGACGGAATCGGTGGGTGCGCCCTGTTCCAGTATGGAATGGACGGCAGTCCCGAGGATAGCCATCACCATATCGGAGATGTCTTCCTCGATCTCCTCATCGTGCAGCTTTTTAAGCCGGGAGATTCTTGGCGAGTCGATCAACTCAGTGACAGAGAAGTCTGCACCACCTTTGGTGTACTGATTCTCTTGATCGAAGCGTAGGAATGATTCAGGTAGGTCGAATTGGTTGGTGATTTTCACCGGGTCTCTCCTTGGTTGTTAGATATCGTAGCCAATTAGGTCTTGTACGCAACATTTCATCAGGCTAGTGTGTGTGCCTTATGGGGGGTTCATTGTATGACGTGGTTATCTTGGGGGAGCCTGCGAGCGCGAAGAATCAGCGCCGGATCGTTAAGATCCGTGGCCAGACACGCCTCATCAAGTCCTCCAAGGCCCTCAAGTACACCAAGAGCTTCAAAGATCAGGCTCCGGTCCTCGACCCCCTCCTTGAGGGAGATCTCTCCTTACGGGTCGATGTGTGGTACGCCAGCAGGCGCCCGGATCTCGCATGCGTCGATCTGATTCAAGATCTCCTTCAGGATGTCGCGTATGCGAACGACCGACAGGTGAAGGTGAGCGCCAGCTACTGGAATTTGGATCGGGAGAACCCGAGGGCGAGGATCCGATTGAGATCCCTGTCGCCCGACTCATCTTCCGGCACGTCATTGCTCAAGCCGTCCATGATATGGGGTACGGACGGGTAGGTGAGCGTGCTGAAGTAAGGAACTTCACCAAAACTGATTGGTTCGTAACGATCTGTACCTATGCTGACTGGGATGAAGATTGGGTACGAAAAATTTTTGTATCAGTTGATAAACTCCATGACGATGTACGCAGAGACATCACAAGGCAAGTGGTTAAGATGCTAAAAACAGTTTCCGGTCTGGGCTTGTCGTGAGTGCTTCGTTATAGTCCACTGATTCATCAACCCAGGAGAAACAAAATTGGATGCAGAACTTTTCCGCGACACAGTCATCAGCGCATCTTCCTCATCTCAGGGTAGGGTCCGATGCCCAGCCTGCGCGGACGACCGGAAGAAGAGCCACCTAAAGACCCTGTCTGTTGACATCGATGGTGAGCGCGCCGTCTACAAGTGTCATCACTGCGATGCTTCCGGGTCAGTACCCCTCAGTAACGGATGGTCGCCCCATATCAAGAGGGTTGTTCCCGTTTCATCCAACGGGATGCACTCGAAACCCTTGGGCGATGCCCACTATGAGTACCTTGCGGAGCGCGGCATCTCCAAGGAGACTGCCGACAGGTGTGGCGTTGTCTCTGGCATCGTTGTCATCGGTGCCATCGACCGGAGATCCAATTGCATTGGATTTCCGTATGAGAATAAAGATGGGTCAGAGGCTATCAAGTGGCGTGATCGAAATAAGAACTTCACCCAGCGTGGGTCTGCCCGGTCACTGTGGGGCATCGAGAACTTCACGGGTGGCGACCTCGTAATATGTGAGGGGGAACTTGATCGTCTCTCATTCGAGGAGGCTGGCATTGCCGCCACCTCCGTACCGAATGGCGCCATCCAGCCAGCAGCAGTGACGAACGGATCGCAGCGCACCCTGCCGGAGGACTCAAAGAAATTCTCCTACCTCTGGGATGCCAAGGATCTGATCGAGAACGCAGACAGGATCATCCTGGCTACAGACAACGATGAACCGGGCAATGCCCTTGCGGAGGAGATCGCTCGACGTGTAGGGAAGGCGCGCTGTTGGCGGGTTCCCTTCCCCGATGACTGCAAGGATGCCAACGATGTGTTGGTATCCCACGGTTCATTGAGGCTGGTGGAGTGCGTCGATGACGCCACCCCTTGGCCTGTCAGTGGTCTTCGCAATGCCTCCGAGTACAGGTCTGAAGCCCTCTCGCTTTTCAACGATGGGTTTGACAAGGGTATCAAGAGTGGCCTCACTGATCTTGATCGGATCTTCCGGGTGCTACCCCAGACCCTGACGGTGCTCACCGGGATCCCCGGTTCGGGTAAGTCCACCTTCCTCACATGGCTCACTGTCCAGCTAGCCTCTCGCAACGGATGGAATGTTGCCGTGCTATCGGCTGAGACCTCCAGCCAGATACACATCCTCCAGCTAGCCTCCACATTCCTTGACCAGCCCTTCCGTGGGGGGGAGAAGATGAGTGAGGATGATATGTCCCGTGGTCTGGATTGGGTTGAGAAGCAATTCGTCTTCCTCGATGAGTCCGATACGGACATCGACTCCATCCTCGACCGCGCACACGCTGCGGTGCTACGCAATGGGTGCAGGGCATTGGTTGTTGACCCCTACAATTTCATCACGGGTGGGTTTGAAGAGGGGTCCGTCCAAGGGATCAACAGGATCCTGATCTCCCTGAAATCCTTTGCCGTACAGCACGGGATCGCCGTGTTCCTTGTCGCCCACCCCATAAAGATGTGGCGCAATCAGGCGGGTCAAGTCCCCACCCCGGGAGGCTACGATGTGAGCGGTAGCTCTGGCTTCTTCAACGTAGCCGACACTGGCCTTACACTTGGGCGAGTCTCCGATGGCAAGAGCCTTGTCACTTGCTGGAAGGCACGCTTCCCCTGGCTCGGCCAGTTGGGAGAGGCAATACTCGATTTCAATGAGCCGACCGGTAGGTTCTCCGAGAACACATTTGGAGATGACTTTGAAGACGCCGCTTTCGATTGAACTCCTGTCCGACGAACAGATAAAGAGGCGAGCCCTTGCGCTTGAGGACGTGGACCTAAAGGGTTTAGTCCAAAGGCAGCGCGTTCTAGACCAGACGATCTTCGACCGCGTGTACATCGATGAGGCGATCTCTTCTCAGCAGTACGAGGCTGCGTGTAAGATGATGGATGCTATCGCACGGAGTGGTGCCGACATTCGTTCGGCTAAGCTCGATACAGAAATCTTCACACCCTATGCGGATGTGGGTAACCTGATGGGGGAGAGGCGCATGGCATTCAGCGCCCCCTATCGTCGCATCGTCAGTGACTGTGGTTCAGAGCTAGCGAACTGGCTTATGCGAATCTTCTCTGATGTGTACAGCTATCCGAGTTCCCTTCGGGAGCGTGAACGCATAGCTGCCACACTCTCACCCGCACTCGACTCGC